>JGI24891J29808_1000681_pt1 | contig 13531 bp, 12 predicted proteins | sample FreactcultuFSWF8_FD_29808 | JGI IMG/M metagenome (IMG submission 29808) | reverse complement strand
CCGAAGACCTCGTCCAATAGATTGAAGATTTCTAACTCGTGACTTTGATGGAGATGCGAATATAATATTATGTAAGTTGCGAATATTAATTCCAGTACTAAAAGTCCCAAAACTAGCCACAATAATAGCATCATTTTCCCTTTCTACAATTTTACGAATTTCTTCACGTTCACTTGTTTCCGTCCCACCCGAAACAAAGAAGACTTTTCTATCACCAATCTTCTCTGTATCCTTAATCATATTATACAGTATTTTACCGTGTTTGTCAACCATTTGATAAAGAACCAACGTGTTTGTCTTCATGCTTACCGCAAGATTTTTAATGAATTTATTCCGTTGTTCATTCAATATAAGATACTGCAATTCTTCTTGATATGTTGCATTTTTCATCTCCTCACAAATCTCGGGAGAGTGTCTCAACACTAAACATTTAACTTCAAAACCTGATAGAATACCTTTATCAATAAGTTCTTTAGTTGTTATGACTTTTTTAACAGGACCGAATAAACCTTCTAACACTAGTTTATGAGTTTTTGTACCATCTAATGTTCCTGTCAATCCTATTCTATATTTCGTATTGATACAAGCCGCTAAAATTCTGGAAAGTTCTTTTGCTTTAAAAAGATGTGCTTCATCACCAATTACAAAATCGAATTGATGAAAGAATTCGTCTGGCATACGTTGCATTGATTGCCAAGTGGATATTGTTATTGGTTTATTGTAGGTCTTTTCTTGCCCCGAATAGATTTTCTGNGTGTTTTTTTCCGTGTCGAATCCGTTCTCGGTAGAATAATCTTCNAAGTCTGAATGTAATTGTTCTACTAAAGATGTTGTCGGTACTAAAATAAGTCCTTTGAGTCCTTGAAACTCAAGGAATTGACGTATAAAGAGATAAATGATTAAAGACTTACCTGATGCTGTAGGAGACAATAAAAGGGCTCTACGCTTCTGCATAACGTTAATAAACGCATCTAATTGATGGTCATGCGTTAGAATATCTTTACTTTGAGATTGTAGTTTTAAAGTGTCTACAAACTTCTCTGCGTGGTATCTACTGAACTCATCTTCTACGTTTACCGATGGCTCAGTATATTCTATTGTATATTCTCTAGACTCACAGAATTCTTTAACGTAATCTAGTAAGCCAAGATATAGAGAATTGTTTCTTAAATCAAAAAGACGTATCTTACCNTCCCATATTTTATTTCTAAAGGCGGGAGTAAATTTGTGACCAGGTACAAAGAAAGTAAAATAATCAGATATTTCTTTGGCAATATGTTGCTCACATTTAATTTGAAGGTATGCTTCATTCTTTTTATAGATTACTAAGTCACTCATTGTCCTCCAATAAATTTCTCCCACGATATAATGTCTCTAAGTTGAAATGTCCTAGACTTCAATTCATTCATAATATACTCAACTACAGACACCACTTCATCATGGTATACTTTTTTCTCGTTAAGTTTAATCATATCTTCATCCGCTTCCATATAAGTCCCTATTTCCGACTTAAGTGTAAACTCGAATGGTTCCCACCCATACTGNTCTAATGTTACTTTGTCCATCTTTCCGGTATAGTATTCCCACTTCACTTTCTTCATACGCTGAAGGTCAAAGAAAGCCTTTTTTGCGGCTATCTTGTGTGATGTTAGTATATTTAGGTATTTGCTATGAAGCTGTGGTACTCTGGTAAGTTCAGAACTAGGNTCTGTCTTATCGACTACCGAATCATTTTCCCACATTTTCAAAATGTTATCAAGTTTTTCCATATCAAAATCCAATTACAAAATTTCAGTATATCATAAAACNGTTAAGATGTCAATATGTTATAATATTCGTATCTAAAGTTTGCCGTTGCGACAATGATGTTATCTGCCGAATCCTTAGTGTCAAACTCGATGTCTGATATATCTGTAGGAAATAAATTTATAAATTGAATTCTTAAATTGGTATTGTTTAAACCAGTAAGAATGGTAAGAATAGCATCAGAATAATTATCTTTGTAGTTTTTATTTCTATTAGTAAATCCTGATGGGTCTGCAATACCTTTAAGCCAGTTTTGTATTGCTTGAATTGTTTTTAAATCTTCATCAACGGTAAACGTAACACTTAGAGGATTGTAAGTCAATACGTCACCAGTTTTTGGTATAGATTGAAATGGTGTTGACTGTTGAGCCGGACCTGAAAGAGTAATACCAGGTAAATTAATACCTTGACAAAAATATTGTACCGAATCGATCTTACTAAAGTTCAACAAGAACTTCGTAGGTTGAAGTAGATTCGTATTGGTTGGGTTTCTGTTTAATGCTGTCATATGTGTATTTATAAGCCAAAAAAAGGGATCCGAAGATCCCTTTTAAATGCCACTCTTGACGGTGGCTTCTTGATTACATCAAATTCTTCACGCCGAATATTCTGTAGTATACGTTTGTACCTGGTTGAATTACACCACCACCAGTAGCTGGTTGTGATGTATAACCTTGTGCAAATGGGTTTGCTACCATGCCGTAACGAGTCTTGAATCCAATTTTTGGTTGGAATGTGAACTGGTCAACTGCACGAACCATTTGTAACGGAACGTATGGGCAGTAGAAAATACCTGCATCATATGGTGAAGTACCTTTATAACCGATTGTTGCCAATTCGATATTTTGTTGGTAGCCACCAAAGTATGGATCGATGTATACTTTGATACGACCATGTAACAATCCAGCGAATGTGTTACCAGTATCGTCAACTTGCAAATCTGCTTGTAGAGAAGGAGTATAAGATAATACACCAGCCATTGCCATAGCGGAAGCAACGTCAGATGATACAATCATCACGTTACCCTTACCACGACGAGTTTGCTTTGCGATAACGTTAGCATCACGTTCAACTTGGAAAATCAAGCCTTTGAAACGCTCAACTGACCAACGACCGTTAGAGTCTGTATCCAAGTCAAAATAACCTTTAGTTACTGTACCATATTGTGCGCCTTGAACAGCAGACAAATAGATTGTACGAATAACTTCTCGGTTAATCTCGGCTAAAATCTCTGTAGACAGAATATTTGACAATTCTGTTTCTGCATCAAGTCCGTGAATTGCTTTTAAGTCTTGTGCTAGTTCTAATGAGTATTCAGCTTTCAATGCTCTTGATTGTGCTGTAACAGTAACTTTCTCAATTGAGAAAGCCATTTGCTGGAATGCATTACCTGCATCTGAACCTAATGCTTCAGCAATAGCTGTTTGCATACCGATACCAGTTGTGAAGTTGTTACCTGCAAATACTGAACCGTTAGCGGCAGTGAAGTAGCTGTTTGAAGTATCAGAACCTGTGTTACCAGAGAATCCGTACTCGTTGTAAGGACCAAAAGCAGAATTGTTACCAGAGAATTGTGTATTAGCTTCGTTGTAGAATGCCTCTGCACCACCTTGTGTTGGACCTTGTGCATTTGGTGCATAACGTGCACGCATTGCAAAAATCAAACCTGTTGGGCCTGTCATTGGTTGAACACCAGCAACATCATACGCAATCAAGTTTGGTAATGAACGGCGAACCAAACTGATTAAGATTGGGTCAAAGTTCTGTACACCACCAGTAACGTTTGTTGGTCCGTAGTCTGAAGTTTCGTTCAAAGACTGACGGTCTTTTTGCATTGCTTGATGTTGATTCTCAAGAATAACAGATGTAACTGCTCTCTTATATGGATCTTTAATTGCTTCTAATTCTGGGTGCTCCAGAACTGGTTGCCATTTCTTTTGTAGTTCTTCGGATAGATACATTAGTTGTTCTCCTTGTTAGTATCTTGTATTGGTATTTTATTTATTATTTTACCAAAGTTTGTGAAATAGTTTTGACATATTGATTAATTGATGCGTCATCAGAAACTGATTGTTTCTTTTCTTCTTCAATTTCAATACCTTCATTCAGCATAGAAGTTTCGGCAACTTTAACGTCTGCTTTGAAATAAGACTCTTTCAATACGTTTAGTTTTTCTGAAAATTCTTCTTCGGAAGTAAATTCAACACCCTCTGCGAGTGATTTTAATTTTTCTTCTTGAGTCTGAGTTAGGCCTTCACAAGCTGTGTGGATAGCCTCTAATTTTACTTGCTCGCTTAATGCTCTCTTTAAAGCAACTGCGACTTTGACTTCTTCATCCAATGCTTCTTCAAGTTCTTCAACTCTTGCTGTTAATTCTTCAACAACTTGAACTTGCTCTTCTGGAATGTCAATATTGTGTTCCATGAATACATCACGTAGGCTTGTCATGAAGTCTTCGGCAATCTCTGCACGTAGACCAGAAACAATTGCTAATTCGTTTTGTTTCATGTATTGTTCTGCAAAATAGTCGATGTATTCGTCTAATTTGTCTGCTAGTTCTTCTTTGATTTGCTCGATACCAGCTTCGTATTGTTCTACCAACTCTGCTTCAACGTGTTCGATGATTTGTTCGATGCGTGAAGATACAGCGGCTTCAAAAATTGTAGTAGCTTTTAATTTGAATTCTTCTGACAATGACTCGCCTTCTAACAATGCATTTACGTCATCAGACATATCAATGCTTTCACCATAGTTTTGGAATGTAGCACCAGGATTTGGTTTAAATGTTTGTTTTGGTAATGCTGTTTTAACACGGTCACGAATTTTTTCGTACTGGTCACCATTCATTTGGTCTGGATGCATAACATCTTTACGTCCCATAGTTTGTTGTGGTTGACCTTTATATGTGCTATAACCAACTGTACCTAAGTGTTGGTCATTCTTTTCTGAACCAACTGGTGGAGTTGCTCCTGGTGGAGTTGCTGTTGGTGTACCTTTTAGATAATCTGGCAATGCGCCTTCATCATCTTTAGTTGGACTTGTTCCAATGATACCTGCATCTTGTGTACCATATGCTGTTGTTGATGGTAATTTGTCTTGACCAACTTCACCTTTTGGGTGTTTGTCAGATCCTCTCATACCACGTTTTTGTGCAATGTTTCCATCGAAAGTTTCTTTTGAGCCTTCACTAAGAATTTGTTTAGCGGCATCTGAAAGATTGAATTTTCCCATTTTGTAAATCTCCTATGATTCGTATTGGTATATTTATATTTTATAATTTTTTGATGAAGTTTTCAAAGATTTGCAAGCTAACTGCTTCAATCTCTCTAGGTGTAGCTTGACGAATCATTTTCTTAGATTCTTCTAATTGACGTTCTGTCCATACACCATCCACTAACATCCACTCTTTACCTTCCATAATACCTTGTACAAATGCACCTGGTGCTGATGGATCGGCTACAATATCTGCCGCTGTGGCTAGATAAAAATCGTCTTGAACAATGTTGACACCATTAACATTCTTCAATGAACCCATACCTCTAGATGAGACACCTAGTTGTCCACCACCTTCGATGAGGTTTCTGGCAATCTGTCCCATTGGGGTATCGAGTATTTTTGCTCTTCCGACAAACTGATGACCGTCTTCCTTCAGAGAAGTAATGATGTGTGATACACGGTCAAGATTGATAGAAGGTGTGTCTGGATGACCCAATTCACCGTATGCACGGTTCTTATTGATGTACTCTTCAGTATAACGCTTAACTTCTTTAAGCATTGTACCATGTTCATACAAACGTTTATTTTTGTTTTCTCTTTCGGTAACTAGAAAAGGGCCCTCAATAAAGAGTGTCTTTTTTCCGTCCTTTTCTTCGGTAATATAGTTAACCGATTCTGTAATTTCTTTAATTAATTTCATGGTGTTGTCTTATACGCTCCATAGTTGAAAGAAGCTGGATCGTCAAATTGACCACGTTGATACATTTGATTGTTTTTACGTAGCTCAATTACAATAGTATATCCCTGATTGGCACTCATACCATATGTAATAAGACCAATGTTACCGTTTGAGTTTGCTTGACCTCTTGAGTTATTAGGAATTGTTACCCAATTTCCCATACCGTCATATTCGCCTGTGCTTGTCATGCAAAAAATTGGTTGAGGTGTATCAGAAGACCATACGAGTTCTGCTGAACCGTTACCGCTAACATCATACCAACAACGATTGACTTGTAAATCGTAATATGGTAATGAATTTCCGCTTACAGATAATTGACCGCCAGTTGTGTTCAAAGCGCCATATAATGTGTTTGCTTGAATTTTAATTAGATTATTTTCTTGTCCTGAACCATCAAAAAAACCTGTCAACTTAATAGTTGTATGTGTAACAGTATCTTTAATAATTTGAATTGTATTTGAAATTGCCATTTTTTTGCCTTATTTTATATGTGTAAATGCAAAACCAACAACTTTTTTAAATTGCTCTTTGCTCTCATCCACCATTCTATAAATCTTTAAACGATTATTAGCATCTAAAGATTCGTGTAATCTTAATACTTTTTTTGCCGTAGCAATATTCACCATCATTGTTTTACCATCTTCAAAGATGATTGCATTTGCTCTGTTGCTTTCTACTATGTCTTGAAGATACTCTAAATTGTTACCTTTTTCATACTCTTCTGAATGAACATCGGAATATGGTATTGTTACATATTTATTAATCTTATTGGCATAGTACAAAGCAACCTTTTCACCATTTGGTAAACGACGAATTGATTTTCTTTGTAACGTCAAAAGCGAAGGTAAATCAGTCTTTGTTGGAGAGACTTCTTTACCTTGTGGGGCTTCCAAAAGAGAGTCTTCCGAAAGCGTTTCCGCTTCGGACGATTTAATATCAATAAACTCTCTAATCGATTTCATTATATTGCAAAACCGTGTGTAGGTTGAATAACCGCTTTAGCGTAACCCATTGGGCAGTGATGAGTACACATATGACCACGGTTTGCCAAATCAAATGCCGCTTTTTCTGCTTCATGTTGATTGTCAAAAGCATGACTATGAACGCCATCATGCTCAAGACCTAGGGTTTTATGAACGCCGTTTACTAATGCTGTCTTAGGACGTACAGAGTTGATTTCATGGTAACCAGTACTTTCACGATCTTTGTCCATTCTCCATGGATGCTCTTCTTTAGGCTTTTTATCTTTTGCTTCNGTAATAGATTGTTTTGGTACAAATACCTCAACACCTTCNGGTACATTAGAATAATATTCAATCTCATTATCTAGGTCTTCATCGACCTCAACATCTGTCTCTTCTTGATGCGGTGTNATAAAGTTTGCCGCTATTTCTGCTTTTTTTGCTTCAATATGTGCCATAACACGGTCTTGAATTGCCGAATATAAAGCATCTCTTACACCAAGAGAATCGTCTTCCATTGTATAATCTATAACTGCTCTGCTAGTCATTTAAGTCTCCTATAAAATTCTTTTAAGTCTTTCAAACGTATTAGGTTCTTCAACTTCTTCTTTTTTAGCCGTTGGTTTTGGCTTCGGTTTCATCTTGGCTAAAGCAATCTTGTTATCAAAATCTTTTTTAGCCATATCTTGTTGATGCTCAATATCTGTTGGGTGAATTGGTTGTTCTGGTACCGTACTTAACATTGCCTGAGCGGCAACATCATTAGTAACAGCAACCGGCAAACCAAGTCCAGCTTCTTTTTCTTTCTCAATTTGAGTTTGCATAACTTTAATTTCACTGTTATCCATTCGTAGAACATTTTTCTGAATCCACGCTTGTGAGAAATATCTACCGGTATATGGGTCTACTTCCTGCAACAATGACAATCTTTCTTTCATTAACTCAGCATCTTTTAGTTCTGAGAAGTTATTATCGGTAATAAAATCGTAGTGAATGTTTTCTTTAAAAATCTTCCACTCATTTTCATTACAAATACCTTTGAGTACACATTGAACTCTCAATGCTTGGTCAAAGACTTCAGCAAACTTTTGTCGCATACGGTCAACAAATTTTGCAAACTTTAATTCATCTCTTGTAATCTCATTTGTACGACCTAATGAGAAACCTGAAGTCTCAGGATTCAAACGTGAAATTGGTACACACAACGCTTTATATAGCTTCTTTTCAAAGTACTTAACGTCTTCGAGTTCGCCTAGGTTTTGTCCACCCGGTAATGTAGTAATTTCTGTACCTTTACCACCTTCTCTACGTGGTAACCAGAAGTCTTCCATCATAGACAAGAATTTACGGTCATCTCGAACTTCGCCAGTGTTTGCATCATATACAAGTTTGTTCTTGTACTTTACCATGATGTCACGTAAATATTGTTCGGCTTTTAATTTGGGTAAGTTACCAACNTCAATGTAGAATATACGTCTTTCTGGTGCTCTAGAGATTCGGTAAATAACTGTAGCATCTTCAATCATNCGTAATTGATTGAGTGGTTTAATTGCTTTGTGTAAGTATGATAAAACAACGGCACGGCGTGAATCCATCAAGCCAGAAACGATTGAAAGCACAGAGTCTGTGGTTATGCGTACACCTACTGGTCCGAAGCTGGAAGACGATCCTGTAGTGACCTTGTCGTTCCAAATGTAGTATTCGTTGACTACATTCATAATGTCAACACCGGTACGTTCATCTTTAGTCTTTTTAATCTCACGAACCTTTTTAAGTTTNCGTGGATCAATATATCTGAGTTCTTTAATACCAGCAGTTGGGTTTTCTCTATCGATAATTACGTGGTAGAAAAGTCTGCCATCAACGTAATATCGTCTAAAAATGTCGTGAGACATATTTCGGTAATTTAACATTCTCAAAATTGTATCGAATTCTGAGTAAATTGCTTTTTTAATTTTATCTGGTGCATCAACATCATCAAGAACAATCTTAATGCTGTTACCATCATCATCTTGGCAAATAGCTTCATTTACAATATCGTCAATCGCAGATTCAATTTCGGGTTGCATCGCCATCTCACGATAACGAGAAATTAACTCTACTTCATTTTTTGCAGTACCATCCAAATCAACATACGTGCCATAATATGCGGCAGATGTTATTGTTAACGCTCCATCGTCATTGCTCGGTGGTGAGAATGATGGTTGAGTTTGTTGACTTTCAATATCTTTATCACGAGATATCGTAAAACCAAACAGCGAAAATTTATTTAATGGGTTCATATTGCCTTTTTATCATTTCACAAAAAACATAAGGAGACCCCGAAAGGTCTCCATCGAATAATTAAACGTCTGTACTTGCAGTATTTGTCCAGTATTGATAAGCAAACGTTACCGTGTACTCTTCAATTGAGTCGGTTGTATCCCAGTTTAAGTCGATGGTTGAAACATCAACTGGAAACATACCAACAAAATCATATGATTGAATATTATCGCCAGATTTACCGTATTGAGTTACAGTTGCATCTGATGTATAGTTTGAAGGTCCTACAGCATTAGCGGCACGTAAGTTACCGGCATGACTATTGAGATTATTTAACCAATTCTCCATAGCCGAACGAATAACAAAATCTTCATCGTTGATNATTGTTAATGTCCAATCGGCAAATGTTCGGTTACCAGCAAACTTAACTTCACGACCAAAATAGTGAAGCGGAACGTTGTTAACTGTTGAACCAGGCAATTGTGCGGCTTTAGCCATAAACTGAAGTTTCTTTCCAGCGTTTGTGGCGTTGTTTACAATTGTTGGTAATGTTAAAGTCACATTGAACAGATTAGGACGTGCACCGTCCCCTGTCAATTGTGCTCTAAATTCTGATACGTTGAATGTCATTGTGTTCTCCTACTTGTTATTTATACTGAGCCAACAACTGTTGAGAAGTCAACACCTGTATCTACAGCAACAAAGTTCAACTGAATGAAATTCGTAGAACGATTTGGTACAACATAAATGCTACCAACAAATTGATTTGCATTAATAACTTGAGGTGTGTTATTAGTTGAATCACATTGTACGTAGAAGTTTGTAATACCACGGCGACCTTGGACGTCACGTAAGAATGGTGTCACTAANTTAACAAATTGTGCTTGAGTGAACGAGTCATTAAATTCAAACAATGAGTATTGAGCGGCTGTAGAAATTGCTTTCTCAAGAACTAAAAACAATCTACGAACGTTGATTCTGTCAAATGCAGAAGGTTTAGATTGTAGAGTCTTGTCACCGTATAGAACAATACCTTGTCCAGGGAATGAAACGATTGGGTTAATACCAGCGGCATACAAAGTATCTCTTGATGGCTTTGTAGGATTCCATGCTAGTTTAATAGCGTTCTTGATATTACCACGATTGAAACCAGCTGGTGAGAACCATGGGTCCGCAACTGCATCTGTGTTCACACAAAGACCAGCAATGTCACCGTTCAATGGAATCCAACGATATACATTGTTGTATTTGTCAAATTGATATTTCCAATTAGAATCGGCAACAATATATGATGAATTAATATTCAATATATTTTGGAAATAGTTTACAACTGAAGATGCTTCGTTACCATAATTCTGAACAACGTTTGCAGAAGGTGGTGAGAAGAAACCTACACAGTCTTGTCTTGTAGAAATAATATTGCTATAGATATAATTTTGGACAGTTGCATCAGAATCACCGGTTAAAACTAAAGAAATGTCGATGTGTTCTTTATTTGCAAAAAAACCAAAAGCAGTTTCTAATCCAGCATCTGTTGTTTTTGGATTTGAACCACCAGACAAGAACGCATTTGCAACTGTTGATAATTGTACAAATGATGTATTTGCTGTTGTTGAACCCCATGTTGCATGAGTAGCAGAGTACTCTGGTGGGTCCATTGCGTAGATATACTGAGAATTATTAAAAATTACTTGTTTCCAATAATTTGAATTACCATTTATTGTGGCATCAAAGCCTTTAGAAACAAAACCGAATGTCTCTAAAACTTGTCCAGCGTTACCGGTAATTAAACCACCAACGTCAGAAACGACAATATGAATCTCGTCATTTGATGCGTTAACTTGAGAAGCAAATGCTGAAGTTCCTGGTGCGGATGTGAACAATGATTTATATTGCCATCCGTTAAAGTTTGAATTATTTGATGAGGAATCGCAAACAGAAACTTGAATTGAGTTACCTAATGTACCTACGTATCTTGCGGCAAAAGCACCATAAGTATTTGCTGATCCATTGATATAATTTGTTAGATATGCGTCTTCATTTANAATCTGAATACCACCTGAACTTGTTAGTGTTAACGCATTGTTACTTTGAGTAGTACCGCTTGGGTTAACTGCACGCACAACATTTAGATTATTACCATATGCTAAGAAGTTAGCGGCAGTAAAGAAAGCAGTTGCAGAGTTTGCATCCGGTGGCCCAAATGTGTTTACTAAAGTTGTTTCGCTGTCTATCAGCATAATATGATTGGCTGGACCCCATTGAAAGTTGCCAGCAAATGCACCAGCAGTCGTTAATACTGATGGAACGACTGTTGTTAAGTCAATCTCAGTTGTATTTACGCCTGGAGAGATTTGAATCGCCATTGTTTTCTCCTTGAATTATTTTGTTCTTTTTGGCAGATTATACCAATAAAGGTATTTATGCACCATCACTTTTACATGCGGTTAATTGAATCTCGCATAAATTTGCTATAAACTGGACTTCCATCAGCAACTTCCCATAAATCACCATCTANAAGTTCNAGGTCATGTCTCAAACCGTCATCCATAATAGGTTCAACGACTGTTTCATCATCAAATTGATTCATATTTTCAAGTTGGACTTGTTTTCTTAAGTCATGAGCAACGATTTCTTTAAAATATGGTTGCGTGGTAACCCATCCAAACATGACCAAACCCATCACCAAGTCATCATTTGCACCCTGTTCAGCGGCAAAAGTGTTCTTAGTTTCTACGAATGTTGTCAATTCTGAGTATGTTGCAAAGTCATTGATAAGTAATTTGTCNCCTTCAATCAAAGTTTTCAAGTTAGAAGTACCAATTTTCTTGACTTGCGGTGACATTTTGAGTCCTAATTGAACTCCTCTAGCAAAACCGGCAGACAATTGTTGTGGTTTTTTGTTACCAGTAAACACTTTCCATAGATTTTCGTATTCCAAATCGGCATGTAAAGTATCTGCAATTTGTGGTGTGTTGTTGATTTCTATTAATACATAAGCATCATTATAGTATCTAGCCGCATTGTAAATGACTGTTGGAAATAATAGCGGTGTAATAGATGAACTCTTGTAAGTTGCTACTTGTTTATATGGTAATTCTGATATATCTATGACCGAGAAAGCAGAACTATCTAAATTTTTACCTTCCGAAACGTCTACCANAAGACAATACAATCTATCTTTGACATATTTGATACCGTCTGTTTTGATAGGTTGTTCATATATCTTCATCATGTCATGTTCTGCAATTGCATCCATGTACCTTAATTGTGCTAACTTGTAGCCAGAAATCAAAGTATTTGAAGACCCTAGGAATTCTGTTTCAAATTCTTGTTGGAATTGACGTAAAGAAGTATTTCGAATTGTTTCTTCTTTCCATTGCTCAGTACGACCAGGCACCATTGACCAATGAATTTCNAATGGTTTGTAGCCATTCTTTTTACCAATAGCATCCATCCACAACTTGTAGAATAGNTTCATACCGTTAGGTGTGGAAACAATAATAATCTTGGAAGTTTTACCAGATGAAATTACAGGATATACAGAGTTGAAGAATTCTTCAGCAATGTTATTAGGAACGAACGCAAATTCATCCAAAAATACAACGTTAAAGGATCCTCCACGAATTGCAGAGCTTGATGTTGATGCGGCAATAATCTTGGAACCATTCTCTAGTTCTACGTTACCTTTGTTCCATGTAACAACACCTTGTTGTAACCACATCGGTAGATTTTCGTATGCCAGTTGATACTTGGCCAAAATATCACGAGCAAGTGAACCTTTATTTGCAAGAACGGCAACTGACTGTGAGTCGGTAAAAATTGTAGACCAAAGAAGATAAGCAACTGAAGTTGTTGTTTTACCAACCTGACGAGGACATTTTGTAATTGAGAAACGATTTTCATGGTAAATTTTAATCATTTCTTTTTGAAAATCCCACATCTTAAATGGTATTAGACCTTCATCAACGTTAACAATCTTAATATAATTTATTGCAAAGTATACGGGGTCTGAAGCACACTTTGCGTATTCTTCTGCTTGTTCTTGCGTATAAGGGTGTTCAACACCTACTTTTTTAAGTAGAGGATTGTCACGGTAGGAGTCTTTATTTTGTACCGCCATTAGATTTTACCTTTTAGCAACTTGTTAAAGTCTGCTGTTGTACCCACAAAAACTGCTTTGTCAATAGTTGTTTGAGCCACTTCCGATTTAGTACCACTAATCTCCCTCATTTGTTTTTGTATGCTTAGGAGTTCTTTGTTAGCCTCTGTCATATTTTTCAATAAAGTACCGTAAACTTCAAATGCTCTTGGGTGTTGGCTGTTCTTTGCAATGTTTAGAATCTCTTCCATCGCATCTTTACCTTGGTCTATAATATGCTGTAAATTATCTTTAGATTGTTGATATGCATCTTCTAAATCATGTTTGAGTTCTTCAGTTGCAACAGGTATTTTAGTTTGTTCAACTTTTACAATCTCATTTGTCTTAGGTTCTATGTCAAATATTTCAGTCATATTCTTATCAAGTTTGTCCATTTTAAGTCTC
>JGI24891J29808_1000680_pt1 | contig 13562 bp, 16 predicted proteins | sample FreactcultuFSWF8_FD_29808 | JGI IMG/M metagenome (IMG submission 29808) | reverse complement strand
TCACAAGCCCATACCCATCAGGGGAACCGTTCTGGCATCAGCCACACGACCTCGAAGGTGGAGACTGGTCAGACGAAGCCACAGCACAGGCGTTCGCTGACAAGTGGGTTGACGACAACTTTGTTACACCACCTGCACCTGCACCTGCATCTGCACCTGCACCTGCACCTGCATCTGCACCTGCACCTGCATCTAACTAATACTTTCCCCAAAGAGAATTTAAGCGCAGTCCCTCACTGCCCGTGGTGGGTTTTGTGCTATCAAAAAACTATTTTAAGGATAAACATGACAGACGTAAGAGACATTATTGTTGCATGGGCTAAGTGGCTACAAAAAGAAAACAAATAAGTTAGTATTAACTAACTAGATAAAGGGACGAAATGATTAGTGTATTTACGCCGAGTCACAATACTAAATGGCTCGATGAATGTCATAAAAGTCTTTGCGAGCAGACATACACAGACTGGGAATGGGTAGTTCTACTTAACGGTAAAGCTAAAAACTGGTCGCCGAATGAAAAAGATAGCCGAGTAAGAGTTGCATTTGCAAAGCCGCAACTTGGAGAAAACATTGGCTCATTAAAGCGTGCAGCTGTTGAATTATGCGAAGGCAATATCTTTGTAGAACTTGACCATGACGACATTCTTTTACCTACAGCATTAGAAGAAATCAACAAAGCACTTGATAATACTGAATATGGTTTTGCTTTCTCTGATTTTGCTCAGATTAAAGAAGACGGCTCTCCTGACACATCAGAATTCAATAATGCATACGGCTGGACGTATTACGATGACGAAAATGGGTACCACGTATGCGAATCAATGGACATTCACCCTCACAACAACGCTTACATTTGGTTTGCGCCTAATCACGTTCGCTCTTTTACTCGAGAAGCTTATGAAAAGACCACTGGTTATGACCCTAGTCTTGATATTCTTGATGACCAAGACATTGTAGGAAAACTATACTTAGTCACTAAGTTTTATCACATTAAAAAGAATCTTTATCTTCAACGCATTCACGGTGCTAACACGCAAACAAGAGAAGACAAGAACGCACGTATTCAAAGTGGTACTGTCACTCAATACGATAACACAATTCAAAAGTTTATGCTTAAATGGGCTAAGGACAATAGCCTTCTTGCATTAGACTTAGGCGCTGCGCATAACCCTGCGCCAGGGTATTTGACTATTGATATGCACTCACCAGCTGACTACATTGGAGATATCTTTGAGGTTCTTGAGTCATTTGAAGATAATAGTGTAGGAATTATACGAGCAGTTGACTTTTTTGAGCACATCCCAGACAAAGTAAGACTATGGAATGAAATGTATCGAGTCCTTGCTCACGGTGGAATGATTGTTTCTCTTACTCCAAGTACAGATGGAAGAGGGGCATACCAAGACCCAACGCACAATAGCTTTTACAATGAGAATTCATTTTGGTACTTTGCTTACCAAGAACACCGCAAATACGTACCGGAACTAAAAATGGACTTTCACATTAGTCGTTTAGTAACTTATTTCCCTAGTGAGTTTAACCGCATACACAATATTCCTTATGTATGTGCAAATTTGATTGCTAAAAAAGAAAGCAGCAAATTTGGTGGTAAGATAACTCTTTAATGCCATCCTTTTACTCTGTCTCTCAAAAGTTTAATGAAGGAGATGAAAATCTTTACTTCGCGCAGCTTACAGAAGCTATTTCTGCTGTTCTCGCTATGCGAGTGTCTATGTCTGGCTCACTTACTGAGACTCTTCGTACAATTGGAATGGTTGTTGGTACTGTGAAATACGTTACAATCGCTGACTGTGTAGTGGAGTAGAATTAACTTATGGCTAAAAAAGATACATTTGGTGAAGGTAATGTACTTCGTTTCACGGGTACATTTGAAGACGAGCAAACTAAAGAATTAGTTGACCCTTCTCACGTTGCCTTTGGTTGGCGAGTTAACGGTGGAGCAATCACTATTCATGAATACGGTGTTGACGCTGAAATTGTGCGACAAGATGTTGGTACTTACTACATTGATGTAGACTCAACTCATCATGCTGGTGTCTGGGTGTGGGAATGGCAGAGTACTGGAGTTGCTCAAGCTCTTACTTCTGGCTCAATCTCTGTGACTCAAGCTTCTATTCCTTTTATTTTGTAGACGCACAAAAGAGCTAAAAAATATACTAAAATAAATGTAGTTAAGACAAAGGTCGGAAGATATGTCATCTAAAACGCATTTTGTGATACCGGACACACAAGCAAAAGAAGGCGACCCTACAGACCATCTTTATTGGGTTGGTCAATACATTGTAGACGAGTTTGCTGAAAGTGAAGACTTAGAAATTATTCACTTAGGCGACCACGCTGATATGCCATCTCTGTCGCTATACGACGAAGGCAAGATGGAAATGGAAAATCGCAGATATGAAGGAGATATTAGAGCTGCTAACGCTGCATTCGATATCTTAAATGCTGGCATTATTTCTTACAACGCGCATANAGCAAAGCAGCACANAAAACAATGGTATCCTTCACGTCATATTCTTCTTGGTAATCACGAAAATAGAATCAACAAAGCAACAAGTCGAACTGCAAAACTTGAAGGAGTTTTAAGCACAAACGATCTTAATTATGCTGCTCACGGTTGGCAAGTTCATCCTTTTCTTGAGATTATTAAACTCGATGGAGTAGCTTACTCTCATTACTTTTACAACCCAATGTCTGGTATGCCTTACAGTGGAATGGTTGATTCACGGCTAAAAACAATTGGAATGTCATTTACTATGGGTCACCAGCAGCAATTGCTTTATGGTATGCGCTATGTTGATAATAAGCCGCAGCACGGGCTCGTTGCTGGTGCTTGTTACTTACATGATGAGAACTATAAAGGTCCTCAAGGTAATCATCACTGGAGAGGCATTATTGTTAAGCATGAAGTAGAAGATGGAGCATACGACCCAATGTTTGTGAGTCTAAATTACTTATGTAAACGCTATGAAGGAGTTTCTCTAAATCGCTTTACTTTAAAGAAGTACGGGTTTTCACGTTAATTTCGTGATAGATTAGAGAATAATGAATCCAGAGTTTTTTACAGTGTACGACAAAGGTCGTCAGTTAGATTTTGAAGGCTACCACCTAGCTTCTGCTTCTTCTTTTATGCCAAGTAAGCCTCGCTGGTTTGTTGTAGACATTTACAAAACTGCAGGTGGGAAGTACATTGTTGCTGGCTCTGGTAAAAGTCGTGTAGTCCACAAAGACAAGTGCAACCAATTAAAAGAAAAGAATGTAGAACTAAAAGAAGCTGTAAAAGGTTCTATGCCTTGTGCTATTTGCAGACCAAGTCTTAATGAAAAAGTAGCTCATGAAGTTAACCGTGAATGGGCGCAAGTTTCTGAAGAGCCATCTGCAATTATAGAGCGCCTTCGTCTTCGCGATAATGACGGCGTTTGGTATTTACCTAAAACTTCTACAAACGCACTACTTCAAGCCGCTGAATTGGATAGTGCTATAAAGGCCGCTTTTTACGCTCCACAACGTATAGAGTAATATAACTACTTAGTAGTAAAAATGGAGGACGAATGTTAATAGTTTTAGAGGGTTGTGACGGTACAGGCAAAAGTACTTTGTCAAATGACCTATCTCGTATTCTTAAAGAATACTCTACAGTAACTCAACTTCATAGAGGCGTCCCAATCAAGCACGTGCTTGATGAGTATGAGTTAGCTCTTTATGATTATGCTCCGCATAATGACACTTCAATTGTATGTGACCGTTGGCATATTGGACCAGACGTTTACGGCCCAATCAAAAGAAACGACAACGGACTTGACCCAGTTATTCGCTGGCACATCAACTCTTTTCTTCTTGGCAAAGGCGCACTTCTTGTCTACACTGAAATGCCAATTAAGCCTCTTATTGAAAGAATGATTAATAGAGGAGAAGACTATTTACATATGGATGAAGTAGAATCTGTTATTACTCTTTACGCAAAAGCAGTTGACAAGTCTCCTCTTCATAAAGTTCTTTCTCTTACGGGCATTCACGATACTCATAAGATTATTCAGTCAGCTTCTTCAGTAGCCACTTGGGCTTCTCAATCTGGTTCAATTAAGTCGTATGTAGGGCCTAGAAGACCGCAAGAACTATATGTAGGTAATTCATCAACTCCTATTGCTTTCATGCCCTATGAAGGCACTCAAGCCTATGACATCGTATCTAAATATGGTCTACACAACCAAAATACTTCTGGATTTTGCAATAGCACTGAAGACATTTCTCGAGTGTGGGATAGGTTATATAACCCAATAATTTTTGCTCTTGACGCAGAAGCTGTTGAATCTTGTAAGAAATACAATGTACCGTACAAAAGAATTGAGGGCTAATGAAACCACTAGGGCATTCATTTAATATTGAAAATGTGCAGTACGATTATCCTGCACTTATAAAGTTTATTTATGACAACGGAGAAGTGTCAAATCCTCGTGGAATGGAGACAAGAGAAGTCTTTGATGTTGTCATAAAGCTTGACCCTCACTACGCTATTGTTCAAGGCATTAATCGTAAAGCAAGTGAAAAGCTTATTAGCATGGAAGCTCTTCAACTTATAACTTGTACAAGTTATCCGCAAAGAACTGTACAAGCTGCTCCCAATATGGCAAGGTTCATGGACGGAGAAGCATTTCATGGGCCATACGGAGTAAGAATTGGAGCTCAATTAGAAGCTGCAATAAATAGACTTAAATACGACCGTGACTCACGTCAAGCGTTAATCACAATCTGGGACCCAGTTCTTGACGCATTTAGAAGTGACCAAGCAAAAGATGTGCCGTGCACTACTATGCTTCAATTCTTTATCCGAAACAATAAACTTGTGCTGCACGTAACTATGAGAAGTAACGATGTATGGTGGGGCACTCCACATGACTGGGGTCAGTTCTCTCAATTACAATTAGCAATGGCAAATGTTCTTGATGTTACAGCCGGTGATTACTATCATCACGTGGTTTCATTTCATCTTTACCAACATGACTACGATAAGATTGATACTCTTACTGAGCCAAAATCTCAATTGTTTTGTCATGACGGATTAGGAGCTCGTGGCATGACTCTTAAAGAAATGAAAGAACACGCAACTAAAGTAATTGAAACACCAAATAGTTTCACACCATTTAGCGCTACAGATATGTGGCACTTAACTATACAGAAAAGGATTAGCGAAAAGTAATGATTACAGGACGAATCTCCTGGCAAGATATGTGGCTAGAAGCTGCTGCTCTTGTTGGAAAAAGAAGTCAATGCTCACGAGCTCAATATGGAGCCGTCATTGTCTCTGAAGATAATAGAGTCTTATCAGTTGGCTACAATGGAGTACCGGCTGGGAAACAGCAACAAGGAAGCTGCGACTCTTGGTGTAAGCGCGCAGTTAATGCGGAGCTCGGTAGACCAGTTGACTCTAACTATCTTGATTGCCATGCAGTACACGCTGAAGTAAATGCAATACTTCGTGCAAATAATCTTTGGCTAGAAAAGAACCCAGTTCTTTATGTCAATGGTGTGACTTGCATTAGATGCGCACTTACAATTGCAGGCTCAGGAATTAAAGCAGTAGTGTTAGCGGTTAATGACTTTGAAGAAAAGCGTAATCCAGAAGCAACTGCTGAACTATTAAAAGAATACGGTATTGAAGTGACAATGGTGAATCGTTCATGGCGCTAGAAGATGTAGAACTTGAATTAGTTAATAGCTTTGAAAAAGCTGAAGAGTTTATGCGGTGGCTTGGGCAGAAAAGAGAAGTTCTTGCTTTTGACACTGAAACATCAGGACTTGACCCTGAAATGGAAAAACTTCGTCTTATTCAATTTGGCGATATGCAAATGGGTTGGGCTATTCCGTATGAAGGTTGGGGTGGTCTTGCTCTAGAAGCAATTCAAAAGTATGAAGGCGACCTTGTAGCTCACAACGCTAAGTTTGATGTTCGCTTTATAGAGCACCACGGCAAGATTCGTCTTCCTCGTGAGCGTATTCATGACACTCGTATGATGTGCCACCTTCTTAATCCTGCTGGCTCTACAGCATTAAAGCCTAATGCTGCTCGTCTTGTAGACCCTAAAGCTGCTTATGCAAGCGGTGCTTTAGATGATGCTATGAAAGCGCAGAAGTGGACTTGGGGCACAGTTCCTGTAGACTTCCAATTGTATTGGTGCTATGGCGCATTGGATACAGTTCTCACGGCTCATCTCTATTCAAAGCTTAATCCACAAATCCAAGCATCGTATAAAGACGTTTATAATCTTGAGCAAGCAGTTCAATTTGTTCTTGCAGATATGGAGTCACGTGGCTCACGAATTGATATTGAATACACTCGAAATAAATCTGAGCAACTAACGAGTTTTGCAAATGGAGTAAGTGACTGGTGCTTACAAAAGTACAAAATAAATCCAGGTAGCAACCGTGAAGTCACTGAGACTTTGCTGAAACTTGGTATTGAATTAAATAACAGAACTGCGTCAGGAGCTTACGCTTTTGATGAAGATGTGATTACTCAAATAATTGGCGGCTCATTAGAAGACGTTGATGCTGCAACTTTAAACGAAGGCCAAACACTTGCGTACCAAGTGTATGCACGCCGTAAAAGTGAAAAGATTCGTTCAACATATCTGGACACGTTCCTTGAATATGTTGACGAGAATGGGTTTGTACATCCACGAATAAACCAATTAGGTGCACGCACAGGTCGCATGTCAATGGAGCGCCCGGCTCTACAGACTTTACCAAGAGGACGAGTTGTTCGCGATTGCTTTATTCCACGAGAAGGTCACGGGCTTATTAGTGCTGACTTTGATGGAGTAGAAATGAGAATCCTAGCGCATTTTGCTCAAGATAAAAACTTTATCGATGCAATGAATTCTGGTGACATTCACTTAGCAACTGCAAGAAGAGTGTATCAAGATGACACTATCGATAAAAAAGACCCAAGGCGTCAAGTTGCTAAAAGCGTTGGATTTGCTAAAATCTACGGTGCAGGGTCTGACAAAATTGCTTTAACTGCTGGCATTACTGCAGAAGGTGCACGTGATTTTCTTGCAAACTACGACACTATGTTTCCTGGTGTAAAAGATTTTCAAGCACATGTCGGTAAAATAGTAGAACAACGGAAACGTGATGAAGGACAGGCGTACGTTAAGACGCCAATTGGCAGATTACAATTAAGTGATAAGGACCGTGATTACGCTCTTGTTAATTCTTTGATTCAAGGAATGGCAGCAGATGTTTTCAAGGAAGCTCTTGTACGTCTTGATGAGTCTGATGCTGGCCAATACTTGATGTTGCCAGTGCACGACGAAATCATTGCAGACGTACCGATGCAGGACATGGAAGAAATAAAGGACGTCATAGTCAAAGCCATGTCAGACAATCGTTGGGCAGTACCACTTACAGTAGGTATTGACGGACCACTCGAGCGCTGGGGTGAAAAGTATGGAGGTTAATGCCCAGTGTTCTTTCAGTGGACCCAGGAAAAAAGACAGGATATGTTGTATGGGATAACGGTAAAAGAGTAGAAGGAGAATTGTCTCCTGAAAACTTTCTTGCGTATGCGTCAAAGATAATTGAAAGTGGCAAAATAGATTTTGTAGTTTGCGAAAGATTTATTATCAGTTCTCAGACTGGCAAGTTTTCTCAAGCTCCTTGGAGCTTAGAGCAAATTGGCGCATTAAGATTTCTTTGCAACAAATACAACATACCGTTCACATTACAAAACGCAGCAGATGCAAAAAGATTTGCAACAGAAGAAAGACTAAAACATATAAAGTGGAAGAGACCTTCAGGTGATGGGCACGCTAGAGATGCACAAAGGCACCTTCTTCTTTATCTTGTAAAAAACGATATGATTGACGATAGAATCCTTCTATCTCATAAAAATATAAGTTAATATTGAAGTACAACAAAAGGACGGAATATGCCATCAGCAGAAATCGAAGGTAATGAAATAATCATTACCACTGAGTACCGAGACAGGTACTCTATTAAAAGTGTGCCTGGAGCTAAATGGAATCAAACAGGCAATTGGCGCTTGCCGTTAAGTTGGGCGAGCTGTATGGCTCTTCGTGGAGTCTTTGGTGACCGTCTTGACATTGGAGAAAAACTTCAAGCTTGGGCGTGGGAAGAAAAAACAAATCGTATTGACCCGTGCATGGAACTTCGTTCAGCAACTGACGCTGAAGGAGACGAACGCTTATTCCCTCCACAACGCGCTGGAGTTAAATGGTTACAAGCAACTAAACGAGGTCTTCTTGGAGACCCAATGGGAACAGGTAAAACGCGTCAACTTCTTTTAGCTATTCCAGATGATGGTTGGCCTGCTCTTGTTGTTACTCCTAATAGTGTTCGCACGGGTTGGAAACAAGAAGTAGAAAAGCTTGGGCTTGACATTGAAGTAAGAATACTTGACGGCTCTGCTGCTCAGCGTAAAAAGCAATTACAAGATATTGAAGACGGGCAAAAGATTCTTGTCATTGTAAACTGGGAAGCTTTACGCACTCTTTCTCGTCTTGCTCCTTATGGTTCTATTGCTCTTACTCGTTGTTTAGACCACGGTGGAGAAGACCCAGCAATATCTGAAACTCGTTGTGAAGTTCACATTAAGCCACTGAATCGAATTACTTGGCGAACAGTTATACGAGATGAAGCTCACCGAGCTAAAGACCCATCATCAAAACAAACACGTGCTTCTTGGGCACTACAGCATGCATCTTCTGTTCGTTATTGCTGGGATGCCACAGGTACTCCTATTGCTCAGCACTTAGGTGACCTATGGGCTATCATGCACGGCAACTCACCAGAAGACTTTCCTCGTAAAAGCGCATTTATTGAAAGATATGCACTTGCAACTTGGAATAGCTGGGGCTCACTTGATGTTGGTGGTTCTAACCCAGCAACTTCTGAAGAGTTGTTCTCATTTCTTGACCCACGATTTCGTAGAGTCCCAAAAGAAGTTTTACTTCCATTTCTACCAGCAAAGACTCGTCAAGAGTGGGTATGCCAAATGACAAAAAAGCAGAAAGATGCTTACAATGAAATGGCTGAAACAATGATTGCTGAATTGGAATCCGGTGTTCTTGTTACTACCAATCCATTGTCTCAATACACTCGTCTTATGCAATTTTCAAGTGCTTATGCAGAAATCCAAGATGACGGCTCAGTAGCTCTACAAAATCCTTCTTGTAAAGTAGAAGCTTTAATAGATATTCTTGAAAATCTTGAAGGTGAATCTGTTGCTGTTGGTATGGTTTCACGACAGCTTCTTGAGCTATGCGCTGAAGAACTAAGAAAGAAAAACATTACATTCTCTGTAGTTGTCGGTGGGCAAACAATGGATGAAAGAGCTAACGCTGTAAAAGACTTCCAAGATAAAAGCGTTAGAGTTATTCTTTTGACTGTGCAGTCTGGTGGTACTGGTATTACTCTTACCACTGCACCGTACCTTATTATGCTTCAGCGCTCTTGGTCTTTGATTGACAATATGCAAACAGAAGATAGAGTGCACCGTATTGGTTCTGAGCAACATACTCAAGTTACAATCATTGATGTGCTAACAGAAGGCACAATGGAAACAAATCGACAAATTGAAAGACTACAAGAAAAAGGTGCAAACCTTAACGAGATTCTACGAGATGCAGAGACCTTGAAGAAGGTGCTCTATGGTAAGCAAGTAGAAGAATAATTTTGGTATTGTAGGTCTAATGACGGAGATGAATGATGCGCGTTAGTAATAGTGAAATACAGTGTTTTAAGCGATGCCGACGTAAGTGGTGGCTTGCTTATTACCGCAAACTTAGACCAGCGGAAGAACGAGCTACTGGTGCGTTAAAACTTGGTACTAATGTCCACGCTGCTCTTGAAGCATACTATTCTCCTGCACCGTCTGACCCAGTACAAGTAATCCGTGACATTTACAATGCTTCTCGAGATGCTGCAGACCCAGAGAATTCTTATCTTGTTGAGAATCTAAATAAAGAAGCATCACTTGCTCTTGCAATGATTGAAGGCTACGTCGATTGGTTACAAGACACGGGTGTTGATGATGACTTTGAAGTTGTGTCAGTAGAAGAAGAACTTGCTGTTGACTTTGAAGTTCTTCCTGTTACTCTTATCGGTAAACTTGATACGCGTATTCGTCGTAAATCAGACGGTAGACTTCTTTCAATGGACCACAAAACTTGTGCTTCATTTGATAGCATTACAAAAGTTCTTGAAATTAACGAACAGCCAATGATGTATCAACTTCTTGAGCGTATGACTCAACCAGAAGACCAGTATGTAGTTGGCGGTGTGTACAATATGCTTCGTAAAGTAAAGCGTACAGCTAATGCTAAGCCGCCGTTCTACATGCGTGAAACTATTCACCATAACGATACTGAGCTTCGTAGCTTCTGGAAGCGTCTCTATGGCACACTTTCTCAGATGATTGATGCTGAAAAAAGACTTAACGACGGAGAAGAACATTACTCTGTAGCTTATCCAACTCCAAATGGAAATTGCGCATGGGACTGTGAGTTCCGTTCTGTTTGCCCACTCTTTGATGACGGTTCTCATGCCGAAGGCTTGATTGAATCTGCTTACAAAGTACATAATCCTTACGAAAGATACAACTCAGAGGTGACACTATAATGCAAGGCTTTAGTATGCTTATCCACGGCCAAAGTAAGAGCGGTAAGTCTTACTTGGCAGACACAATGCCTGGACCACGATTGATTCTTGACGCTGAAGGTGGTGCAAGTACACGCTTCACAAGCTCAAGTAAAGTTATATGGGACCCACAAAAAGACGCACCACCAAAAGAAGACGGCACGTGGGACACGGCTATTGTTTACGTTCGCTCATTTCAAGATGTTCAGCGCGCTTACGAGTGGCTAAACTCAGGGAAGCACCCTTTTAAGTCAGTAGCAATTGACTCGCTGTCAGAAACGCAGCAACGTTGCATTGACGCAATCGTTGGGGTAGACCAGATGAAGACGCAGGACTGGGGTGAACTACTGAGAAAAATGTCATCTCTTGTTCGCTCATATCGTGACTTAATTGTGCACCCAACGAACCCTCTATCTGCCGTGTTGTTTGTAGCAATGACACGTGACATTGACGGCGTTAAGCGCCCATATGTCCAAGGACAACTCTCTAATACATTGCCATACTATGTCGATGTCTGCGGATATCTGTGGACTGAACTCGACAGTGATACAGGTGAGGTGAAGCGACGTTTGCTTTGTGCTCCGCACAGTGCATTCGAAGCAGGCGACCGCACAGGTAAGCTTGGTAATGTAGTAGAGAATCCAAATGTAGTTACAATGATAAATCAAATTTATAGTTAAGGAATAGACATATGACAAAATGGAGCGATCTATTAAAAGAAGCAAGTGCTAGCGGCGGCGGATATGAACCACTACCAAGCGGTACTTATGATGTGCAAATCGTAAAGTCAAACCACAAGGTTGCTCAAAGCGGCAAATCGATGTTTGAAGTAGAGATGCAAGTGCAGTCCGGACCACACGCTAATCGCCGTGTATGGAATCGCTTTGTTGTCTCTCCTGAAAATCCTAAAGCTCTCGGTTACTTTTTCAGTAACATGCGCGCGCTAGGTCTAACAAGCGACTTCTTCTCTGGTGGCCCAAGTGATGACCAAGTTGCTACTGCTCTTGAGAACAAAACTTGCCGTGTTGAAATTGGCCAAAGTGAATACAATGGCTCAGTTCGCAACGAAGTTAAGAAAGTACTTCCGCCAGAAGGTGGAGCTGTCCCTGCTGCTCCAGTCGTAAATGCTGATGTCCCTGTAGTTGATTCAACTCCAGTAGCAACACCGACAAGCGCACCTTCAACGCCTTCTGTACCCTTCTAAGTTATGCGCATCCTGGTTACAGGTTGCACATTTCTTCAAGTTAATCCTCAGCGCCGTGTAATTAAAAAAATTGACGTACCTCAAAGTATTGTTGAAACTTTAATTGCATTAGGTCATGATGTTGACTGGAGACTTGTCAACGTAGGCGAAGATTTAAGTGGCTATGATGCTGCTTTCGTTTGCCTTGCTCCAATTACAAGCACTAATGCGCGTAAGGGCGCGCTTGGTGCTTTGTGGACTTTGAGTGAGAAACGAAACATGCCAGTAGCCGCTTTATTTGATGACTGGCAATTTCCTGCAGTCTTTAACGGATTCCGTGCATTAAAGCGCAATCCTGAATACCTAAACAAGATTATCTGGGGCGAACGTTTCTTTTTCTCTGAGACAGAAGAGACAGTAGCTCAACACAAAGATGAACTTGTGCAAACAGCTGAAGAATTGCTTGGGCCTGCATGGAAGCGTATTCTTCCAGTATGTCCAATGTATCGCTGGGGTGACCGTGAAAAAGTTCTTGCAAAAATGCCTGATGAAATCTCATCAGTATTTGCATTGGACCCATCACCAACAATTTATGAGTCAATGTCTTCTGTAAAGTATAACGGTGAAAAAGAACGTGCATGGATTATGGCTGCACTTATGCCTCACGGTGAATGGCTTGAAAAGAAGGAACCAACTTGGAGAGTTGATTTGTTTGGCTCACGTAAGCTTAAAGCTGAAAGACTAAAGACAGAAGAAGATGTAATTATGCAGTATCATCTTCGCTGGGGTGCTCTATCTCCACCGTACAACCATGCAGGTGGTGGTTGGTGGCGTAGTCGCTTTCTTTACTCTGCATCAGCAGGCACGGTCCTTGTTTGTGACAAAGGTGAAGGAGCACCAATTGGTCCTTCATACAATTTAATTATCCCTAAGGTAGAAGCCTTGTCTGACGCTGAACTTGGCGCATTAGCTAAGCAGCAACAAGACGAACTTCGTCCGTGGCTAACGTCATGGACTGACTGGGAAAATGACATACAAGATATTTTTGTACGCGCAAAAAATCTTTATAATGGAGCTTTACATGTCTAATTGGAACTGGCTTGAAGAAACTCGTAAGTTGCAAATTGCTTCTTACGGCGCAGACCCTTCTTCTCTTGAAAATGCTGCGCTTGCAGACTTTGTAATCTGGAATTGTGTAGCTCTTTCAGATGAAGTCTCTGAGTTTCTTGGAGAAGTTCAGTGGAAGCCGTGGGCTAAAACTCGAGGTGGAGTCAATCGAGATGCAGCAATCGGTGAATTAGTAGACGTTGCCCACTTCCTTGCCAATCTTGCTGTGGCTATGGGATGCACAGACGAGGAATGGGAACGTCGCTACCGCGCAAAAATGGAATTAAATGCTAAAAGACAACGTGACGGATATAACAATGAAAACAAATGTCAAGTCTGTAAGCGAGCTCTTGATGATATTGCAGTGAAATGTACAAAGGACGCATGCGTAGAAAATGAGAAAGAAATAAGCTGACTGCGTTTGGCTTATGAATTGAAAATAATGGTGGAAGTAACTTGTCAAATAATTTTTATGTGATGCAGAAAGAAAGGTCACATGTCATACTTGAATAAGCCAGTGAAACTAGGCAATACCCGCGTAACTGGCAAAGAGCAGTACTACACACCTCCTGCAGTCGCACAAGAGATTATG
>JGI24891J29808_1000678_pt1 | contig 13628 bp, 23 predicted proteins | sample FreactcultuFSWF8_FD_29808 | JGI IMG/M metagenome (IMG submission 29808) | reverse complement strand
CCCGAAGCCCAACGCAGGTACGGATAATACATCGCCTGACTGCCATCCGTAATGTCCATAATTACCCCCTCATTCAAGGCACGAGCAATGTAGGTGGCCTCGCGGAAACCAATCTCTTCAGGAGACATGAGAGACATTATCTGTTCTGAAAAAACGACATCATATTCCTTCCCGATAATTTCGCACACATCACGGAGGCTATTGATACGGTCTGTAATTAACTCGGCTTTTATTGCTGGATAACATTTGTGATATTTAGCAATAACTGCACTCTCCCAATCGGAATCACTTATAATTCCGTCAGTCAAATTCGGATTGACTTTTAAATACTCTTTTAGTTCCATCGTGTTTTGTTTTTTACTTTTTAAATGCAATAACCATGCCAAATCAAGGTATTGGGAGCACTTTTGTTACCTTGCCATACACGTTCTTTGTCCAGCCGTTAATCTTGCCGTGGTTGTTGCCAATCTGCACACCTTTTATCGAATCAATGGCCTTAACTAAGTGAGTGTAATATCTGCCATGCACCTTGCAGAACACGATATCTCCAACCTGCACTTCTGAAAGCGTAACTGGGGCCAGAACGTGAGGCTGTCCTGATTTAATCAAAGGGACCATGCTATTGCCTTTTTCGCTCGTCTCGAACGAGCGTCCTTCTCCGAGTAATGTTTGTTTATAGTGTGTCATTTTTTTATAATTTAGAATGCTTCACAGCTTTCACCACAAGAGTATTTCTCATCCAATAATGATTGCTTTTTTATGTCTTCTTGTGAAGTGCTTTTTGCCAATCTCATTATTTCCATGATTGGGATATTCCCTCGATTAAAATGGAATGGTGGCTTTAGCTGTGAATTTCTAGGATTCAGGTCCCCGTATTCCTTTTCCATAACAGCCCACCAGAAAAAAGATTTGCGCCTACGTATGGCATTTCTATGCAGTCGCGGCATGTCTTTCTTCCAGCAGTTGTCGCAGTTTCCATCGTCTTCATGAATACCTAGGTCAAACATCTGTTGTTTCCACCATGTAAGTATCCATTTCTTGTCTACAGGAAATAAATCAACCAATGGCAACAGTCTGTTTTTCTTGACCTTCCTTCTGCCAGATTTAGTTTGATATCTCTTAGGCTCATCAAGCCTTATACCAAGGGCTACCATGTACGTGCCATTAGCCCAGCCTATTGATTTTAGATAACTTTCAATGGCCTTCCTTTTTAACTGGTCAGAGCAAAAAGGAGCGGCGGTGGACGGTATCCCCAATTTGGCAATCATAGCTTCGAACGGCTCGCCATTTCGCGAAGCGGTTTCATAAGTTACGATTTTATGGTCTACTGCCCAGCCCTTGCAAGGCTCCCCCGTTCTCTTATTTATTTTCTCGCTCGGATACCCTTCTACCCATACAATATCAACATTAAATTCTTGTGCTACTTCGTCAACAAAAAACAGCGTGCCCTCTACTTCTTTACCAGTGTTGGCAAATACAATTTTAATTTCATAGTTATTTCTGTCCTCCCATTTATTGAGAAGCCACCATAGCATAAATGCAGATGTCCTCCCACCGCTGAAACTTATTAGCAGCCTTTTCTTCATTTCGAATATTTGTAGTTAACTGTTAATAAGCATCCATATCGGATATAACACACACTCCACCGCAAGAAGGACAATCCATGCGGTTACCATACTCTTCTTTCGTTCGCTCCCACTCATCCACGGTAAGCTCTTCTGGGATATACTTCTCCATGGTGCCCAGCATCACCGCACCGTCATTAGTTTCGTTCCACTCGCTGATAGTACAGCAATCGCGGCAAATGGTGCATTCCAGTTTCGTATCCATATCTAATTTTTATTTTTCTCCAAAAGGGTATCTATATGTTTCGTGACCGATTCCGCCGCCCCACTTCAGCTTGTAATACTCCAAGTTTTTAACCTTAACCGCATTTATGCTTTCCAGCAATGAATCGCTTTTCATTATAGAGGATGAGCGCCTAAATATAGTTGGATTCAGCGTAGGAATAAAATCAAATTTCAGTATCATTTTTCCCAGCAATAGCGACATCCTGTACATATAATCGTTATCCTCGAAATACGCTGGCATAAAATTATCGTCAAATTGGCCCACCACATCGAAGCATCTTTTTGAAATCATGAATGCTGACCAATCATACTTAGGTTCGCATCCGAAAAAATCAACCTTGTTGCCATTCATGTACGCCACCAGACCGTTCAAGTCGTACTCGTTGGTATGTAGGTACACATCGTCATTTAGGACCAGCACATGCCGATAGTGCTCAAACGCTTTGTTGCATAAAAAATTCCACGCACCTGCCACTCCAATGTTTTCCCCAGTGCCGCCAAACACCTCTATGTTCTTTATCCCCTTATACTGGTTCCACATACCCCGAACCTGCCTGAGTTGTTGAAGCCTCTCTTTTATAAACTGATTCCCATTGTCGTAAATAAAAATATCTACATTAGGCATGTCTGTTACATACATCAATAGAGACGGGATAAGTAGGTCTATTCTATTAATCGTTGGTATGACAATGCAGAATTCATTCATCTCATACGTTGTTCTTCCCATGATTCGAGTTTAGTGTTTGCTTATATAAACCATAGCACTATAAATGACGTTTATCATCTCTCTGGCTTCCTCTGTTTTGTCGTCAGAAAAGTCTTTGATAAAAGATGTTATTGCTCCTAACACACCTTCATTCTGCACTATTTCATGAAAGCCCCTTACTATGTGCTCTGGGAATAACGTAGTAAATGCCATGTAGCACTCTGCCTGCTGTTCCTGTGTCTTTTCAACCAGCTCAATTCCGTTTATGTTCATTATGCTGCATTCAATTTGTTATTGCACTCTTGAACTTCGTAATATCCCTTTTCTATTCCCCTAATAACAGCCGCTCCAAAAGCCTCAGCATAAGTGCTATAATGTTTCCATCTTTCATGCCATTCCTGATTTAATTCAACTTCTTCACGATAAAACATGCCTTTCGTATCATTTGCTTCGCTTATGCTAATGCCTCGAAAATCACCATTCATTAATTGCAATTCTGAAACTCCATACGCATTGTATATGCATCCACTGGCGGTGTTATCATCTCCTTTATGTTCCAGATAGTTCTGTAGTGCTTCAGAGCAGGAACCAACAATAATAAAAGACAGTCCATTATCGCGTTCGTATGTTGATGCAAGTCTGCATAAGGCAAATCTATCCTGTTCATTTTCACAATCAACGCCGAACTCTACCCACATATATTCCGTACTGGCTGTTATTCCTAAATCGCTCAACCTCTTCGCCTGAGCAAGTGTAATGACCTTGTTTTCTATTTTCATAGTATCCCCTTTTGAGTGAGTAACAATTCAACGGCGGACCAGTCCACATATGGCTTCTCTCCACCGCGCGGATGGATAACTGGGCACCCTAATGCATTACAGTCTATGTAGATTTGCGGTCTGGACGATTGACCATAATAATTTGAAGGATATGGCTTCTTAGGCCAGTACGATATCTTATGGTCAATTCCATTTTCGCCAAACCACCTGTTGGCATACAGTTGCTCCAAATTGGTCCGCTTGGTAAAAAGAATGACATCGTGTCCCTTTTCAATCAACCTAAGCAAAATGGGTTGTGCTCCGATGTTATCCCCTATTAAAGGGTACATGTCCTTTACACACGTCCCATCAAATCCAACTACAATATCATATTTACCCATCTGCTGCATGTAATTTATTTATTCTTTGCCATTCCGAAAAGCTTCGCATATGTGTCTGGGAATTTCTCGAAGGCCCATTCTACAAGCCATCTTTCCTTCATACAAAGGCAGGGGGCGACAGTCGAATTCGACTTGCCGCAGTCGACAACGTGAACCGAAAGGCCGCGCCCCGAAGCCCAACGCAGGTAAGGATAATACATCGCCTGACTGCCATCCGTAATGTCCATAATTACCCCCTCATTCAAAGCACGCGCAATGTACTTGGCCTCGCGGAAACCAATCTCTTCAGGAGACATGTCCTTTGTTGCGTTGGCGCTTAATTTATCTTCGTAGTTGTAGCCTATCTCACGACAAACATCTTCCAATCCACTTATGCGGTCGGTTATGTCTTGTGTTTGAGGATATTCATTGGCCCATTTTTTTGTTACAGCAATTTCCCAAATATACTGCGATAGTATGTCGGGGCATGGGTTTGGATTTTTCGCTAAATATTGCTTGAGTTCCATTTCAAATTCGCTTTCACTCTATAAAGCAATAACCATGCCAAAAATCAGCAAATATCTTCCATCGGCACTTCCAATGTCCTTGCAAATACCTTTGCCGTATCTGTGCTCATGTAGCTTTTTTTGCCGTTGACATGCAGCGATATAAAACTACGCGAATAGAGCACGTTCGGGAACTTCTCATTTATCATTACGATAAAATCGGTTTGAGTTATCTCTCTTTTCAGCAATAGCAATCCTAGCTTGCTGAGCTTCTTAACTTCGTATTTTTTAGAAATGTTATTTTCTCCCATGTCTTTCTGTTTAAGTTAAACTATCCTTTTTGAGCAATTACCATAAACGAGTTATTCAAATCCACCCCTGAGACAAATACGTTCACCCACTTTGGCGCATATACCACCTCGTTAACCTCTGGCAATTCAGTGAGATAGTCTTTGATAATATTGGGGGTAAAGTAATGCACGTGTTTCCTGTTGTTCCATGGCCTCCAATATTTTTGAGAGTAGTCGGGCAAATAAAGACACAATACACCTCCAGTCTTTAATTTACTATGCCAATACTCCAGTGCCGTCACCCAATTATCTATGTGTTCCAAGCAGTGTGAACTAAAAATATAATCCGCCATCTTACCGCTGGGCAAATGCATGGCATCATATCTTGAATCCAGTACTGGGTCTATCATTGTTGCTGACATTCCGTTTCTGTCAACATAGGCCCACTCTGGCCTGTTGCAGCCAATATCGAAGCCATACCCAACACATACCTGTTGCGCGAACGGGAAGGCGAACTTTGCGGCAAACCCTTTGGATTGAAAATCTGGGTACGTTTCCCCTTTGTACTTAATTATGTTGATGCCGTTGACTTGTGATTCGTCGTTATTCCTATAAATAGTGTTGTCCATGATAAACGTTATGCGTGTTTGATATAGTTGTGAGATGTCAAAATGTACTCAATGTTCCTGAAGTCATGCTCCTGTGGTTTCCTCGGATATAAATTTACCTCTTTCGCTTTCAGTTTCAGCATCTCCAAAATGTAGATTATCGAAGTTGAAACAGTATGTATTTCTGTAGCATTTTCTATAACCTTTGCCCAGTCAAATAAGCTCACATTTGGCATAACAGACATTTGCACCACCTTAATGCCTTCTGGTATAGGGAACTCGACATACCCATTATTGTCAGATTGGAAATTCTTATTTACCAAAATGTACGGCTCTGAGTCTTCCAATCCCAATATGTTATGGAACAAATTGTTTTCCTTAAATGGATTTCTCCGCCACATTGCTTTTTGCTTCCATATCCGCCAGTCCATATCATACAATATGTACTTGCTTTTCATACACTCTGTATATGGCAGATTGCAAATATTATCTGCCCATCTCAGCGGCAACACCTGCATGCCGTAAAATTCATGCTTGGTTTTGTTTTCCCAGTCTATGTTTATTGCATTTCTGTCGATAAATAAAAAGTCTGGGTAAGCACGGTTCAGACCCTCGACAAACTGTGGCTCCACGGGCCACAATACTTTATCGAATGGGTTAAGCAAAGAGCGAACTAGTGTCTGCTCCCAGATGACATCGCCCAATCCGAAAAACTGCATCGGCACTATTATCTTTCCCATTATCTGGCTATTCTTAAAAATTCAGGAATATTACTTTCGCTAAAATCAACATGTACAGAATGAAAGCCGAACGAATTGTTGTAAAAATTACCTTTCGGAAACGCGGCGGCACCATACGCCTCAATTGAAAACCTGTTAGCAACTTCCTCTGGGGCATATTTTATACTATATTTTTCTTCAAGATATGGCCGATACTTCCTACATATCTTGTCATCCTCTGGGTGGAAATCGTCAATATGTGGGTCATTTGCTATGGCATCACATAGTTTCTTTGAACGTAAAGAAAACCCGCCGTTACCAACGTTCATATTGTCTTTGTATCCCCACGTAGCACCTATGTAGTCGTAGTTCAAAAAGTCATCGTCCCATGCCTTCCAATTTAATACATAGCCGTCTGGGTGTATTATAAGCACATGGCTTGTGTCAAAATGCTTATTGAGTTGCTTTATGCAGAATTCGCTATATGCCTCGCGTCCACTAAAAAGTCGCTCGGTTATCATTTTTACTGCACCGAATTTTACATCCCTCTGCGATATTTCAGCGGCACGTAAAAGCCCTGCGGGGTCATGTGCATCTACCCCGAATAGGGTTACATCTGGTATAAATAATTGGCTAAAGTCGGCTGCATGGTCTGGAGGGTAGTTCCCTGCGGTGCTGGTATATCCAATATGCTGAACTACTGACGGTGTAGTTATGACAAACGGGGCCTTATCGGTAATACAGTGCTCCGATGTCTCCTTATCCCAGTGTCCGTCAATTAAAAGTGCTGGCAGTATATATTTCCTATACAGCTTTTCATCAAAGCACATATTTATGCCATTGCAATAGCTTTTGAACTGACAGGAATTACCTTTATTGTCAATTCCTTCCAAGTACGGATTTTCTTCCTTTATGCAGTTGAACCCACTTACTATATTGTCTGGGTAGGCCTCTTTTAATTGGGTCAGCACCTGTATGAAATTCGGCTTAACCATAGTGTCGCTGTCAAGGTTTATTATAACGTTACACCCAGCGCCTAAGCAGATGTCAACGCCCATCGCCATGACCGCTTTTATGCCATTGTTTTTTACGTTGTTTATCACGAATGGTTTCATTTCCTGTTTAGCTGACACGAAGTCAGAAAGCAGCTCCTTGACTTTAGCATCCGTGCTATTGTCATTTATAAAAACTACTGTGACATCCGTTAGTTCGCATTGCGCCAAGCTGTCCAGACATTGCTTTAAATACTCCGCCCTGTTATATACAGGAATAATCAACCCGACTTTTTTCATTTGTTTTCGGAAATAATTTTGTTAAAATTAGTTTTGTATTCATTTACCCAGCTCCAATCGGCATTTGGACAATATTTGACGTAATCTGAAAAATCTGGTGTTAGCTTGATGTCTGATTTACTCCCGCTGTGCAATAGGGATTTTTCATTTCCTGATTCATATACGTATGCGTGTATCAGGCCCTGAACAATATTTTTTTGATTAAATGTGCCTACTGGTCGTTTAAACAAAATATGCTCTTCGTAGTCCTTTAGAATTCTTTCGTAGATATCCCTACCGCAATATTTCATTACAGATTTCCACTGCCTAACCGACATACCAGTGTAATTTGAATGTAATGAAAATGTATTTATAGCACCTTCAAACCCAGTTTTAGATAAATTTCGCAAAATCAAACTCGGGACATCCCCAGCAACAACATACATTTCTTTGTTGTCATACTCCCGAATTAATGTGGGCATGTATAATTGTGCGATATCAGTAAACAGGCTGGGCCTATCTGCAACTGGAGAAACATAAGAAACGTCAAAAAAATGCGCGTTTTCTTTGCCGACAACTTTATCTATTGTTNTCTTGACCAGATAGGCAAGGCGGCTGTTCTTGTGCGTATTGCCTTCGTCATTAAACGCTATGTAAGAAGTAAAGCCCTGTTGATTAAACGAGGCAATACTCATCGGCAAAGTTAGAAGTCGCTCGGCCTCGTTATTAACAGAAAATAATACGGCTGGTTTTGATTGCATCAACTTATTTTAAGGCATCAACTATAGCGCAGAAAAGTTTATCCTTTTGCTGTTGGAATATAGGCAACTCTTCGAAAGGAACGATGCATGGATGCGTTTTCTTGTCGGCATCTTTTACTTCTCCATAAACCCAACCAGATTGAATTTTATCACTCATCCATGCGTTATGCTGCGCGTTTTCTTTTGCATCTGGGTTATCTAATCTGAATTTCACGCCCATTCTGGCACTTTCGCGCTGCCAAGGTTCTGCCTCTTCCCAAGACTTCTGAGTTAGGTCGTCATTCGCCTCGCACCATGCCCTATTAGTCTCATGGCACATTCTTGCAATTATTTCAATGTTTTGTTTCATTATGTGTGTTTTAAAATCAGAATTGATTTGAAAAATAATAACAGACGGTGGTTTCTCGGCTCTAACGAGAGGCTGCCGCCTGCTGACACACGGATGCCTCCGCGCCACCGTCTGCTATCGAATGTTTTGTTAGTCCTTCCATGTTATGGCCTTGACCATATCCATCTGGGCGCTTTGCAATTTGCGAATTGCGATTGTGGCAAGGGCTTTGCATTCACCACTTTCCGATTTTGAACGAAGTGCATCCATCTGGTCTATGGCATCTGCACACGTTTGTTTTGCAGTCTGAATTTGCTGGTGTATTTCACCTTCCCCGTGGTTAAACGTTAAACAGACTGCTCTTTGACCGTAAGTTAATTGCTTTACTCCTTCCATGTTTTGTGTGGTTTTAGATTGTTATCATCAAAAGTAATAAACTAAAATCGAAAATCAAGGCATTGGAAGAAATTTATTTTCTAACTAGTAGACCCCTTCAATAGACCATATCGAGTTTGTCCTATCCCAGATTTTGAAAGTACCATAACCATTTCGGTAGTGCGTCAGTTTGAAAGTTAAATGTTTTTAACAGAAGTCGGTAGAGGTGTAGTTTGTAACTTTGTGGGTAAGATGTCAAAGAAGAAAGCACCGATAACAGCTACTGTGGCTAAGCGTCCTAAAGATACGAATCAGTTGGCAAAGTACATTATGGAACTGTCAACGCGAGAAATAACGGAAGAGCCAGTTGCGACTAAGCCTGTAAAGAAGAAGAAGTCGGAGTAGATATGGCTGTGCATTGTGCATATCTTTTTTTGCGTGATTATATGTGGTTCACTAATTTCATGCAAATAAAAAAAACGGTAGCATCTAACTACCGTTCTATATTAAAATCGATGTTCTTTTGTCCCAAAGTTTTCCCTCAATAAGACAAGACAAAGATACATTTTTTACAAATAAAAACTTGTTATGTTTTTCAATTTCACCTCCTTCCATGGGTTTTTCCATTCTGGATTTTTAATCTGTTCCATGACATTGCTAATACCAGTATTAGTAGCACTGATATTAAAGAGAACAGTTCTTTCAGATTTATACCGTTATAATAGTGGTGATTATGCTTCACGTACTCAAAGTAAAGCAGGCCAACAGAGCCGTAAGCAGCAATCAGGGTTCCAAAGACAATCGCCCATGTCTGTACGGACTGGAGGTTTGTTGAAATAACTTGCCGTTTGTACTCACCTGCGTATCCTCCTTTTTTAAGAAGCATAATGCCATTAAACGTACTGTAATAATATTTCATGCCTTGCATATACTTTCCATGATGAAGGTCATAGGTATCTGTGTCTTTATATGGGATGAGAGAAGCAATCATTTCTTCTTTCTCTAACTTTTCGACTATTATTTTCACATCTCTATTCCCCAAATTGGCTTTCATTTTGAGTTCGATAACCAAGTCAATTGGCTCATCGCTAGTGTATTCAGATACCATTTGAAGTACACCGTCCAATATTTCCAAAGACAAGTTATTCATTAGCTTTCGATTTTATTTGAATCAAATATACCTGATTCAAACATTACGTGTATTAACGCGGGTAAATATCTGAATAATCTTTTTAGATTTACGTTTGAAAATTCGGCACGAGTATTGCCTTGATTTATTTTCACTCAAAACGGAATCAATTTGGATAGATAAAAAACGGGAATCATAAAGTATACATTTTTTGTATTGTACCATTTAGTTGCTACTTCTAAATCGCCAGTTTAAAGTACGTAAGACAACTAAAAGACTATGATGCGCCGCATGGCGTAGCTGTGTCTTTTGTCTTACGTAGGCTCTGGCGAGCCTTGAAGTAGCGAAAGAATTTCAGTTACGCTATTTTTTTGCTCATCAGTCAACCAAAAACAAAAATGAAACACACACTATTGTTGTTAGGGCTATTTTTTTCGATAACCAACGTCAAGGCACAAGACATTATCACAACCAAAAAAGGAGAGAAAGCCAAAGTAAAAGTAACAGAGGTTACTCCGACAGATATAAAATACAAACTGTTTGATGATGAAGGCGAGCCGTCGAAAACGGTGTATACCATTTCAAAATCCGATGTCACAATGATTGTGTACAAAGATGGTCGAAAGGAAACATTCGACAGCGAAAAAAAAGAAAAACAATCTCCGCTGAGTGGGTCTAAGATTGAAGTAGAGCCAGTCGAAAATTCAAAGGCCGTGAATACGATAAGTGAACAACCGAATGTTAAGTTGGACAGGATGTTTTTGCACAATGGGACGGTGATTAATGGTAAGGTATTTAAGGTGGACAACTACACCATAATTTACATGTACGATGGTGAACAAACGCAGCAAGTCATAAGTAAATATGCTGTGGAGAAAATAATTTACAGTGGCAGTGGTCGTGTTGAAAAAGTGTCAGATAAAGTCAGCGTGTCAACGAAAGATGATTGGGAACGTGTGGTGATACTAGAAGACAAAGCTTATATCACAGGTCTTACAAAAGTCGATGAAATAAGTGGTAAATCTAGCGCATCATATTACAACCTTGCAAAAAGAGACAGCAAGGTTGAGCGAAGAATCAAAGAAGCAGCGGCAGAAATGGGATGCCCTTTTATACTGTACGAATCAGGAGTAAGTGGCTACTACCAAACAATGCGAAAAGGCATTGCCTACAAATATTAATTGCTTTTCTTTCACATAAAAACAAATCAAAAAAAATGAAACACACACTTAAATTGGCTGCAATAGCCATCGTAATGACATGCTTTGGGGCTAACTCTTTTGCCCAACAAAATGTAACAGTAGATGATGCCGCACGGTACGGGAACAGTCCGTATAGCGGTCAAAGTCTTTTGACCCTAGTGAACAATACTGATGCTGTAGTTTTTGCATCGTTTGTTTATTTCGACCCGATAGACCAATGTTGGGTGAGTAGAGGATGGCGAACAATCAAACCACATGGTACTAATACGATTGATTTCGGAGTGTATAGCGGCAATGTTTTCATACATGGATATCAACCAGAAGGGAAATTAAATTGGGGTTCAGGATATACTTTTTGCTGTGAAGCAAAAGCGCCATTTAGGGTCTTACATGCAAACGGGAATGGCTGCGAAATGCAGCGTAACTATACGCAAGTTCCAATTTCAACAGGTAACAATCGGTACGAATTCAACTACTAATCAAGGCATCTAAAAAATAATCCCGTTTTCTTTTTGAGAGCGGGATTATTTTATTAAAACGGGCATGGAGATTGCATTACGGATGGTTCAACCGAAATTTTATGAGCCTAAAAAACCTTACACAAATCAGGATATTTATGCAGATACAAACCGAGTTCAGCACGCAGTTTTTGATAGATGAAATCACCAAAGTCGCAACACAGCCTTATAGCGAATGGGCGATTGGCATGGGAGAAAAAGTGGACAGCGAACGGCATGTAAACGTGACCGTTTTTAGCCCGAACAATTACACGGCAACACGATTAGCCTACGAACATTTTGTGGGTCTGGGAATGACTACAACGCAGCAAGTCGGCACACAAATGAGATACCTATACCTGTTCAAAATGGATGGCCCGTTATTCCCGACCCATATGCTCTGAAAAAACATCGCTCCAAAATAACTGTCAAGAAATCCGTCAATTCCAAATAGTTTGGCATGCAATTTGGATTACAAGAGATACATACGCGAGAAATAGGAGAGGAACGGGAATAACAGACAGGATTAAGGCTAACAGAAAGTGAACAAGTTAAGTTTTGAAGACAGGGCGAAAATAGTAAGGTTATTAGTAGAGGGCAACAGCATGAGTTCCTGCGCCAGAATAATGGACATCTCGTTTAATACGGTCAAGAAGCTGTTGATAGATGTTGGGCAAGCCTGCCTGAATTTCCACAATGAGAACGTTGTAAATATCACTTCCAAAAAGGTGCAGTGTGATGAGATTTGGTCATTCATTGCATGCAAGGATAAGAACGTTGAATACTGCACCAAGAAGGATGAACAGCATGTTGGCGATGCGTGGACGTGGGTGGGCATAGATGCCGATACCAAGCTCGTTGTATCATGGCTTGTTGGTCAGCGTGATGCTGAATGCGCCAATGTATTTATGCGTGATTTGGCAGCTCGTTTGAAGTATCGGGTACAGCTCACAACGGACGGCCACAAGCCATACCTTAAAGCCGTAGAGGATGCTTTCGATGATGAAATAGACTTCGCACAGCTAATTAAAATCTATGGTGCATCTGATGGCAATAATACCAATGAAAAAAGGTATAGCCCACCAACTTGCACAGGTATAAAGAAGGTGTGGATTTCAGGTGANCCAAACGAGGCGGATATTTCAACCAGTTATGTTGAGCGTCAAAACCTGACTATGCGAATGTCCATGCGCAGATTCACACGCCTGACCAATGCTTTCTCAAAAAAGATAGAGAACCACCGCTATGCAATAGCAATCCACTACGCATATTACAACTGGGTACGCATCCACAAAACGCTCCGTGTAACGCCTGCCATGGAAGCGAAATTAATCGACAGACCATTAACGTTAGAGGACATTGTTCGTATGGCATACGCCAATGAAATACAAGCAGAACAAAAAAGACTTGCAAGAATGTACAGGTAAATTTACGCACAACATATACGTGAATCAATTATTCTGCTATTTTTAATGCCTAAACATGTAGTATGTCAAAAATAAATGGTCATAAAATTGGTGCAATAAAAAGAGCGATAGAGAATCACATACATCCTGATAATAACAGGTCATTTATTTATGCCGTTTACAGAAACTGGTATATCGGAGTGACTAATAATCCAAATGTCAGGAAAGCACAACATGAAAATCAAAAGCAATTAACTGCACTTCATTTTCAATTTTGGGAAGCTGATACTAAAGAGAATGCGTTGGAAGTGGAACTGTATTTTCATGAATTAGGAATGCTTGATAAGCATGGTCAGGGCGGAATAAGAAATAGCTCAACAGTGGTGTATGTCTTCAAGATAAAACCACACGCCTTAGATTGGATTTTAGACGTTTTGGAATAACAATTATCGCATTCTTGCCGCATTTATTTTCTCATGCTGGACCCTGATTTCACTTCGCATATTTACAATCATATTTACGGCTGCGCTAACCTTTTCCTGTGGATGATTAGACATACACAACATGTCCAACAGTTCAATACAGCCATTGTGATAGACGCTGTAGGCCGAAGTGCGATACGGGTCTGCTGATTGTTGTGAATTTACCTTCTTTTTCTTTTTCGCAATATTTTTTTCTGACATAAAAAGTATTTAACTTCGTTATGTCATTTGACAATAATGTTACGGGCGTAACTAAAGTATATTGAAAGCCAACTATGGGGATAGTTGGCTTTCTTCATTCGATACAAATATACAATATCCTGTGTTAAAAACATTTAACTTTCAAACTGACGCACTACC
>JGI24891J29808_1000677_pt1 | contig 13632 bp, 13 predicted proteins | sample FreactcultuFSWF8_FD_29808 | JGI IMG/M metagenome (IMG submission 29808) | reverse complement strand
GGGATTCGAACACCTGTTCTATAGAGAACATTACATACCCCCACCGACATTGGCAAGAAAATTTCGAACATATGTTCGACTTTTTCTCCCCTTTCCCCTACCCTTAATCCATGAGCACAAAAGGCGACCCAAAGAGCGTTAAGACCCCCCAAGCCACAGTCTCTGAGCTACCCGATGGCCCGGCCGATGACAATGGCCTCACCACCCGCCAGCAGTTGATCCTGGATGTCATCAAACAAGCCATTGAGACCAACGGCTATCCCCCATCAATGCGCGAGATCGGCCAAGCAGCTGGCCTCGCCTCCCCCGCCTCCGTCAAATATCAGATCGAAGCCCTGGTCGATAAAGGCTTTATCCGCAAGGACGCCTCGAAAGGCCGTGCCTTTGAGATCACCGACCCCAACGATGCCGATTCCATTAAGCCAGAAAAGACCGTCAACGTCCCTCTAGTAGGCCGTATCGCAGCCGGTGGTCCAATCACCGCCGAACAACACGTCGAAGAGATCTTCCCACTCCCCGAGTCCCTGGTGGGCCAAGGCGAGCTCTTCCTCCTGAAGGTCGTCGGTGACTCCATGATCGATGTCGCAATCTGCGATGGCGATTATGTCGTTATCCGTTCCCAAAAGAACGCTGAAAAGGGCGAGATAGTCGCGGCCATGATCGATGGAGAAGCCACAGTAAAAACTTTCTCCAGGAAGGACGGCCACTACTGGTTGTTACCTGCGAACGATAATTACGCCCCAATCCCTGCAGATAATGCGGAAATTTTGGGGAAGGTGACGGCGGTGTTGAGGAGTGTTAGGTAATTAAGGAATTCCGCCACAAATCGGACCTCGGTTAGATTTTTCATCGCTTTTCTGATCCCAACACTTTAATTCCTCTATCAGATATCTAAATCCGCACATAGGAGCCAAATTTGGGCAATCAGTTCAACCTGGCTTCTAGTCGTGACTTTGGGAAATCAATTCGAGCTAGTTCAACCAAATTGTCCCCTTCTGCCAGTAATCTCACATCAAGATAGCGGCAGCTTTTCAAAAAGTAAGAACTCTATCTAAGAGTGCAAAAGCACTTTTGAACTCCGCACCACAAGCTCCACCACTATGTGGAGTAAACAGAGGGGCCTTGGAACTTGGACAACACTCAAAGAGATCAGCTCCATAAAACCATCTGGCGGATCGCAAACGAACTTCGTGGAAGCGTCGATGGTTGGGATTTCAAGCAGTACGTCCTCGGATTTCTCTTCTATCGCTTCATCTCCGAAAACTTAACCAACTACATCAACACCAACCAAGTTGCAGCAGGCAAGAAAGATTTTGACTTCACTAAACTAGATGATAAAAAAGCCAACATCGCTCGGAAAGAAACCGTCGCCGAAAAAGGCTTCTACATCCTCCCCAGCGAGCTCTTTATAAACATCAAAGCGAAGGCGTCGGAAGATCCAAACCTTAATGAAACTCTCTCCCGAGTATTTAGAAACATAGAAGCCTCAGCCGTCGGCACCCCCAGCGAACTAGATCTCAAAGGCCTCTTTGATGATCTAGACATCAACTCCAATAAATTAGGACCTACCGTAGTCAAGCGCAATGAGCGCCTTGTTAAGTTACTTAACGCTGTGGGAGATCTTCAACTTGGTGATTACTCATCCAACACTATTGACGCCTTCGGTGATGCCTACGAGTACCTGATGACGATGTACGCCTCAAGTGCCGGAAAATCCGGAGGAGAATTCTTCACCCCTCAAGAAGTCTCAGAGCTCTTAGCCCGCATTACCCTGGTTGGAAAAACCAAAGTAAATAAGGTCTATGACCCAGCTTGCGGATCAGGATCTCTCCTTCTTCAATACGCAAAAGTTCTTGGTAAGGACAAGGTAGTAAATGGCTTCTTTGGCCAGGAAATCAACATCACTACCTACAACCTCTGCCGCATCAACATGTTCCTCCATGACATTAACTATGAAAAATTCTCTATAGCCCACGGAGATACCCTCACCGATCCCTACCACTGGGATGATCAGCCTTTTGAAGCAATTGTCTCTAACCCTCCATACTCAATTGACTGGGATGGCGATGCCAATCCCTTAATGATTAACGATCCACGCTTCTCCCCTGCAGGTGTCCTCGCCCCAAAGAGCAAAGCAGACCTAGCTTTCACCATGCACATCCTCCATTGGTTAGCCACCAATGGCACCGCGGCAATTGTTGAATTCCCCGGAGTTCTCTACCGCAGCGGCGCTGAACAGCAAATCCGTCAGTACTTAGTGGATAACAACTACGTTGATGCCGTTATCCAGCTTCCTAAAGATCTCTTCTTTGGGACCGGCATTCAAACTTGTATCCTCGTTCTAAAGAAGTCCCGCAAACAAAGTGATGTCCTTTTTATCAATGCAGAGCGTGAATTTGCGAGATTTGGAAACAAGAACAAACTTCGCCCCGAAGACATTAAAACAATCCTTGAAAACTTCAAAGCTCGCAAAGATGTGAAATACCTTTCGCGCGTCGTCTCTCACGATGAGATCAAGAACAATAAGTATCTCCTCTCGGTAACCTCTTATGTACAGGCGGAAGACACCAGAGAAGTCATCGACATAAAAGCTCTTAACGAGTCAATCTACGAGATGGTCCTCAACCAAAGTGTTCTCAGAAAATCAATAGATAAAATCGTCAAAGATCTTGAAGGTGATTCTAAATGAATCAAATTGAAAAATTAATTGCAACACTCTGCCCTAATGGAGTAGAGCACATCAAACTGGGAAACCTAGAATCTGATGGAGTCATAAAACTCGGTCGAGGTGAAGTAATTTCCAAAACGGACTTGGCAAATCACGAAGGGGACTTCCCAGTTTACTCATCCTCCGCATCTGAATTAGGCGTTTTTGGCTACTACGGAAAGTACATGTTTGATGATGTCAGAATTACATGGTCAATCGATGGCGGTGGTAAATTCTTTTTTAGGCATTCGCATAAATACTCAGTAACTAATGTTTGTGGTTGGCTAAAAGTGCTTAAAGAAGAAGCACTTAATCCGAAATATTTGTACTATGTTTTAATCAGTGTCTGGGCCACTAGGACATACAATTACACAGTAAAGGCTCATCCTTCCGTAATTAAAGAAGATTACTTTATTCCGCTTCCTCCAATTGAAATCCAAAATGAGATTGTCAAGATTCTAGATACGTTCTCGGAATTAGAGGCAGAGTTAGAGGCAGAGTTAGAGGCCAGGAAGAAGCAATATGCCTTCTACCGTGAAACTGCGTTTGCCTCAATTACACAAGTGGACCAAGTCCAGGCGATTAATAAAATAGCCACAATTTGGCGAGGTCGCCGGTTCGTGAAGGATGACATCGTAAGAGAGGGTGTGCCAGCTATTCATTATGGAGAGATCTACACGAAATACGGATTAGCAGCTTCCGAGGCATTCTCATATTTAGAATCAGGTTTAGCCGCTAAACTTAGATTTGCAAAAACTGGCGATGTTATTTTGGTCTCCGCTGGTGAAACTATTGAAGATATTGGAAAGTCTTTCGTCTGGCTAGGAAAAGAAGACGTGGTTATTCATGATGCTTGCTACGGAGTAAGGAGTGAAGTTGTTGACCCTCGGTTCATGGTCCACTTTTTTAACACCCACAATTTTAGATCACAGCTTCAAAAATACATTTCCACTTCAAAGGTGTCGTCTATTTCAACGGAGAAGCTCGGACAGGTTTTCATTCCAGTGCCTCCAATGGCCAAACAGTTGGAAATTGCGAATATTCTTGACAGTTTTGATGCGCTCGTTTCTGATGTGTCTATTGGCATTCCAGCGGAAATAGAATTTCGAAGAAAACAGTACGAGTACTACAGAGACAAACTGTTGACCTTCAAGGAATTGGAGTCTGCTTAATGGTCCAGAAATTTGAACCAATCTCGATCAGCAATGAGAGCACAGTTGTAGCTGAACTCAGTGATTTTGATAGGAAAGAAACCGCCTACCAAAGCGAGTCAGCTCTTGAAAAGCAGTTCATAGAACTCCTTCAAGATCAGGCCTACGACCACCTTTCAATTAATTCCGAAGCGGAGTTGATTAGTAACCTAAGATTAAAGTTAGAAGAGCTCAACAAAATCCAATTCTCAGAGAGCGAATGGGAGAGCTTCTTCGCATCCTGCATTGCCAGTGAGAACGACTCGGTTCTAGATAAAACCAAGAGAATTCAAGAAGACCACATCCAAGTCCTCAAGCGTGACAACGGCGACATCAAAAACATCTATCTCATTGACAAGCAGAACATACACAACAACTCTCTTCAAGTCCTTAATCAGTACGAAATAGAGGGCGCCCGAAAGAACCGCTATGACGTGACTATCCTCGTCAATGGTCTGCCCTTAGTCCATGTGGAACTCAAGCGCCGTGGAGTAGACATCCGTGAGGCTTTCAACCAGATAAACCGCTACCAAAGAGATAGCTTCTGGGCCGGATCCGGCCTCTTTGAATACATCCAAATCTTCGTCATCAGCAACGGCACCTACACCAAGTACTACTCCAACACCGTTAGATCTCAGCACATCCAAGAAGCCAGCGGTTTCACCAAGGTCAAAAAGACCTCAAACAGCTATGAATTCACCAGTTGGTGGGCAGATGCCAACAATAAAGCTATCTACGACCTAATAGCCTTCGGAAAGACCTTCTTTGCTAAGCACTCAATTCTTAACGTCTTAACCAAATACTGCGTCTTCACCACCGACCCAATGCTCCTGGTAATGCGCCCCTACCAAATCGTAGCTACCGAGAAAATCCTGCAAAAAATTGTTATAAGTGAAAATCAAAAGGTCTTAGGAAGCATCCAGGCCGGAGGCTACATCTGGCACACAACTGGCTCTGGTAAGACTTTAACCAGCTTTAAGACCGCACAACTAGCTTCAAAGCTACCCACAGTAGACAAAGTTCTCTTCGTCGTAGATAGAAAAGATCTTGATTACCAGACCATGAAAGAGTACGACCGCTTTGAAAAAGGCGCCGCCAACTCCAATGTCTCCACCTCTATTTTGAAGAAGCAGCTTGAAGACCCAGATGCCAGAATTATCATCACCACCATCCAAAAGCTTGATAAGTTCGTAAAGCAGAATGAGAAGCACTCAATAACCAAAAAACGAGTAATTCTTATCTTTGATGAATGCCATAGATCTCAATTCGGCGACATGCATACAGCAATCAAAAAGGCCTTCAGTAACTACAACCTCTTTGGTTTTACAGGAACTCCTATCTTTGCCATCAACTCCTCCTCTGGCAATAACCCGCAGTTGCGAACTACCGAGCAAGCCTTTGGCGTAAAACTTCATACCTACACAATCGTTGATGCCATCACCGACAAAAACGTGCTCCCCTTCAGAGTTGATTACGTAAACACCCTAAAACTTCCCGAAGAGATTAAAGACAAGCAGATCTCAGCAATTGATAAAGAAAGCGCACTCCTGGCTCAACCTCGCTTGGAAAAGATTGCCAGCTACATCCTTGAGCACTTTGACCAAAAAACTCGGCGTAACGAGAGCTACAAGCTCAAAGACCGCAGAGTTTCAGGCTTTAACTCCATCCTGGCAACAGCCTCAATAGAAGCGGCCAAGAAGTACTACGCAACCTTTAAAGAGCTCCAGAAGGATCTTCCAACGGATAAGAAGCTAAAGATAGGCATTATCTACAGCTTTGCTCCAAATGAGGCCGATGCAGACGGGCTACTCCCTGAAGAAGGCTTTGAAACTTCCGATTTAGACGTATCTTCAAGAGACTTTCTAGACGAGGCCATTAAAGATTACAACGAGATGTACCAAACAACCTGGTCCACCTCTGCCGATAAATTTGAGTCCTACTACAAGGATCTAGCCCTAAAGCTAAAAAATAGACAAATTGATCTAGTCATCGTAGTAAACATGTTTCTTACCGGCTTTGACGCAACAACTCTTAACACCCTCTGGGTAGATAAGAACCTACGACTTCACGGACTGCTCCAAGCCTTCTCAAGAACGAACCGAATCCTTAACTCTGTTAAAACCTACGGAAACATCGTCTGCTTTAGAGATCTTGAAGAAAACACTAAAGAATCCATCTCCATCTTTGGCAATAAAGACGCTGGAGGTATCGTTCTTCTTAAACCTTACTCGGTTTACTTTGACGAGTACACAACTCTTGTCAATCTCTTAAAAAGTAAGTTCTCACCCCGTCAGATCCCAGCAGGAGAGACTGACAAGAAAGAGTTTATTAGCCTCTATAACCAGATTTTGCGTCTTAGAAACATCCTCTCCTCTTTTGATGACTTCCAAGGTCATGCTCTTATAACCGACGCAGATTTCCAGGATTACCAAAGCACCTACATTGAGCTCTACAACGAACAGAAGAAACTCGTTGAATCAGATAGAGAATCCATCATTGAAGATCTCGTCTTTGAAATTGAACTCGTAAAGCAGATTGAAATAAATGTTGATTTCATCCTCATGCTCGTCGGCGACCTTGTTAAATCAACCGGCAATAAGAACAAAGAAATTCAAGCCAAGATTGAAAGAACCATCAACTCCTCCTATGTGCTAAGAAGCAAGAAGGACTTGATCCTGCAGTTCATTGAATCAGTAAATAACAATACAAATATCGACGAGCATTGGAAGATCTTCATCGATGAGCAAAAAGCTATTGAATTAGATGAAATCATCACCCAAGAGAAACTAAACCCTCAAAAAACCAGAGAGCTTATCTCCAACTCCCTAAGCGACGGCGAGCTAAAAACTACCGGCACAGCCATCAGCGCTCTTCTGCCCGCTCAGGATCTATTTGATGAAAATAACCTAAGAGGTCTCCAAAAGCTCCGAGTCATTGAGAAGCTTAGAACTTTCTTTGAACGCTTTGCGAATTTATAATCAAACTAAACCTGGAATATTCGATCTCTGTGATATTCCAAATAACCCTTTTGAGAATCCCTAAATCCTCCAACATTTTGATCGGGAGTAATTGACCACTTTTCTAGGACCGTTGGATTTAGTTTCCTAGAGACCAACAGATCCCCCGAATCTTTAAAAGATATAAAACCACGGTCAAATAGATGGTCCACATGAGGCGATAACAGGAGACCATTTGAACCATCCAACTTTTCCTCGTTGTTAGAGGTTGCCCAAGGCTTTATATGGCTTGCTCGCAAATGTTTTATGTTGGTAACACCAGTGATCCGACAATGATTCTCTATGAGTCTTACGTTGGACTTAAATATGCCTTGGCCGCGCCTCGATTTGGTGACTTGAATTCTTTCGAGATCGCCTTCGAGGTGTCGCGCTTCGATTTCAAGATTTATCTCATAATCGGATTCTGACTCAAAATCCGGTGCCAGTTCCTGCGCTATGGCAGGTAGGTCGGCGTTCGCAAGTAGAGTGAGTAGCTCACCAAATTCCAATGAAATTTCAGTTAAATAAATTCCTTGAAGTCCATTTCCATTGGCTTGCAGAGGTGCGTATTTGGAAGCCAGCAGCGGCCGAATCTGTTCCATATAGGCTTTTGGTTTGACGGGATTAGACAATTCTACAAATTCAACTTCCACAAACCAGCCGGTATTCGACCAATTCTCACCCGCTGATTGGAAATCTGGTTTTGGAGTGGTCTCCGCTTCTCGTTGCACTATCCCAATCGCTTTGATGAAAGTGTCGCAGTACGAGAACACGATGTCACCCGGTCGGACTTGTTGCATCGTCTCGTAAAAGTAATTGCGTCCACCGTCCGCGCGCTTCTTAGGGGACCAGAGATAGCCTCCAGGTACTTCAAATCGGTAAGTCTGGTTCTGATTGACCCACCAATATTTCACTCACTGAGCTTACGAGTCATCACTTAGGTTGTGAAGTATTAGCGAACTAGAGAATCTAATCCCGACCTCGACTCGATTCAGAGTTCAGTTTGTGCTACCTATTGAACCGCCACTTCGTCCTCATCGCCTTCACTTTCACCTTCACTGGGGTCCAAACCAACCAACCCACGGTATTCGTCACGCAAGTCAGCCATCGACTTACGAGTCTTTTCGTCGACTAACCAAAATGTCCAGCCATTTGCACTACGAGTTCGAACTTCCGCACCTGCTAATGAGAGTGAGTTAAATACCTTCCCAACAACCTGGATTCTTCCATCTTCCAAAATTTGGGCCGTGCGACCGCTTAACTTGAGATCTTTTGCATATAAAGTCTGCCCGGCTGACACAAGTCCGGCTGCGAGCAAATCGATCACTTCTACACGGACAGGTTCTTCATTCGACCCTTGAACTACGACGGATTTATGGCCTTCCGGGACTGGCCAGATACTCAAAATAGTCTGTATTAGTTTCCCCGTTCTTTCTTGAATCTTCTTTTCATCCCAGCCAAATTTGCCTAATTCTTGAATCTGTTTGTTGATAAGCAAGACGTTATGTTTAGTTAAAGCATCACTCTTTAGATTCCAAGGACCATTTGAAACTGATCCGTTAAGTTTCGTTGTAAGTAGAGTCAAATTGCCAAAAGACTGAACCAATTTTTCCCGAACTTCTTCAGAAAATTCATTTAGTGGCCAATTAGATTGCCAGGATTGAGGCATAAGGTGCTCTATAACAAAATAGTTTCTTGTAACCCACATGCCCGACTTTGAGATGTCGCCATTTACCCAACCTCGTTCATGGTCTTCAACAGCCTCCAGAATCATTCTTATTCGCGACTTATTTACAGTTCGATAAATTTCCCGGTCCGTGACCACCCTTTCCACTTCCAGATTGTCCGGCCAATAAGAGCTGATGCTGTTTTGTGCACCAAGATATTTTTCCAATTGATCGCCAGCGTTACAACGGTTTTTCGTAACCTCTTGAATCATTTCTACAACCACCCGATTGTAAGCTTTGGTAGTTCCTCGGACCAGCAGCCTTCGCACTATCCAACTTTCCAGAACATTGAGCGCCTTGCGCCTTTGGGTCTGTTCTATTGGTGACTCGGTCGGGTCAATTAAATGTATGAGGATGGGTCGTAAGACATCGAGTTCCATGACATTTAGACGGTAAGCAAATAGAGCGACCTCATCAAGTGGACCATCTTTTACCGTTGAATTTTCAAGAATCTCTCTATAACTTGAGGCAGCAGAGTGCAATTTTTTTAGAATCTCCAGCATCGAGTCTTTAGATTCATAAAGTACATAGTTTTTAAATGTTGAAAAAATCTCTCTACTCAGTACTTCTTCTCCTCGTTTTGCAATCAACCAATGATTGATAAATAGCGAAGATCTCTGAAATTTGACTCTGCCATAGTTGATTTCCTGCTCCCAGAATGGCGACTCAAAATCTTTCCAGTAGTCCTCATAAGCTTTTTCGACATCAATCTTTGCCTCAAGTAGCCTTTGGAAAACAAAGTTTTTTATCAAGTCGGCTGGTGATAGCACTGCTCCACGCGCATTTAACGTTTCAAATATCTCTTGCGCATTTTCTGTTATTGCTAGGTCTATGACCACAATCTGGAAGAGATCCCGACAACACTTATCTAAAACTTCAGCTCGTTCTAGAACTTTCTCATTTCCTTCCTCGACTAACCATGCTCTACAACTTTCCGCAAAGTATTTATGGCCCATGGCCATTTTTGATTTAGATTCGACCAATGCATCGTAATTAACTGGAATGGGAGCAGCTAAGACTTCATTGAAAGCGAATCTGTCCTTGTTGGTGGGCCAAACTTTGAATTTATCCTCAGGTTGCGTGCAGTACGCCTCATCATTTTGGATTAGTTTCAACAGTCTAGCGGCCGGCATTTTCGCTCCGACAAGTTCCAATTCAGCATGGATGGCGTCAAACATTAACTGCAGAGTAGTTAAACGTTGCTGCCCATCGATGATGGTTCTCTGCTGTATTTCTCCGACTGAGGTTTGCAACTGCTGCAGTACAACTGCTCCCAAAAAATGAGGTTGATGACTTGCTTCTGGTTGAGACATATACCGCGTCAAGAGTCGCTTCAAATCGAGCCAAAGAGGTTCCCATTGGAGCTCTCTATTCCAAACATATGGACGCTGGAAAAGCGGAACAAGCAGTCTTTGTTGTGTATTGAATATTTGAGCGGGGCTGTAGGTCTCAGTTTTCACAACAAGAGACTACTGGGACTGACTGACGCACGCTAACAAGGCTTCGGAGGTGAGTCCAATTGCCCGTCTTGGTATTCATATAAATACTAAGATTCACAAGTTTGAACACTCAAAGTGCTACAGGCGAGAGTTATGCTGGTGCCAGGTCAACGAACCTAAGCGTTAAGCCTTTCGGCTTGCTTAGTACCAACCGCGCTAACCGCGCACGGTGGTCCCGATGGAAGACCTGCTAGCGATGAAAGACACCGCTAGAAGTGCGGATCATTTGCGAAAGCATCAGGTCCAGATTGGACTGAGTATTCGTTTGTGAATTGAAGCAAACCGATCCGGGTGGTTCTAGAACCTGCCATGATTGCCATCTTTGGTGGTGGATTGAGAAAAACAAACTAGAAGCAAGAATGGCACGGATAACCGCTCAGCCGGTGATTCAGGGGGATTACAGGAGTAATTGGGCTAGACATATGAGTCGGAATATTGGACACCAAGTAAGTCGCATGAGCGTTGAAGAATTCAAAGTTTGGCACCCCAACGACTAGTAATTATCGATCAATTGGGTGTCAGTGGCGAGTGATAACTTCCAGATAGATCAATGGATAAAGATGGTCAAGCCGGACTTCTCTTATTTCCCCTTGATGAAGGAGTAGATATGCCCTCAGTTATACGACCTAGTTTTCTCGTAGATGACCGATTTACTTTGGCAGTTGATTTTGCTGGAAAACAGCACGCTTTTCAAACTCGTAAATCCACCCACATTCCCTACATCTGCCATCCCCTCGGAGTTGCTTCATTAGTTATAGAAGCTGGGGGCGATGAAGATCAAGCAATTGGAGCCCTCCTCCACGATATAGCGGAGGATTGTGGCGGTGAATATCAACTCACTCGAATAGAAGAGATGTTCGGTGCACGGGTAGCGGCCATCGTCCGCGGATGCAGCGACTCACTGACGGCAGAATTCGATATTAAACCGGCTTGGGAGGTACGCAAAGAGCAACATCTAGCTCACTTGCGAAACGCATCAGACGATGTCCTTCTCGTTACGGCTGCAGATAAAGTTCACAATGCCCGCTCTATTGTGACCGACCTTCAGATTGAAGGAGATGCAGTTTGGGATCGATTTAACGCTGAACGACATCAGATCATTTGGTATTACAACTCAGTGTTTGAGATTCTTAAAGGTAAAGAAATAACCCCGATGCTCCTGAATCCTCTCGCAACGGCGATAGCTGCTTTTAATGCCTAGTCCCGTCTACTGGAACAGGGAGTGCACTATTGCCTTGCTTAAGGGGATGCCGATTCTGCTTGTTGGTTTGCTGGTCTGCGCGACCATCATCGGCCTCCCATTGGGCATCATCTTGGTTTTGTATTCAGGCGCACCCTTAGCCCGAGTTCAGAGGGAACTCGTTAGGCGCCAAACTGAAGAGGAAATTCGATTCGAAAGAGAGGGCTGGCAGGCATGAGCGAAGGAGTCAGGGTGATCGGTTCTGGTAACCGGGCGCGATTTATCAAGCTGAAAGATAATGGCGATATGGAGATCAACTATGAAGTGTACGGAGGAGTTTCTGGACCGGATCAAGAGACCATCCTTGTAGTGTCACAGGATGATTCTGCAGCTATCAAGATTCGCTATGGGTTCGATGATTCCATTCCAATTCTTGAAGCCCTCCTTGAATTGTCCTCGAGAGGTCGTGGAGACGAATTCATAAATGATCTTTTTGATGGAACTATCCCTTTAAAGTCAAAGTTCGTTTTCTAAATATGGACGAGAGATTCAACGATTACATCAAATTTGCTCACGAATTCGATCAGAATCTGATTGAGGACTGGGATCTGACCAGATCTCGTGGGATCGAAATTCACGAGGTTTGGACAAAATCGGGGACATTTCCGGAAGACCTGAATCTTCTGCGCGGAGTTCTTTTGATCCAGGTGAGGATCGGCAGATTCGTAGAGGGATTTCCGGGCGATGAAGATATGCCTTACTTCGATGCCCTTGTGGCGAAGGTGCGCGAGCTAATGAGTAAAACTAGCGAAAGAGGTAATAACTAGCACTGCGGTAATGACCGATACCGCAGCGGTTATTGTGCTCCACGTCTTGCCGATTCGCTGAGGCAGGCCAAGTACCGATTGAGTCCGATCCCACTCCAAGTCCTTAATCACGTTGAGGAAATGGAATGAGAGCGAAACTAAAATGAAGTCAATGAATAGCCAACCGGGTGGGTTTTTGTGAGCGACGGAATAAACGGCCCACGGTAGCGCTCCGAAAGAAATTGCGTATGGCAGTGGGGAAAACCAGGTTGATTTAGCCCAGAAGTTATAGATAGTGGCACTTGCCAGACCGAGCATGTGGAGCAACCCTCCCCTGACTCCCAAGGGACCTAGAAATGAAAGCAAGACTGCTGCGGTTAAGGCGAGGGCGATCCCCACTTGGAGTTGCCTTCGAGTGACGACCTCCGAGACCAGAGGCTTGTTGAATCGTCCGGCGGCCTTATCTAACGGGTAATCCAGCAAGTCGTTGGTCCATCCCACCACGAGTTGCCCGCAGAGGATTGCTGTAGCAATTCCGAATGACTTGGCGGCAGAGAGCTGAGTAATGGAAAGTATGAAGGTAATTGAAACGACAAGGACAGTGGGACCGAAGTGACAGGCCTTTGCCATCCCGACAATTTTTGAACTCTTCAAATTACTACGTCAAACCTATTCATAGATCCAGAAGGTTGCACTAGAAAATAGAGATTGGCGAAGGGGACAAGAAGCCACCACCCACGCTTATCAACGTCGTGCATGCGACGCACGGCTGCGGAGAGAATTGGGATGAAGAGGAAAATCCCGGATAAGTTGGAGATATAGGCGTGCCCGGCGAAGAGAATTCGATCGAGGATGGCGGTTGGGATATTCAGAAGGATCGTGAAGAGATAGAAGAACCAGAAGTCTGCTCGCTTGGTGCGGCCATTGAATACCGCGTAGTTGGCGAGGGCAAGTCGTACTGCTCTATTCATTCTAACTTTTTCTCTCTTTCGAACTTTGGGCCAGATCCCTAAGCCAAAGTATCAAAGAGATCGCTCCTATTGCGAGAAGTGGGGGTTCCCAGGCGTTCATGGGGTGTAATCCATAATGAGTTTGGATCAAGATGGATGCCAGAATTGAAAATAGTGCGGCGAAACTATGACTTATGAAAAATCCATGGTGCTCGACGGCGGCCACTTGATGGGCGCTTGGAGCGCTTGGGGCGCTTGTTTCTGGCGTTGCAGGAACAGAATTAGAGGCTTTGCTTCGGGAATTGGCGGTGCTTACATCACGATAATAAATACCGGTGCCAGGGATGCTTACGGTTTTGGTGACTCGACCGGTTGGACTAAATGAGACGTGCGCGCCGCGACCGCCTAATGAAATGCCGGTCCCCCGCTTTGAAAGGTTGAGGTGAACCCCAGGGGCAACTTTGAAGGACTTGCGGAAGTAAGCGCTCATGTGATTAAGGGTATCGGGGTGGTGTGACCGAACACGGCACCAATCTTGATTATCTAAATGAAATTAGTTTGATTCCAGGAAGTTCAA
>JGI24891J29808_1000674_pt1 | contig 13655 bp, 26 predicted proteins | sample FreactcultuFSWF8_FD_29808 | JGI IMG/M metagenome (IMG submission 29808) | reverse complement strand
TATGGGATGGTCGCATGAAAATATTTAGGCGGTCAGATAGAAGTAAGAGGCTGTATGAAACTATGGCAAAGATGCGGAAGTATAGATAAAAAGTAAAGTTTACTTGACATTACCGAGCGGGAATAATCACCCGATTAAACCCGAAAATGTAATATATATATATGACCGAAAGGGAAGATATGACTGAAGCAGAAAAGAACGAACTTGCATATTGTTGGGAACGTATAGAGCAACTATACAAACAAATCGCCTATTTAACACAACAACTTAAGGACAAGGAAAAATATGTGGAACTATAGAATAGTAAACGTAGATGAAACGTTTGAAGAAGATCAGACATTAGAGATACGCGAGGTGTATTATGATCAACAGAATGAACCCTATGGGCACTGCGGGGCTGAAGTGTTTGGCAACGACATAGAAGAGATTGACAAATTACTCACAACGATGCGTGAAGCCTTTGACTATCCAATATTAACCAAAGCTGACTTTACCGGTGACGTAAATAGAACGGAGAGTTTAGATGAGTGATAGATTTGATTTAGAAGAACAGATTGTTAAGATGTTTGAGATTTTAGATGATCTACGACTCGCTAATGAAGACGCAAAGAGTCAGTATATCGATGCAATAATCCTGGTGTGGGAGATGAAGATTGCCCACCTGTGGGATACTTTTGAGGACTACGTCCATGACCTTCACAATAAGACGTAGGTATTACAAGGGAACAATGGCGTCTACCCGACGCAATCACTACAAAAAGTATGAAGTATTTTTTAGATACAATGCATTTCAAATGCGCGGAGAATTTGGGCGCCGACCTAATGCACCAATGTGGCGATATAATGTATCACTTGCTAACTTAAATTAATACTATTACAATAAAGGATATAACGTGATGTTAATTAATTATGAAAAAGACGGAATGATTGAGTCCCTATATGGAATGATTGCCCCAAATAAAAAGGCGATGAGCTTGCGTCAAAAGAAAGTAGACGCATTGAAAAAACAAATGGGTGACAAATACTTACTAGCCAAATCTGTGGAGAGATTAAATGGAAGATGATATTAAATTAATAGACTTGTTTGCTATGGTGTCACTACATGGACACCTAAGTAACCCAAACGTGCGTGACATCAGTTACAATGCTTTGGCGGAATATAGCTACGAGCTCGCGGATGCCATGATAAATGCTAGAAAGGAAAACCAATGAACATTGAATTAAGAGATTACTTTGCCGGACTTGCAATGCAAAAACTACTCAAGGATAACATGGAATATGTAAATGAGATACAAGAATTGTGCGATGAAGCTTATGAGATTGCTGATTTTATGATGTTGACAAGAGACGATAAATGATTAGCGTCACGGACTTTAGACAGCACTGGGTTGATTGCGGTATGCCAATTAGGGTTCCATTCAAAGACTCGCTGTACTTTACAGACACGTCTCATGTAATTTGTCTATACCGTACTGGTCAGTTTCAGGTTGAGTTGGTTACTNTTAAGCCCAACACCAATGTACCAAAACATAGCCACCCAAATGTGGAGAGTAGCGCGGTATATGTTACTGGAGATTTTGGATACGGCGACCATGAAAAAGGGCTACTGTACTATGACAACATGCAAAGAGAACGCAATGGTACCCACGCACTATTTATGAAGGCCAAAAAAGACGGCTACCTAGGTGAGCCACACTTTGCCACAGTCTTTGACAAAGGCGCTGCTTGGTTATCATTTGAGCGATGGGAAAACAAAGAGCCNACCACAGTCCTGTTAGATTGGGATGGTGAACCAATGGATGAACTACACAGGAAATTATTAAATGGCAAAGAGTAAATACTACCACATAGATACCGGATTTTTTCCACAGATCATGAAGCTGTGTTTTAATGATGGTGCACTTCAACAAATATTCAGTGAACATAATCTAGTGACAGGTATTCACGCATTTGAAAAAGGTGAGGCTGAGACAATCACCATTCACACAAGTGGTGGAGACCTAATCATCATGGCCTTTGACTTAGCTAATTATGAGTCAGAAGAAGACGATGCAGTTTGGGTTGGGGTGATTTCCCACGAAGTCAGTCACGCTGTTGAAAAGCTTGGGCACTTTATTGGTGAGGAGAATATTGCCGGTGAGACTCGCGCCTATTTAACTCAGTCTGTGGTAGAACAAGTATACTCTGCCAGTATAGTAGAAAGGGCGGAACATGTTAGAAAAACAAATCGAAGCGTATCTAATAAAAAAAGTAAAGGAAAGACAGGGACTGTGTCTGAAGTGGATTTCGACAGTGACGGGAGTTCCGGACAGAATAGTGATACTCCAAAACCAGATCCAGTTCGTGGAATTAAAAACGCAAAGGGGCGCGATCAGTCCGAGGCAGAGAATAGTGTTTCAACAATTAGAAAAGCTGGGGTTTCCAGTCGTAGTATTAAAAAGTAAAGAAGAAATCGATGCCTTCATTATTGAGATCTAATCTACACCAGTACCAAAAAGACATAGTGTCCCAAGCCAAGACAATCTTTAGCTTGGGGCTATTCCTACCACCAGGATTAGGTAAAACAGCAACGACCTTGACTATTATTGCCGAACAGTTCAAAGGCTCAACCCTAATCATTGCGCCAAAACGAGTAGCCGAGTCCGTGTGGTCAGACGAAATACCAAAGTGGGCGCACACAAATAACCTTACTATTAGTAAGGTTATGGGCACACCGGCACAACGCGCCGCGGCCCTACGGGTCAGTGCAGACATCTACATCACCAACCTAGAGAACGTGGCGTGGCTATTTAACGACCACCTAAAGTCCAACATATTTGACAACCTAGTGATTGATGAAAGTTCTCGCTTCAAGGACGCGAGCACAAAACGCTTTAAGGCAATTAAGAAGCATTTAAAGACGTTTAGGCGAAGAATAATACTAACGGGTACACCAACCCCTCAGGGGTATGCTGATCTATGGTCTCAGGTAGGTATCTTAGACCTTGGCGATCGTTTGGAGACAAGCATCACTAAGTTCCGTGCCAAATATATGTACCCCTCTGAGCGTAATCGTCACACTGGCATGATATACAAGTGGGCACTAAACACCGGTGCGGATAAACAAATCCAAGACAAGATCAAAGACATATGTTTCTCACTTAAGGCAGAGGATTACTTAGACTTGCCTGAGGTTACTAAGGTCTACCACACAGTTAGGGTGGATAACGCAACGCGTGCCAACTATGATACCCTACGCAAACACATGGTACTTGAGACAAATCAAGACACCATAACAGCAGTCAGCGCCGCGGCTCTATCAAACAAACTACTCCAGTTCACGTCCGGTGTGTTGTACAACGAAAACAAAGAACATATCTACCAACACAGCGCGAAGTTGGATTATTTAGAGGACTTGTGGGACGAAGAAACACCAACCTTGGTATTCTACCATTACCAGTCTACTTTAAATGCGTTAAAGCAAAAGTTCAAAGATATTAAGGTGTTAGATGACAATCCTCAGACTTTGGTTGACTGGCGGGCAGGTAAAATCAAGATGTTAGTAGCCCACCCTCAGTCAGGGGGGATAGGAATTAACTTACAGTGCAATACCGCAGATACCGCGCAGATGGTTTGGGTTGACTTACCTTGGAGCAGTGAGAATTATATCCAAGCCAACGCACGTATTCATAGACAGGGACAAGAGAAACCAGTGATTATTCATCACCTTATCATGGAGCGTAGTATTGATAGTCAAGTAGTTGATGTACTAGAGGGCAAAATAAATATTCAAAATGCGGTACTGAATGCCCTAGAGTTTGCATTAGTATAATATGACTAAAATTATTATAACTAAAATAGAAATTTTTGCGGCCAATCCACGACTAAGTGACGAAGACACTGACCCAATGGAGCGAGATGACTCCAAGGAAACCAGTTACTTATTATCAATTGATGAGGGATGGTTGCCTTGGTCTGCTGATGATATTGCTGACGTTCGCAAAATCATTTCTAAGCTTGATCCAAAGGATCAGTTTATTATGGACGCATACTTAGATGGATTAACATACTCAGATGTTTCTGTAACAGAAAAATATTGGAGATATCATTTTGCCAAGAGTGTTGAAATTATTAGAAAGGAATTAGACATATGAAGAAATTAAATGATGTCACACCGGCAGAGTGGGACGCAACGGCTGAAACAGAAGGATGGGTGCCAGACCCAGTAAATCACCCATCACACTACACACATGGTAAGTGGGAAGCAATTGAAGTACTAGAAGAATTCTTTCCAACCGACCCACTTTTGTGGCAAGTTGGAAAGTATATCCTAAGACATGAGCATAAACAAAACTCAGTTCAAGACTTAGAAAAAGCAGCATGGTATTTAGATCGTAAAATTAACAAACTAAAGGAGCAACAAAATGGCAAATGAAGTAGGCAGTAAACCAATTAACTTCGTATTCACAGTAGATCAAGTAAATTCAATTCTAAACGTATTAGGACAATCACCTTTTGTTCAAGTTGCAAATCTGATTAATCTAATTCAATCTCAGGGCGCAGATCAGTTTGCTAAGATCCAAGAAGAGGTTGATGCAGAAGAAGCCGCTGAGGAGCCAGTAGTCAATGAGTGATCTACTAAACAAGCTTCTTGAAGCCAATGGGATGTCTAATGAAAAAGCCAAGGAAGACATCCTTAGACGCAAGGAAAGTGAAAAAGAAGAGTATCGTCGTCAAATGGCCGGAGCAGTAACACGCTTGGTTGTTAATGATGCATTACGAGAAATGAAAGAACGTAAGGCAATCTTTGACGAAACCAAGGGCGATANTGGCGCATAATTTGCATTAGTAAAGAATATACTAAGGAAATATTATGGCACAAAATAAAGGCTTGTACACTAACATTCACGCTAAAGAAGAGCGAATTGCTCGAGGTAGTGGTGAGACTATGCGTAAACCAGGAAGTAAAGGTGCACCAACGGCTAAGGACTTTAAAGAGTCTGCAAAGACAGCTAAAAAGAAAACAGGTGGCCCCGTTCTGTCAGTTGGCCGTGGTGAAAAACTTGCCACTGACAAGGGCGCTGGTTTAACTGCAAAGGGTCGGGCAAAATACAACAGAGAAACAGGGTCTAATCTAAAAGCTCCTCAGCCCGAGGGTGGGCCACGTAAGAAATCTTTTTGTGCCCGTATGTCAGGTATGCNGGGACCTATGAAAGACGAGAACGGAAAACCTACGCGTAAAGCGGCGTCATTATCTCGGTGGAAGTGTTAATATGGCTATTGCAAAACCTAAGTGGCGTCCTGAGTGGACTAATACTGTTGTAGAGTTAGGCAAACAAGGATCTTCTTTGAAGTCCATGTATGCCGCTCTTGGTATTAGCGACCACACTGGGCGCAAACTAAGAAAAGATGACGCAGTTGCTGAGGAGGCGTTTTCATTGGCCCGAACATACTCTCAGTCATATTGGGAAAATTTAATGCTGACCAATGTTGAAAACAAATCATTTAACAGTCGCGTCGCTGAGATAGCATTGCGTGGACTCTTCCCTGAGGATTACAAAGAGACCCGCGATACTAAGGTGGATGTAAAAGTAGAGGCTAAGATTGATTTTAATAAAGAAGTATCAGATCTAATTACAGCACTAAAAGAAGCAAAATAAGGACGAAGAGGGTCGCTCCCTGCCAACGCTCCATCGTTGGCTAGTCCTCCCCTACTATGGAGAGTGTCATGAAAACTTGCCCAATGTGCAACGAAGAAAAATCTTTATCAGAATTTTACAAGCAGGCAAATAATTACAATAAACCGTATAAATATTGTAAACTTTGTGATATAAAGCGTGTAAGAAAATGGCAAGAAGACAACAAAGACGTTACCCTTACTAGACTGTATGGCATTACATCAAAAGACTTTGATGACATGCTAAGTGATCAGTGTGGGCGATGTGCCATCTGTGGAACACACTTTGAGTCATCGAGGAGTACCCATATAGACCATAACCATACAACAGGTAAGGTACGTAGTCTATTATGCCAAAACTGCAATCATTTATTAGGTAAAGCAAAAGACTCTGTACAAATACTTGAAAATGCGATACACTATCTTAAGTATCATAAATCTAAGGAATAATCATGGCCACAGCTCACGCTTTACTCTCTGCCTCAGGCTCAAAACGATGGCTTGCATGTACTCCATCTGCTAGGTTAGAAGCCACACTACCGGAACAAAAGAAACCAAAAAGTGCTTTTGACTTTTCAGCCGAGGGTACTACAGCCCATAGTCTGGCAGAGATTAAGTTGCTACACCATTTTGGTAAGATTGATACTGACGAGTTTAATCGTGAGTATGAAATTATTAAGCTTACTCAATACTATAANGATGACTTTGAAGCGCATGTTGATAATTACGTGCTGTATGTTNNATCACAGGTAGGTGACGGCGATGAGCCAATGTTTGAGCAGAAGACAGATTTCAGTGACTGGGTACCTGAAGGCTTTGGTACCGCTGATGTGGTCATCTTATCTAAACATAAAATTCGCGTTATAGATCTTAAATTTGGCGCTGGCATTCCGGTTGATGCCAAAGATAATCCTCAACTACGATTGTACGCACTGGGGGCNTATTCCAAATTTAAAGAACTATACCCCGAGATTAAAGACGTGGAGTATACCATCCACCAACCTCGCCTTAATAGTATTACAACAGATGGTACCACACTAAACAAGCTTATTGATTGGGCAACTTTTTACGTAAAGCCAAAGGCCAAAAAGGCTTGGGTTGGTGACGGAGAGTTTGTTGCCGGAGACCATTGTCACTTTTGTCGCGCCAAGTCACAGTGCAGAGCACGCGCAGACTTTAACACAGCGCTTGCTAAGATGGAATTTAGAGACCCACCGCTATTATCTGACGAAGAGATGTCAGATGTTTTAGATAAAGCACAAGACCTAAAGTCATGGGTTGGTGACGTGGAAGAGTATGCACTTAACAAGGCGGTAGTCACCGGAGAAGTGCCAAGCGGTTACAAATTGTCAACCACAGTGACACATCGTAAGATATCAGATATCGCACTAGCATCAGAGGTATTAATCTCTAAGGGAATATCTCAAAATGAGATATGGGAACAACCCAAGATGAAGTCCATTGCCTCACTAGAAAAGCTAGGCGCCAAGGGACAGATTATTACTTGGTTGGGAGACCTAGTTCAGCGCCCAGAGGGAACACCCAAATTAGTCCGCGATAGAGCCGGTAATGTTGGAGACGATTTCAAATGATCATAACAAGTATTCCCCGTAGTGGGTCTACAAAGTATTGTGTAGAGCTTGCTAAGATGTTAAACCTGCCTCTGTATGATGAAATATTTAACTTTGAGGTGGTACAGGATCACAAACAACGCATTCATAATATAACACTAACAGAGACACACCCAAGAAACCCAGCNTTCCTAAAGACTTTAGATCTTACTAATAGCGTGGTTAATAATCACTGTGTCAATTACTTTAGCCTGTCACACACAGATGTGTTTATTTCAAGGGAAAATGTGCAGGATAGTTTTTGGTCATTATTAAACTATACCGAAAAGTATATTAAAGAATATACTGCAGACTTGTCACAAGAAATAATTGATTATATGTTAATTGACACGATGATTAATGAGGGACTAAAGGCTCAGTTTTATTANGAGTACTGTATGGAGTTTAATAAAAATATTGTAGTACCAAACTATANTTATACAGATACTAAAATATTTAGAGATAAGTACGCTAAATTTGCGCCAATGATATCTAAGTTTAAAATTAGGGTTCCTAAAAATTTAAGGTATGAGTAATGATAGTAGAGTACTACAATGAGACGTTTAATGTACCAGACAACATAATCGATGAATATGTTAAAGGATACACAGAGTTAAAAAACATAGAATTAAAAGAAGAGCTAGATATATTAAGAAATTGTGTGTATCAGCTATTGATTTTAGTTGAAAAAGCGCCTAGAATATTAAACAAAGAGTCCATAAGAGATGATTTTTTGAACACTTTGGCAATGAAAGAGGCATTATTTAGATTAAATCTCTTGCATGATGCATAAACATAGAGTATATTGTTTTTAAGGGTTGACGATATGGCCCCTACTGAAGTCCATATCTTACGCTAAAAAGGAAGTTTAATATGGCTATACCATCAAACAAAGTAAAAGCAGTATCAGGCAAAGTACGTTTATCATATGCTCATTTATTTCAACCACAGGCGGCAATGGAAGGTGGCACACCAANGTATTCAGTGTCTATCATTATTCCAAAGACAGATACAGAAACTGTAGCTAAATTTAACAAAGCTTTTGAGGAGGCTAAAGCTACAAACGCTTCATTCTTCGGTGGAGCAGTACCAAAGGGATTAAAAGGTGGTTTACGTGATGGTGACGAAGAGAAAGATGACGCGGCATNTGCCAATTCATACTTCATTAACGCCAACTCAGTTCAAAAACCTGGTGTTGTTGATGCTGACATGAACGAGATCTTAGACCCAAATGAAGTATACTCAGGTTGCTACGGTCGTGTTTCAGTAATATTCTATCCATATAATGCAAGTGGATCAAAGGGAATTGCATGTGGTTTAAATAATGTAATGAAGGTAGCAGAAGGTGAACGCCTAGGCGGTGGAACATCAGCAGCTTCTGACTTCGCAATTTAACACATAAGCAGAAAGGAAAAGGGGCCATGCCCCTTTTTTATCCCCTAAAATATGCAAAAATTATTAATCATGGGTCTACCCGGGGCAGGCAAAACAACACTAGCCCAAGCAATTGTAAGCGCCCTGTTAGATGCAGGAAAGACAGTTAAATGGTTCAATGCCGATCAAGTTCGTAAGGACAGCGATGATTGGGATTTTTCTTCTGCAGGCAGAATGCGTCAAGCCCATAGAATGAGCCAGTTAGCCAAGGAAGCAAAGGTAGACTATGTAGTGTGTGATTTTGTTTGCCCAACACCATTGTTACGGGCAATATTCTCACCTAACATTAACATTTGGGTTGACACAATTCGAGACGGACGTTTTGAGGATACCAATGCAATATTTGAACCCCCAACAAACTATCAATTCAGGGTCATAGAACAGGACGCTGAAAAGTATGCTAAAGAAATTACACAATCTATAATTGAGGAAAAATAACAATGGATCAATACCGCGAATATATTGCCGCTAGTCGGTATGCGCGATTTATCGATGAGAAAAACCGTCGTGAGACATGGGCCGAGACAACAGAACGTTTTGTTGACTATGTGTTTAGTNGTACAGAGGCAATCACAGATAATAAAGAATTACGCAGTAGTATGTACAAGGCAATCTTTAATCACGAGGTTATGCCTTCTATGCGAGCCATGATGACTGCAGGCAAGAGCGCAGACCGTGACAATACCTGTGTATACAATTGCTCATACCTACCTGTAGATGATCCAAAGTCATTTGATGAGGCTATGTTTATCTTACTGTGTGGTACCGGCGTAGGCTTTTCTGTTGAATCCAAGAACATTAGCAACCTACCGGAAATTCCGGATCGTTTGTATAAGTCGGACCACACTATCGTTGTGCACGACTCCAAAGAGGGTTGGGCCAAGTCATTGCGTTTGTTATTAGCAAACTTATGGGCTGGTGAAATCCCAAAATGGGATGTGTCTAAAGTACGAGCATCAGGCACTCGATTGAAAACATTTGGTGGTCGCGCTTCTGGTCCAGAGCCATTAGTGGACTTGTTTGAGTTTGTGACGGCCACATTTAAACACGCACAGGGTCGTAGATTAAACTCATTAGAGTGTCATGATATCATGTGTAAAATTGGTGAGGCTGTTGTGGTTGGTGGTGTTCGTCGCTCCGCAATGATATCGCTATCTGATTTAGATGATGAAAGGATTAGGCATGCAAAAGCTGGCCCTTGGTGGGAAACTGCACCTCACCGTGCGCTCGCCAATAATAGCGCGGTGTATCCTGAAAAGCCTTCCGTTGGTAAGTTCATGGAAGAGTGGTTATCTTTATACAATTCCCATTCGGGTGAACGGGGAATTTTTAATCGTGAGGCCNCACAAGCGACAGTGGCTAAATTTGGCCACCGTGATCCTAACTATGAATTCGGTACAAATCCATGTTCGGAAATTATTTTGCGTCCATATCAATTTTGCAATCTTTCCGAGGTAGTGGTTCGCCATGATGACACAGAAGAGACGCTGATTGAAAAAGTAAAGCTTGCTACGATTCTTGGTACCATCCAGTCAACCTTTACCAAGTTTCCATATCTACGTAAGGTATGGCAAAAGAACACCGAAGAGGAACGTCTGTTAGGTGTATCATTGACGGGTATTTATGATAACAAGATGTTAATCACACAAGGAAAAAAACTAAATGACCTCCTCAACAAGTTACGAGACACAGCTAGAGAAACAAATACAGAGTGGAGTAGCGCACTTGGAATTCCTCCAAGCGCAGCTATCACATGCGTTAAGCCTTCAGGAACCGTATCACAACTTACTGACTCCGCATCAGGTATCCATCCTCGCCATAGCCCGTACTATATCAGACGAGTTAGAGGAGACAAAAAAGATCCTCTCACTCAGTTCCTCATTGACAGTGGAGTCCCCGCCGAAGACTGCGTCATCAAGTCCACGCAAACAATCGTCTTCAGCTTCCCTCAGCGAGCACCATCAGGTATCACTCGAAGCGACGTCACCCCTATCGATCACCTCGGACTCTGGCTTACTTATCAGCGTGAGTGGTGCGAACACAAACCCTCAGTCACCATCTCGGTCGAAGAAAAAGACTGGCCAAGCGTAGGTGCCTGGACTTGGGAAAACTTTGATGAGATTAGTGGTGTGTCATACTTACCGTATGATGGTGGATCATATCGCCAAGCACCATATGAAGAGTGCACCAAAGAAGAGTATGAAGAACTAAAAGCTAGTATGCCTGTTCTTATTTGGGAAAACTTTAAAGAACTAACTGATAACGTAGAAGGAGCTCAAATGCTTGCCTGCACCAGTGGGGCTTGTGAGATATAATATGACAGCTAAAAATGAAATTACCGGAGACTTACTTAAATCCAAGGTCTCAAACAAAAACTTCACAAAAGGATTTGAGGGTATCGACTGGTCAGATAAATTGGACAGCCCCAAACCTACCACCAATAAACTTGTGGAACTTTGGACTGAGGATGACGAGAAACGACAAGACATCGTTGGACAAAATGGACCCACAGGTGCACACTACGATATTGATGCCNCCTATCAACAAGTGGAAAGAGATTATGCAGATCGATGATATTTTAGAAAATGTAAATGAGGAGGCTTTGTTACTAGAGCCTAGAGAGCAGTACGATAAGTGTATTGTAGGAATTACATATTATGGAGATAAATTTGTATATGATGCAAATTTAGTGATACAATCCTTAATTACTGATCAAGAGATGACAGAAGAGGAAGCACTTGACTAGTTTGAATATAACGTGATAGGATCTTACATGGGTGACGGCACGCCCATATTTATAGTATCATAGATTTACAGCGGAGTTAGTTTAATGGCAAAACTGGAGTTTTCCAAACTCCTGTCATCAGTTCGATTCTGATACCCCNCTCAACTTTTTAACCGGATAAGTCCGGAGCCATAGGAGCATTATAATGATTTATAGTATTGACTTTGAAACACGTAGTTTTATCGACCTAAAAGATCNGGGCCTAGATGTTTATGCCAACGATCATTCAACAGAAGTAATCTGCATTGCCTTTGCAAATACCATCGACTATGTACATGTATGTGAGCCTAACAGTCCAGTAGTTGGACACCTGTTAGCACACGTACAATCTGGCGGCAAAATTCAAGCATGGAATGCCTTGTTTGAGTATGCAATTTGGAATTGTGTCTGTGTCCCTAAATATGGATGGCCTCCCCTTAAGTTAGATCAATGTATTGACACAATGGCAATCGCCGCCGCAAATAATATTCCTCAAAGTTTAGATGATGCTGGTTCAGTTATGAGTTCCGAGTATCAAAAAAACTCAATCGGTAAAAAATTAATCCAAAAACTATGCAAGCCACACAATGGCGTCTTTAATAAGGACCCAGACCTAGTAAAACAGCTCTTTGAGTACTGCAAACAGGATGTTTTAACCGAAATGTCCATAGGACGCACGTTGAGGCCCCTAGACGATCTCGAACAACAGATCTGGGGTCTTACTAACAGGATCAATACGATCGGCGTTCCTGTGACGATTGTGGAAGTACAAAATGCAGTGAAAGCTGTAAAATTTGCACAAAACACACTAGACCAAGAATTATTGGCTTTGACTGGATGTAAACCATCAGAAAGACAAAAATTGCTAAACTGGTTAAATTCTCAAGGTGCCAATTTACAAAACCTAACTGCAGAGACTGTAACCAGTACCCTAAAAAAGACTGGATTGCACCCGAATGTAAAACGAGCACTTGAACTGCGTCAAGAAGGTAGTCAAACTAGTGTGGCTAAGTACGCTAAAATATTGGAGATACAACGAAATGGAAGAATCAGAAATACATTGGTCTATCATGGCGCGAGCACTGGCCGTTGGGCTTCTCGTGGTGGACTTAACTTACAGAACATTGCTCGTCCTACTCTTAAAGATACAGAGATTGCAGACGCAATCCCGAGAGTCTTTGGCACTGGATTTGGTACCATGCAAGAGCTCTCATCTTTGGTTCGTAGTGCAATTAAGGCTCCAGANGGAAAGACCTTCATTGACGTCGATTTTAGCTCGATNGAAAATAGAGTGGGTGTCTATGTCGCAAACCAAAAAGACAAGGTAGAGATGTTTAGACAGGGGTTAGATGAGTACATGATGTTCGCGTCAACTTCCTTGTACCACATCCCTTATGAGAATGTCACCAAGGAGCAGAGACAGATTGCTAAGTCGGCTGTTCTTGGGTGTATGTTCGGGCAGGGTGCCAAGGGTCTTGTGGAGTACGCAAAAGGAATGGGTGTTGAGTTTAGCCTAGCGCAGTCTCAACATGCTGTAGACAACTACCGAGCGGCTTACCCCAAGGTTAAAGAACTTTGGTACGCCTGTGAGAATGCCGCGATCAGCGCAGTCCAGGATATGGGTACACCATTTAGCGCGAATAATAGAGTTAATCTAAAGGCTGATAATAAGGCGCTTTGGATGAAGTTACTTGGNGGTAGATTGATTTGTTGGCAACGTCCTATGTTGGAGGAGGTCATGACGCCATGGGGTAAGAAGAAGCTTGCCGTGACAGTACTTAGTCAGAATACGTACACCCGTAAGTGGGGGCGCAATCCATTGATTGGTAGCTCGATATTCCAAAGCTTTGTNCAAGGATCTGCGCGTGACTTCTTGGCTAACTCAATGATTAGCTTGGATAAAGAAGGCTATGAGCTTGTGAACTGCATTCATGATGAGGTATTACTTTTGGTGGATGAAGAGCGAGGGGATGTTGCGCTAGAGGATGTAGTCCGTATCATGACTACACCCCCTAGTTGGGCGTCTGACTTCCCACTAGCCGCAGAGGGCTGGGTGGGAACTCGTTACCGGAAGTAGTTANTCACTAAAATCGTTAGACAGGCCATACTTAACTGCCTGTTTAACGAGGTCTTTTTTAGGCATTAAAGGGTTACACATACCCAAGGCTAATCCTGCGGCGTCTTGTGTGAT
>JGI24891J29808_1000673_pt1 | contig 13715 bp, 19 predicted proteins | sample FreactcultuFSWF8_FD_29808 | JGI IMG/M metagenome (IMG submission 29808) | reverse complement strand
CCGAATCACCGAGCGCAACGGTGGACAGACTGGCAAGTTCTGTAGCGAGTGTGGAGAAAAACTATGACCCACGCTGAACGCAAAGCACTACGAGAGAAGCACCACGCCTCCCCTCGCTACAATTTTTGCATCATATGCCGAGAGGAAGATGGCTACCCAGCGTCTTACCCCTGCGACGTAATCAAGGTACTGGATTGCCTCGACTTGGTTGATCCTACTGCCAAAGAAGAAGCCAATGTCTAAGTGTTCCTGCGGTGAGCTAGAAATCCCCAAGAAATATAGTTTTAAGTTAGCTGGCACTGAGGCCGAGCCAGTAAAACACTCGGTTGAGGAATGTTTTCGCAAAGTTTTTATTGATTTTATGCGTTGGACAGCTTCGGATCGTGTAGCATGGGATAAACAACCATACAAAGGATAGTAAGATAATGCAAACATTTTTACCATATTCAGATCTTGAGAAATCAGCAGCCGTGCTTGATATGAAGCGCCTCGGGAAACAACGAGTTGAGACGCTACAAATTATGAAGGCAATCTTTGATCCCTCATACGGCTGGCAGAACCATCCAGCTAAGAAGATGTGGCAAGATCACCCTGGTTACTTATATGTTTATCAAGCTGCTATTTGCAATGAATGGACTGGTCGTGGCTATAAAGACACTTGCCTCGAGAAGACAGAAGCACTCATCTTCCCACACTTGGATTCAATCCACATGGAGAAGCCAGAATGGTTTGGCGATGAACGCGTGCATTTAAGCCACCGTAGCAATTTGTTGCGTAAAATGCCAAAGCACTATGGTATACTGTTCGAAGAAGGTCTCAGTGCTGAGATCGAATACTTTTGGCCATTGGAGCAACTTGTCCTTTCTTGATAGAACCCTAGCAACTTATCAGAATAACGAACCCATCACTCCTTACATAGAAGAGGCATTGATGAAGGGTGACATTTTTCCTGAAGAGTACCCAGTCAAGGTATTCAATAAGGAACGATTGTTCGATAACATGTATCACCCATCCAGCGATGTTCTAGCTGGAGAAATGCAGCTGTATTACAAATTTCATCCAGAACTAAGGAAACTATGCCAAGAAGAAAGAATAAGCCCGACACTCGCCATGACTTTTCAAGTTGGATCGGTTTTCCATTCGGTAATTCAGAACATGCTAATCCATTTGGGATTCACCTCGGAAGACAAAGTCGAGGTAAAGTTCAAGAACGATGCAAGAATGATTGCCGGTGCCGTCGATGTCTTAGAATTGACCCTACCCAATGGGGATAAATTCTTAGTAGATATTAAAAGCACAAACCAATTACCTAAGGAAGCAAGCCTTCAGTATGCGATGCAGCTTCGCGTCTATCAAGATAATTGCCCAGGCGCACCGGATCGCATGGCTTTGCTATTTATTCAGAAGTCTTATCCGCATAAGATTAAGACAATTGAAGTAGAAAAGGATCAAGATGAACTCGATAGACTCTACGACAAATGGGACAGAGTACGTGTGGCCATCAGAAGTAACGATCCATCTGAGCTCGCACCCTGCTGTACTGGCCCTGCATCGGAGAATTTTCTTACGTGCCCTGCAAGACGCATATGCGCCTTATGGAATCAACCATATGATCTACGGTAAGTGGCTATAAATGACTACTCCGCAGAAAGCTAAAAACAAAATTAAATATTGTGAGTGCGATTGCGGCGGATCACCAGCTAACTCTAAAGCTAATTATATTAGAGGGCATAGACCGCGCATGTCTCTTGAACAAAGACTATTTGCTCACGTTGATAAAACAGAATCTTGTTGGCTATGGACAGGCTCAATTACTAACTCTGGTTATGGTGATCTAGGACGTACCCCTTATGATAAAGGATGGTTTGCTCATAGGTTATCATGGACTATCCACAATGGTACTATACCTGATGGTATGAAAGTTTTACATAAATGCGATGTTCGAATATGCGTAAACCCAGATCATCTATTCATTGGAACACACCAGGATAATATGGACGATATGGACGCCAAAGGTAGGCGCATCTCCCTCAGAGGAGAAAACAGCCCAGTCCATAAGTTGACTGATGAACAAGTACGTGAAATAAGGTTACGTTATTCAGGCGTTCCTTATAATAATAATGCTAGAGAGTTAGCAAACGAATTTGGCGTAACGTGGCAATATATTCAACAACTCATTAGAAAAGAATGGCGTAAAAGCGTATGACATCGAAAGCAAAGCAAATCGGCTCCCAGTGGGAAAGAGATATTGCTAAGTATTTCAACGAGCGGGGATACCCCCAAGTAGAACGACGTTATGGTGCTGGTGCAACGTTGGATAAGGGAGACATCAACGGTCTTCCAGATACGTGTATCGAGGCAAAGAACGTTGGTAAAATTACCTTAGCTTCGATCATGGACGAGGCATTAGTTGAGCAAAAGAATGCTAAGAAGAAGTTTGGTATTGGGATTATCAAACGACGCAATAAAAATGTTAAGGATGCATACGTAGTTATGACACTTGAACAGTGGATTACCTTATATTCCAATCAAAAAGACTAGTAATACCCTTTACAAAGTGCTAAGTTGTATGGTAAATTATACAAGATGAGTACTAATAAACCACTACGTAGAGGTCTCGAGGGAATGCCCGAGCCAGAACTTGGGCCGTCTCACGATGATAAGTTCGGTGACCTACACGATTTTGTAGTACGAGCATTTACTTGGAAAACTAAGCCAGAAGACTTGGATATGCTTACTAGCATTGACCGAGTAGTCGATGACTTCCTCAAGGAATATGTTCACCCAGCAGAAGTAATTATTGCACGTTTTAATACGGACAAGAACATAAGCCCCGACGAGGCAGACAGATTATTTTTGAACCTTCAGAGTGCAATCGTTGCTATCGAAGAAGAAGTAACACGTCACTACCTAAAGGCACAGTTTAGCTGGTATAAGTTAGACGACAAATATTGGGAGGCATGGCGCAAACCTACCAATGGTACTCAAAAAGATCTTGAAGCTGTTGCAAAAGCTGAGACTAAAGAGGATCGTTATTTTTACTTTGTTCAGTACGCAGCTTGGAGAATTATCTCTGATAAAGTAGCTAGCCTTAAGGTTACTCAACGTTATATTCAAAACCAGATCTATAGGCGTGGATAATGACTGAAAGCGCACCCAGAAAGAGTCGCAAACAAGAAGTCATTCGTGGGAAGATGACGTGGCAAATCTTGGAACGCTTACTCAACAACTATCAGGAATGGTACGAGGTTTACCTTACCACTGGTAACCCAGAACTACAATTGCTTAATGGTGTGACCGTAAATATCTATGACGTATTAAAAGGTATTGATAGGCTACCTCCGCGTCAGAAGCAAGCAGTTGTTCTATCATGCTTGGAGAATAGAAAAGAAGTTGAAGTTGCAAGGATCATGGGCTTTACCAAATGGTCATCACAAGTCGGAATGTATAAAAGAAAAGCTTTGAAGACACTTTGTGAAACGGTATGGAAAATGGAAGTTGATTAATGAGTTTCATCGGTAAGCGCAAAAAAGAAAACAAAACTCAAGTGTCTGAAGCACCGGTACAATCAATCAAGATTAGCCCTCAGCAACAATACAATGAATTAGAAGATAAATACAGAGATATTATTCCTAAGAACTGGGATGAATTGTCGATGTCCGCTAGATTAGATTGGTTTGGACATCGAATGCTATTAGATATGCGTGAAGAATTGAATGCTCAAGGCAATAAAGAGCATGTATTCCTTAGCGAATACCAGCTTGAGCGTCGACGCCGTCGAGAAGTTCAGAGTAAATTAAATGGATGGGATGATATCCCACCAAAAGTCGGTGTGTTCCGCAGAGTTCACGTCGATAAAAATAATATGTTAACAGGTAATACACCTAAGCCAGAGGATAACAATGGACAGAAGAACCCGTGAGTATAAAGAATTAATTAAGATGACACCCACCACAGAGGACTTGCTCAGCGAGGAAATCGATGGTGAACTTTTCTTATACAAAACATCACCGCATTGCAAAGTATGCAATACCAGCGATGACTTAAAGAACATCATTGACTCATTATTGTTGTTCCCAAAATCCTATAAAGAAGTGTTACGTGCCATCCAGCCGCTGCAGGATAAGCTAGACCTTGCTCCAGAAGAGCGAATCAACTACGAAAATATCCGCTTGCACCAGAAGAACCACCTTCCATTCGAGAAGCGTGTAGTCCGTGAGGTAGTTGAACGTCGTGCACGTGAGAAGAATATTAGTATTCTAAATGCCAGTGATCGGATGCTAACCGCCGAGGCGTTCTACGAAGTCATTGTAGCGAAGGGTTGGGAAGACTTGGTCAGCGGTTATAACCGACCTACCTTGACGCAAACCATGCATGCCATGGAAATGATCTCTAAACTAGAAGAAGAGAAGACTGACACTTATCGTCCAGAAGATCTTATTAACCAGCTTGACATCATTCTAACCGCTATCCGTGATATTCTTCCTACTGACATGAAAGAAGCTTTGTTCCGTAGAATTGAAGAATATCAATCTGGAATTGAAACCAAGAAGAAGAGCCTAAAATCTGCTGTAGCAGAAGAAGAAGAGGGATATATAGATGATATCCCCTTCGAGGACGAACTGTAAATCGCCCGTAGGCACCGCAGCACCTGGGTAAGTGCATAAAATGCCCATTTTTAATGTAAAAACTGCTTTAAAACGCTTCAGTTATTGTAGCTAACAAGGGTATTATATGGCACTTCCATGGAAAAGAAAAGTCAACGTTAAAGTTGTCGAACAAGAAGACCTACAGCGCCACCCTTTTCATGTAAGAGTTAACCCTCCAATTATCAGTGATATTTATGATCCGGAATCAGAAAATCCTGACATGCGCACATCACTGGACAAGATCGGTCAAAGCCCTGAGACCATCCGTCGTCAGAACGCCTCTTTGGATATCAATGATTCCATGTTTAACCGTGGTGAAGATGACAAGCACTACTCTGAAATTCTTTTCTCACGTCGCAGAGGCGCTGTTCTAAAACGAGAAGGACAAGCTGAAGGATCACACAATACTTACTGCCGCAGATGTGGTAAAAGCATTGAGCCTACCAAGACTAAGTTAGATTACGTCGAGATTGATGGCGTAGTTTATCCTGTTCACTCTAAATTTACTGGTGGTTGTAGGCAAGCCGATACTCAAGGCAACCCAGAGGGTGCGCGCAGGATCGAGCACTAATCATGNNAGANNACNCAACTTTGATGGCGTAGANTACCCTGTTCACTCTAAGTTTACTGGTGGTTGTAGGCAAGCCGATACTCAAGGCAACCCAGAGGGTGCGCGCAGGATCGAGCACTAATCATGGAAAAAAACAAAGAGAATATAGCAAAACTGTTCCAGCACTACAACGATAAATCCAAGAAGATTAATTCTTCTCTTGCTTTTCTAAAGAACATAGTCAATTCAAAGGGAACACCAGAAAACCAGAAGCAATATTTGGATCTGCGTCGTTCTAAGTTAGGCACTCTTTATACTAATCTTGCTAAAAATGCATCCAGTGTTGTATCACTCGGTGAAGAATACTTTCCTGTTATTAAGCATGGGTTCTCTGGGAAGGATCACAAGTTCAGCAGCTCACCGAACTTTTCCGAAGAGTTTAACAAATCAGTTCCTGCATTGAAAGCATTAACTCGTATTAATCTACAACAAGATTTTAAGAATGGTGATGGTAGCATCGTCAGCCGTCCTCAATGCTTAGTATCTACCGGTTCTGGGCAAAACCTGAATGAATTCTTAGAGAATAAAAGCCCTAAGGATGACCTCTCTGGCATTAAAGAACCAGAAATTAATGAAGATAGTCTCAATCATTGCACTAACTTACAGTGTCTAGATTGCCCGGATTGCACTGAACACCAGAACGAGCTGCGCAAGGCAGTGGATGGTGCTGTATCTCACGACCCAGAGACTGGGGACGGCATGCGTTCATTACACATAAAGAATATCATCACCACTCTCGGCAACTGGGCTACTCACATGGACTCACGCGGAAACGACAGTGACACTTTCAATAGTCCAGTCTATATCCAAGATGGCGAGAAGCACGCTAAATTAGGCACTGGACTACGCATGATGGCTCACCGCCTAGGTCGTGCATACGAACTTGATTATAACCAGACTGTAAACCCAGAACGTCCCGTTAGATATGATGCTGAAGGCACCTCTCTTGTTGGCGGTGGAATTCACCGTGATCACTTTGGACCAGAGTACGGAGCAGAAAGGGAGACCTACTAATGAAGCTCAGCGAAATCTTCTCAAGAAGTACCGTACGTGAATCTGCCAGTACTTCCTACACCCCTGCACCTCGACTAGTTCCTGATGCAAAGTCTTTTAAGTGCCACAGCTGTGGAAAGATCAAGGAAGACTCACAGTTTAGTAACCCTGATATCAGGATCTGTAAGAACTGCGAAAGTTTTGCTGGTCCTACTCTAGGAGTGCAAAGTACCAGCGCACCTGGGTCATCTCCACTCACTGATTCAAAAGATGGGCGAGATATTGAGAATATCTATGTTCCTTCACACAAAGAATGCGATTGCATTGACCACTTCGTTAATGATCCAGAAGGTTTAAGCAAAGCACTGGAGACTAGCGGAAGAGAAGGGCTCGAAGAATACCACCGCAACGTCTCTGGCATGTGGCGTAGCATGATGAATGAGCCAGACGATGACAAGCGTGCTGCTAGCGTAGCTTTCTTAACAACTCTCAAGCGTACACACCCTTCCAATGAAAAAGATGAGTTTGCTAACCACTATCTCATGCATCTATACGGTGGTGGACAATCATGGGTTGACCATGGTATCCGCGATGAAGAACTGGGAGATAACTTCAAGAATTCTCAGCGCATGATGCAATCCGCAGAACTCGGTGCAAAGAACCCAACCTACCATAACTTAGACAACTGTGGAGCTTGCGATCAGTACTTAACTTCTGTTAAAAATCACGCAAAAAAGTTTCAAGATAGACTAGAGAAGAACATTTTGTTTGCTCCAGGCAAAGCTCAGGCTGGTGCTGCTGCAACCATGAAGAATATTTTCGAAGGATGGGCCAAGGGAGAACCCATCGATACCAAGACCTATCCATCCTTGAGAGACGCTCACGACACATTGGATGCATGGAACAAACATGCTGCTCAATCACACAAGTACGCTTTCAATAACTTTTTCTATAACTACGCAAAGGTCGATGCCCCAACCGGTGCTCAGAAAAACACTGGTAAACCTGAGATTAAAGACATGTTCTACCGCATGCGTGACCGTTTGCCGGGTGGTTGGTCAAGAACTAAGAATATAATTCCTGAAGAACAACCGCTACCTGTTCGTGATACTCATGGTAACCCAACCATTGATGAGGATACCCCTCATACCTTGCTAATGATGCTGCGTGATCAATCCATCAAAAGTGATATGCTACGTCCAGATAAAGTACGCAATCGCGCTCCATCATTGAACATTGTTCCTTCAAGAGGGCAAGATTTTGAGCTTAAAGAAATACCTGCACCTTCCGAAGTAACTACCGAATATGGTGCCCAGGCACTAACTGGATTCCCAGGTCAAGGACAGTTCACTCGTACGATCACCAAGCCTTACCAGCAAACATATAATCGTTCAGACGACCCTAGATTTAAAAAAGATTTTTATGATGAGCCGTTCGCTCCTAACGAGAAGCACCCAGAAATTGTAGAGAAGAAATACAAAGATCTTCCGATTCCTCGTCAACATAAGTTTCTTTTTGAACGTGCCGGTATTATGCCAAACATCCAGCCCTGGTTAGATTACCATGCCGGTAAGGGAGATCAAACGGTAGGTCAAAAAACGCAGGCACGTTTAGATTATCACAGATCTTTTGATGAGGCATTGAGCAAAGCCTACCCGAATGTAGAACGCCAAGAAGCGGTTAGCAACCTTGAGTCAGAACACAACTCAGCTGTATCTGAAGCAGAAAAGATGCAATCCGAAAGTCTTAAAGCAAAGAATCGTTACCTACAAGCAAGCAAAGAAAGCAATACTATGGAACACAAAAAATTTAATTCAAAAGAAGCACACTTTGATCCAAGTGCTATCGTTCATGGGATTGGCCACGCATGGGATTATGTTACCAATTCGATGCAACACCCATTCAATGAGTTACTCCAGGGCCACAGCAGCGAAATGTCTAATCTAAAGGACCAAACTAGCTATGGTGCGAATACACCGATCCACGGCCTCGGTGAAGCTATCACTGGTCTGGGAGGAGACCTTGCCCTAGGATACGGTGTAGGCAAGGGTGTAGTTAAGGGTGTTGGTAAAGCCATTGATACAGCAAAAAATCTTCTAAAGAAAGACAAGTCACAATGCTATATGTGTGGTAAGATAGGACCTTCATCTCAGATGAAGCCAGCGACTCACATAGACTCCGGACAAAGAGTCGAAGTCTGTTCACACCACAAGATTCTCTAAAGAAAGAATATCATGTCAAACACTAATGAACTGCAGGGTATTAGACCAGAAGACGTTAAGCACACGCCCGCTCAGCAGGCGCAAATTGACGCTTACCTTGCACAACAGAAGGCAGAAGAAGCAGCAATGGGTAAAGAAGAGCCCATTGAGCTCATGGAATCAGAAATCATGGCTGTATGGGAGATCCTACGTGACCTTCAAACTAAGTATGGTCATCGTCAAGGTAGTTTCAATAACCTAATCTCATTGAAGCACGAAGCTGACGAGCGGTTTGAAAAGATCGGTCTTCAGGTTGTCGTGGACTGGGTCATGCCATCTATTTCTGTTAAGCCAACTCCCCCTACGATTACTATCGTAGGTAGATTAGCTGGTCACGAATACAACCCAGAGCAAAACCGTTATGAGGTTGGTCACGGTGTTGCTGACGATTATTACAACATGAAGCGCGCTCAGCAGAAGACTAAGAGCAAACTTATTCTCCCAGGGCAATAAACTATGGCGTGGACGAAGCGATTCAATAGCAGGAACAAAAAGCTAATCGTTGCGTCCATCAACCCTAGCGATGAAGAGTACGACGAACTTCGTAACTTAGATGTTCATCCTGCTTCATTCGATAAGGCACCCGTTAAAAGAATGCGCAATCTAGGTATACCTCATACTGATCTTGTCGATGCATCTAAGCAATTTATCCCTATGGAAGATTACGAAGAAGCCAGATTGAAACATCCTAATAGTCACCTTGCTGCTACCGAAGAGGCTATGAATTATCAGGATTTCTACAATGATCATATGAAGAACAACGCTGAGTTCATTGCCCAAAACCCTGAGTACAATAAAACCGAGGGCATTACCTTGACTCCCGAAAATCATCGTGGGATACTCGGAAAGATCGTTTTGCACCACCTAGCATTGAAGAATGCTCCTCGATTTGATTTGAATTTTGGTGATGGATACCACTTCGATGATACAAGCAATAAGTACCCAGTAGATTTCCCAGACCGCCGTAGGGGAAACGAATGGATGTTACACGAGTGTTCTAAGCTAGACCCAGTATTCAATGAAGCAAAGAAGTCGGATCAATACGATGGCAATTGGGTTATACAATCGCCAGAGGAATATAACAAGAATATTCGACAGCTTGGTGCTCACCACATGAAAGAAATGATCAACGCTAGGACTATTCCTGCTTACTATCGTGCAAAGCGTGCGCTCAAATCAATCGATCACATTTCCATTGGTCAGTTTAGTCCCTATGACTATTCACCAGAAATGTACGAGGAGGATTGATGTTTAATTCTAAGCATGCAAGCTCCGAATATACAGGTAACGTATTCAACCTACCAAATAACATGCAAATTCACCGTCATGTTCCACCATTGATGGTAGGTTACGACACCGAAACTACTGGTCTCGATACCCAGAAAGATGAACCGATTTCTTACGGCTTGGTAATATATCGCAACGGTGTGCAAACAGGAGAGAAAGAACATTATCTTGTCAACCCAAAAACTATTATTAATCCTGAGGCATCTGCAGTAAATGGTTGGACCAACAGTAACTTGGAATCCAGTTACCATGGTGATATCTTAACGGGTAAGCGCAATGGAGAACTGTATCATCCTGCTCTTGACCCAACCAATGGACTGAACAGAATGGCCCGTAGGTTAGGTAATTTACAGAAGCAAGGCGCTGTGTTCGTTACGGCTAACGGCCCACGTTTTGACCTTGATATGATGAAACACTTGCATAAGAAGTTAAACCACGGTATCGTGCCGCTAAATTCAAGTGGGTTCAACCTCGATAAAGCTAGAGTTGTTGACGTTATCGCACACGATAACTTAATGGTTCCCAAGACTTTAGATCCTCGTAGCCGCTCGCTAACAAATCTGAGCTTACATTACGGAGTAGAGCCAGGTAACCACGCTGCTTATGACGATGCTCGTGCAACCGTTGATGTATTTTTGAAGCAAATTGAACATAATAATAAGTATGGACGGGGAATTTAAGCTATGGATTGGAATAAAAGATACGCATTTGTGGGCAATAGTGGCATTGATTATAGTGTTGCTGCCCCTTGCTCAGGTAAAAACTGCGGATTTTGTAGGCATTTAGACAATGTTGAAGCAAAGCACAGGGGTACTGGCGATACCCCCGACGGTGAAACACAGGTGCATTTAGAAAGTGTTAAAAAAGTCCGTGAAATGCACCAGAATATAGCGAAAGGTGTTAATAATGCGCAAAGTATCTAGAGCACAAGAACAGTTCTCAGAAATCAATTTCCGTACGGCACAAGAAAAAGAGGCAGTTAACTTAAATGTAGTCCACGATGTAGCTAATATGGCTCCCCATGCACTAAATGCATTGAAAGATGTTGGTCATGGTATCGGTCAGGCAGCAGATGCCGTAGGCCATGGGATCGGTAAGGCAGTCGATTGGGCCAAGGATACTATTGTTCGTCCAATTCATGACACACATAACTACTATGATGATGTTTCGAATAAAGCATATGAGATTTCACAAGATTTAAATCATTTAAAAGTTACCAAGGATGATATGGCCAACGCACAAGGTGTTATTGATGCCAACGATAGCGGACACCTTGTAAGTGCATTAGGTGCAGGTGCAGCAGCGCTAGCAGTCCCTGGAGGCATTGCCAAAGGTATTGGTATGGGAATCAACAAAACAATTGATACTTTTGGTGACCGTAAAACAGTTAGAGATAAGGACCGATTCCTACGCCGGCACCCAATCATTGATAAGTTCTCTAGCTTCGATGACAGTTATGCATTTGAAAAGACTGCTAAGGAAGAAGGCGAGAAGGGCTTCAAGCCACCAGCCGGTGTTCAGTCGGCTGCTCGTCATGCACTTAAGCTAATCGAAGAGGGTAAGGCTGGAAAAGGTTTTACTAGCGTAGGCCGTGGCCGTGCCCACCAACTCGCTAACGGTGAGACTCTTAGCCTATCAACTGTAAAGCGTATGCACTCATACTTTTCACGCCACCGTGTTGACAAGAAGGGTAAGGACTGGGATAACGACAGTCCCGGTAAGGTAGCATGGCTTGCATGGGGTGGAGACGCCGGTGCATCATGGGCTGCTGGTATCTGCGCTAAGCACGATGGTAAGGATAAAGACTAATGAGCTTCAATTCTCGTTATGCTAAAGACAAGAAGAAAAAGAAGTTTTGGGATGAAGATAACGATCCAGACGAAGGTCACCACAGTAAACTAACCCCGGAACAAAAGGCTAAGGCTAAGGCTCGTGCTAAGGCTAATGGTCGTCCATACCCGAATAAGGTAGATAACGTATGGGCCGCTAAGGAAGCATCAGTTGTTACTGCAGGTGCGTATCCTAATGCAGACCACTTGAAGCAAATCATTGCTGAGCTCAAGGACGCTGTTAACCACTGTGAGCAGGGCGATGATTGGCATTCAGAACGTGGCGAGTCAGAGATGGCACAACACCACGAGGATGCCGCTGAGGCGCTCTCCGTTGCCATCGAATCGCTAGAGAAGGTCATACGCGATGGTGATGCTGGTATGCCTGTTTCTGAAGAGACAGAAAAAATTGCCAAGAAAAATGAAGATCACTACCAATACATTAAAAAGCAAGGCGATAAGTGGGTAATCACTCAGAAGGGTACCGGTAAGGTACTCTCTCACCACGATACGCGTGAGAAAGCTATCGAAGCTTTCCATGCTATGATGGCTTCCAAGCATGGCGCTAATTCCAATGAACGCTACGCTCACGATTCTTTTCACTTTTGGCCTGAAGACCCTGAAGACGAAGACACCCCCGATGAGCTAATCGATCACTTATCGGATCACCACCACGGTCAATTTAAAGAAATTGTTGCACAACTCAACAGTATGATAGATAGTTCACCTTCACGTAATAATATCAGCCAAGATGAACGCAAAGTTCTTGTAAGTAAATTACTCAAGCAACACTTAACAGATCTATCCAGTTCTGGTGGCTTTGAGCCAAATTTAATGCTCGCTATGCACGATTACGTTCACAATAGAACAGATGGTCCTGATAGAGGCTACGATCTTATTACTAAACAAAACCCTGATCAGGTAGAGAAAATGAGAAAATCTCTAGGACACGATCACACATCAATACCTGAGTTTTAATGGCAAGAGTAACTAGGAATTCTAATCAGAATATTTTAAAAGGGCAGTCAGACTTTTTCGAAATAGCTAAGAAAAGCTTGAAGGAAAATGGTGACATGCCTGACATCGTCACGTTTGCTGAGCACCCAGAGTTCCTAGGCCGTAGGTTATATCCTCGCCAAAAGACCCTACTCCGTCTCATATTCCTAGAGACAGAGCACATGACCGATTACGATTATGAAGTGATCGATGAGTGGACAAAAAACTTTGATCGCAACGGCGTGAGTATCGGTGTAACCCCAGACGTTCTTAAACGGGTGGAATACCTTAAGGAAAACGGTTACAATCACTTTAAAGAAGTTATCAATATCACTGGTCGTCGTGGTGGTAAGGGACACATCGGTGGTATCGCCGGTGCATACATTAACTGGGGACTAATCATGAAGGATGATCCTCAGTGGTTCTACGGTATTGATAAGTCTAAAGATATCTACACTATGGTTGTTGCTACCAACATCGAGCAGGCTACTAAATACCAGTTCGCTGACCTTTCCAACACCATTATTGATGCACCATGCTTCCAGCCATACATTGCTGATGCTAAGGAGCGTTTCCTAGCATTGCGTACCCCATCGGACATCCGAAGAATCGCTGCGTTTGAAGCTCGAGGTGTACGCCCAAGCCGTTTGATCGCTTCTGTAAGAAATATAGCTGTTACATCTAATAGTAAAGCATCCCGTGGTGCTACCGTTATGAGTGTTATGTTTGACGAGTTTGCCCACATGCTCATTGGTACTGGTGGTGCTCGCACATCTGATGAAGTGTACAACGCTATTACCCCTGCATTGGACCAGTTCGGTAAAGATGGTTTTATCTACGTGCCTACGTCACCGTTCTGCCTTGTACCAGAAACGCCAGTGTTATTAGAGGATCTAACATGGGTCCCAGTAGGTTCTTTGAAAGTCGGGGATAAGTTAATCGGTTTCGATGAGTATGCTCCAGGTGGTAAGGGAAACGGTAGAAGCTGGCGTCAAGCAGTAGTAGAAGAAACATCTATTATTAATGCTCCGACACTTAAGTTAAAAACAGATGGTCCTGAAGTCGTTTGTACTGGTGAGCACTTATGGTT
>JGI24891J29808_1000670_pt1 | contig 13743 bp, 18 predicted proteins | sample FreactcultuFSWF8_FD_29808 | JGI IMG/M metagenome (IMG submission 29808) | reverse complement strand
GGAACGCAATCAGGAGATGCTGTCATTAGATCCAGCAATAATTTATTTTTAGGTTCTATTGGTTCATTAGGTTCAAACACAGTTCAATTAGAACTCAACACTTCAGGTGACGCTATCTTTGGTGGAACAGATCAATCAACATCTTACAACACAGGTGCAGTTCAAGTACCAAATGGTGGTATTGGATGTGGAGGGACGATATCTTGTGGTGGAAACGGTGGATTTACAACACCTACTAATCAAGGCACATTTATCGGATGGAATCGAAACTCACCTTCAGGCACAACCACATTTGCAAATCAAATTGGAGGTGGAACCACAGGGGGGTTTGAATTTATTCAATACAACAATTCAAACGTTCTCGGTAACAGTTATCTTACCATGTCTGGTTCATCTGTTCAAATTCCACTCACAACCAATTCATCATCGTCAACGACAGGGGCACTTACAGTATCAGGAGGAATGGGAATAGCGGATAACGTTTACATTGGTGGCAATTTATACGTTCAAAACAATTTAGTTCCATATCAAACTAAATCAACATTTACTCCAACTATAAATTATTCTGGAACATTGGTTGGTTTGACTTATAATGCTCAAGGAGGTACTCTTATTAAAATGGGAAATTTTTATTTTATTTCACTTGAATTAGCTTTTACTTATACATCATCTGGTTCAAGTTGGGATTATTTATCTATAGCAGTACCACAAGTAAGTGGTACTCAAAACAATGTTTACGTTCCAATTGCAGCTCAATCAAATAGAGGTAGTTTTGGTTCAGTTTCTTATGAACAACCAAATTATTGTTTTACAACTATAACAACAGGAGCCATAGGCGTTTATAATTCATCATTTGCTCAAATTGGTCAAGCTAGTACTGGTTATACAACCGAAACTTTAACATTCTGGATAAATATATCAGNACCATTTTAACAAATTTTATTCCAAATATTTTCTAATGGTAAAATTTTTCTTTTAGTCTGCAACAAAGGTATTTGAATGACGATATCCACTCTATCAACAATCATTTTTAATGCAATAAATCTTAAATTTGGAAAATATTTTTCTTCATAATACATTTTAAAATTATTTTGCATGAGTGAAAATTTTTGCATCATTTCATTAAACAAACAATTGACATCGACATCCAAATAAATATTCAAACCCAATTCCCTAATAATCCAAGGAATACGATTATAATATTTTCTCCATCCATTTCTTTTTAAAATCCCTCTAATTTTATTCCATAATTGATCTTCCCAAGGTTCCAAATGACAACATGCATAAAAAACTTCTTCTGGCACTCCCTTCATCCCCAACAACTCTTTGACAATCCCTCTAAATCTCTCTATCCGACTATACCTATGAATCGGTCTTGCATTTTCTCTAGCCTCCAATTCTTGTTGGTAATCACAAACGATTTGACCTTCTCGACATCTACTTTCAATTACAATATAATCCTGAAACCCATAAAGATGTGGTTCTCCCCAAATATCGACTTGATTGCTTTCAAAAACATACAACAAGTAACCATGTCCACGATCTTCCACTCTTAAATATTGAATCATTTCAAGTTGACTCTTTTCACAATTGGGGCGGCGGCAATTTGAAATGAGAAAATGCTTTAATGGGAAAATTATTTTATTGTTTTTCTTTTTCTTTTTATAGGTTTTGGAATCGGTTGAGTGATTTCTCTATTAGAAATGATATGGTTTTGAGGAATTTCAATTGTTGGAATGGGTGAAATATGGTAATCGATTTGACCTTCAAGAGTTTTCATATTATGTGAAGTAGACAATATGACTGTAGTGACTATAAACGCGTTTAATTATTTTAATTATTATTATTACATTCCAGTTCAATTTGGTGGACCACCAACACAATATTTACTCTTAGATACTGGAAGTAGTGATACATGGGCAATAGGAACTAGTTGTGTTTCTACAGATGCAAGTTGTACAGGTCCAAAAATGGGTACTGTTGGTGGTACCAATTATGGTTATCCATTTGAAGTCATTTATGGAGGTGGAGCTGAAGCTTTTGGTGAAGTTTATAGTGGTAGTCCAAATTTTAATGGTATTTCACCTTCTTTAATGTATTATGGAAATGCGTCAGAAGCAAAAAACTTGGTAGCAAATAGGGACGGTATACTTGGGTTAGGACAGTTAGATGCTAGTGATATTTATACAACAACGGGTCAAAGTGAAGCATTATTCATGAATGCTTTGGGGGTTTCACAATATGGATTATATTTTAATAATTATGGAAATGTATCTGCTCAAACAAGTTGTATCAATATTGGTGGATATAATTCGGCATTATATAATGGGTCTTTGACATGGTTAACTTCAAATAGTAATAGTCTTTGGCAAATATCAGCTTCTGGTGGAACCGTGAGTGTTTATGGAAACAATTATGATTTAACAAGCAGTGGAGCTTATCCAAATTTATGGTTTGATACAGGTGTACCAAATTTAGCTTTTCCTTTAGTTGTTGTCAATGGCATATGTAGTGCTATTCCTGGATGTGAATATAATAACGAGGAAAATAGATACACTTTTAGTTGTACAAGTTATTTACCAAATATTGTTATCAGTGTCAGTGGAAATACTTGGACCATACCTGGATATTTGTATTCAAACAATTATACAAGTAAAAATTCTGGTGCAGTTTGTTCTTTATTTATAAATACACCTCCACCAGATTATTACTTTTCATTTTTAGGAGCACCTTTTCATAGAGTTTATTATACTGCTTATAACTTGGCTACCAAACAAATTGGTTACGCATTAGCAACTTAGTATGATTATTAATAAAATGGATGATCCAAATGAATATTATGCTTCTCAAGCAGCGTATGGTAGTTCAGAACATCATAATGAGTTGGTTAAAAGAGGGTATCAAAAGGATATAGGTTTAAGTAATGAACATGCATCAGTGTATTCTAAAAAAGAAAATACAATTTTAGCTTATAGGGGTACTAAATTAAATGATGTGAATGATTTAAGAGCTGATGTTAGTATTGCTTTTAATTTACAAAAATATGATCCTGAATTCAGAGAAGCCAGAGAAATTGCAAAAAGAGTGACTGAAAAATATAAGAATCCGTTAAGTATAACAGGACATTCTTTAGGTGGAACAAAAGCCATTGAAGTTGGAAAAGAGTATCAAAATGCTAAGATTGTTGCTTTTAACCCAGGTACTGGTATTGTACCTCTTGACCCTGGACGTGCCACTGTTTATCACAAATATTTTGACCCTATCTCTAGTCGTATTGCTAGCAATCCTCTTTCAAAAGTAAAGTATAGTTTAGGTGGTCATTCTTTAAGTGGATTTGAACCCAAGAAAATTAGGGGTAAAGGGTATAAAATTGCTAAAAGATTTAAATAAAAATGTATGTAATAAAAATTTAAATGTCAACTCACTTTAAATGGTATCCAGCTTCTGAAGAAGTCGTCGTTCCTTGGAATGCAAGATATAGTTTTCCATCTCAAGCCAATAAAGCTGTCAAGATGACTCCTCGTATTCCCCCAAAAAACGGGTCTGTTTTTACTCCAGGTCAAATCATTCGTTTGGAATTTCCAGCTCAAGGTTATGTCAACCCATTGAATACTACCTTGGAATTTGATGTGACTTTGTGCACATATGGAACTTCTTCAAATGAAATTGTTCGTATGCAAAATCAAATTCAATCTATTTTTAATCGTGCTCGTTTACTTTATGGTGCAACTCCACTTGAAGATATGATTAATTATAATGTCATTGTAAGAGGTTTAACTGAATGGACTGGTACCAATCAAACCGGACCAATCGATCAAACTTCTATTAATGAAGGTGTTGGTGGATTCACTTTTGGTTGTGATAGTGCTGGTGTTCCTGGAATGATGAATACTAGACAAGCATATATTCAAGGTATTGATAACTCTTCAAATTCTGGTGCTTCCGCTTTTGTCGGTGGTACTGGTTCTGGAGCTGTTCCTAATCAATATTTACCAGCTGGTGTTTCTAACACTGGTACTTATTGTACAAGACGTTATCAAGTCAATTTCGCTTTTGGTTTGTTTACTCAAGATAAATTGATTCCAACCAAATTCATGGCTTCTCAATTAGCTATTGAATTGACTTTGGAAAATGCTAATGCTTGTATTTTTGCTCAACCAGGTGGTGCTTCAGGTGCTACTCCAACCTATACTGTTTCTAATATGAATTTAATTCCAGAAATCTTGGAATTTGATGCTAGTTATGATGCAATGTTTTTGAAGGGATTAAGAGAAGGTGGTGTACCCATTAAATTCAGTTCATGGCATACATTTATTTTCTCAACATCTGGTGCTGCCAACGTTAATTTATTGGTACAAGAAAGATCCAGATCCGTTAAAGCTTTGTTTGCTGTTCAAAGAAGAAGCCCAGCTATTATTACTACTGATTCTCATGCATTCTTGTTTGATTCATCTAGTACTAATAATACTTTACAAAACTACCAATGGCGTATTGGTGGACGTTATTTCCCAGCTGCTCCAGTTCAACTATCTACTGTTATTGGTGGATCTGTTTCTAATGGTGGTGCTGAAGCTTTCTTGGAACTTGAAAAAGCTTTGAATATTGTTGGTGATTATAGATTACAAACTTCTACTTCTTCAAATAGATGGGCTATTCCTGTTGCAACTGCTAATATTACTCCACAAGGTGGAACTGCTACTGCTTTACCTGAATTGGATTATGTTTGTAGTATTCAAAGTTGGACTAATGGTTGTCCAACCTATAAAAAGGTATCAAGTGCTACTGCTTCCACTACTGGTTCACCATTTGCTGGAAGTGCTGGTTCATGTTGTTTTACCATGTCTACCGATTTGGAAACTTCTAATGGTGTTGAAATTTCTGGTTTGAATGCTGAAGAACAATCAGATATTGCCTTGATTGCTAACTGGTCTGCTGCCCAAAACTCTTCTTTTGTTTTGGAAGTTTACTCTTATTATGATGCCATGATTATTTTGAGAGAAAACAATGTTTTGGAATTGATTCAATAAATTATATATGTGAATTAAAATAAAAATGTCTTTTGGAAATAATTATGGTTTAAATGATTCATTAGAATATTTTGAATTGGCTCTAGATTCTTTGGATGCAAACAATGAGATTGGTGGAACAGGAACTGGTTATGATGGTATTAGTGCTTCAACTGATTGGCCATATTTTATTTGGGGAAAACCTTTTACTGATGTAGCTGCTATTAAAATTCTTGAAGTTCAAATACCTTTTACTTGGTATGTATTTAATTCTAGCAATAATACTTTTACCTTGACTGAATCTGATGGTGGAACTGCTCAAACAGTGACTATTCCTGTTGGAAATTATAATGCAGCTAGTTTAGCTTCTATTTTAGCAACTGCATTGGGAAGTGCAAGTGCAAATAGTCATACTTATACTGTTACTTTTGCTGGAAGTTCAAGTACTGAACCTAATACTGGAGTATTTACTATTTCAAGTAATGCAGGGAGTACAAACACTTTTACTTTAACTTTTGGAAGTGTGAATTCTCCAGGAAATACGAATCCTAGATTATGGTTAGGTTTTAATGCTGGACCAAACACAAGTAATGCCAGTCAAGTTTTGGTGGCTCCTAATGTCGCTCAAGTGACAGGACCTAATTATTTATATTTAAATTCTCAAGCAATTGGTGGTCAAGTGAATATGTATTTGCCAAAAGGTGCATTTAATTTGGGTAAAGGAAATACTGGACCTCAAGTTGCAAAGATTCCAGTTAATGTTCAACCTGGAGGTGTGATTTATTGGCAAGATCCAGATCCTCAAAAATGGTTTGATTTTGAAACTGTACAAAATTTACCACCTCTTGATTTTTATTTTACAATGGGTAATACCAGTGCTCAAACACCTTTGCAATTAAATGGTGTTAGTTTTTCTATTAAAGTTGGAATTTTGAAAAACAGATTGGTTCATAATGATAGTGCAGGTGGTTTAACTCATAATGAAAGAGTTGCATATGTTTCTGCCCCAAGAAAAAGAAGACGATAATTTTATTGATAAATAAATTCAAAAGTAATAGAATCGTGATTCATTTCGTCAATAAATTCCTTGTTCATAGCTCTTGATATTTTTAATGCAAGCAAATAAACCATTTCTGGATTTCTTCTTTCGACATAAATTTCGTATATAGAACCTCTACATGGTGCTTTACGATGGTAACGTAAAATGTAAACAAGTTTTTCAGCTCTGCAAGTGTTTGATTTTACAAAATTTGCAAGAGAAAAAGGATCGGATTGAATATTTCTTCTGGTCCAAGAAGTACAAATACAAGTTGTGTTTTGAAATTCAAATTCAAAATCGTTAAACATTATATGTGTTTTAATAAAATGGCTGCTTTAAGTTTAAGTATTGATGCAATTAGACCTTTAAATAGGTGGGATCATGACTCGATTAGACCGGGACCAAGTCATAGCGTTGGTGATGCGTTGGCTTTTGTTAGATATAAACATTCGGCTCCTGAATTGCCTTTAAGATTTGATAAAGATTTTTCTGGTAAAAATGGAAAGATATTGGGAAACAATAATACAGATGGTGATCACAGGGGTTATTTTACAGGTGGTATTGGTGATCCTGTTGTAAAAGATAGTAATTGGGGTGGTAGAAGACATTTTAATACAAGACATGGTTATATTATGCAAGATCTAAGAGCACCTGACAAGTTGCATGAAGAGTTTATGGGTTCAACGCCACAATATCAATGGAGAAATAGAGTGGCAACAACATATGATGCCTTTAGAACGGGTGATCGTTTTTTACCATTACCTGGAGGCTATCAACCTAGTCCTGGTGAAGTAGAAAGAGGACAAGCTGTTCCTGTGATTACAAATATTGAAGGAGGTGAACCATTAGCAGGAGGTAGATATGAAGGTCCATATGTAAATGAAAAAACAGCTGCTTTTCAAGAAGAAATGGTCAGAAGATATCGTAATTTTAGAGCAGGTGGTAATAAAAAATATTGAATTAATGTATGATGAATAAATAAAAATGTCATTAAAAGAGTATAGAAATAATACTCGAAATTTTTGGGGTTTAGTTGAACAAAAAGGCCCATGGAAAACAACAAGCAGTGATATCGCAAGGTCAAAAAGAGGTGGTATTACAATAGGTGGTGGTATTCCTGGTGGTGGGACTGAGCATGCAGGGCATGCAGGATGGTTCCAATCGACCGATCCTAAAGATAACTTTTCAGTTCTACCTCCTTATCCAGGACCAAGTCGATATGCACAACCTAGTATTAAGGTGAAAAGTCAAAATTATGCAAAAAAACCAATGCCTGGAAGAATTTACTCAAATACTCCTTTAGATAATCAAAGAGCTAGAGGAGATAGAGGTGAAAATCATAATAAAGCTGGTTCTAGTACTAGTTCAAATTTTTATCTAGGGGCCCAAGGATACGACGAGGGCCCCGAATCGCCAGGCAGTCCAAACTCTGTCATATCAAGAGAAAGAATGCCATCTTTGGCAAGCGAAAGTGATTTTGGTACACCCACTAGTTCAGAAGCTGAAGTTTATAAATTGGCAAATGAGTATAAAGAATTTAACGGTGGTAGTTTTAGAATTGCACCTGAACACTTGGAAATGGCTGCAGAACATTATTTAAATGAAATTTCTGGTCATTCTTATTTGAATTTAAAAGATGATTTATCTGTAGTACAAAAAGAAATTGGAGTGGAAGATTACATTACTGATCATGATGTTGAAATGAAAAAACAGACTGATCCTTTAACTAATGATGAAAATAATTTTTTACATTTGGAACCAAAGGTTAGAAAATAAAAATATTATTAAAAATAGATTGATTTACCTGGTGTTCATAATGAAGAATTGTCTCCTTCAAAAGAAATTGATTTTCCAGAGATTCCTAATGATCTTGAAAAAATAGAAGAATTGCAAAATACAATTAATAAATTGGAAAAAATACTCGAGTTACCTTCTGAAGAGTATTTTAGGGAAAGAGAAGCACATCAACAAACTTTTAATAATTTAAAACAAGAATTAAAACATCTTAAAAAAGAAGCAAAAAAAATAATGTCAGAGAATGATCAAGCTTATATTGAGGCTATCGTTGAAGGAAGAGGTATTATTAATCTAAAAGAAGAAACAATTCAAAAACTATTTGAAGAAGGAAAAAGTATTATAAACGAAAAAGATAGAGTCATTCAAGAGCTGGTTCAAGAAAAAGATATATTAGCAAACAAAGAAATGGGTTATTTGGATACTATTCAAAAAGCAGGTACTCTTTTGGATGAAAAGGAAAAGGTTATACAAGAAAGACAGCAATTAGTTGATGATACGGTTCAAAAAGTAAATGAATTAGTTGATAAAAAAGATGAAGAAATTAGAGAGAAACATGAAAGAATTGAAGCATTAACAAAAGAATTAGAAAATCATGTTAAAAACAATGGCATGTCAAATGAAGATGTTCAAAAAGAAATTCATGTTTTAAGAAAACAACTTGAAGATGAATATAAGGATAAAGAAAAGGTGATGCAAGCTGCAAATGTGAGAATACAAAATGTTGAAAAACAACTTTCTTTTGCAAAAAAAGCTGGAGAATATAAAAGTCAAGAATCAAAAAAAATAGTTGAACATTATCAAAAAGAAATTAAAGATTTGAAAAAAGTTTTGGAAGGTGCTATTAATGATTACAAAGAAAAACAAAAAGAACTTGATCTAGCATTAAGAAACGGTCAAGAAAAAGCTATTAGAAAAAGAAAATATTATGAATATGTTGAACCTGAACCATTCAATTTTGACAGAGAAAAAACTAAAAAAAGAAGATATAAATAAAGTGTGTGTTTATTGTAAATGAAACTTTACAGTCAAAAGGTTGATAGTGAAAAACCAGTTACAACTGATGAAAAAATAGAAACACCTCCTGTAGTAAAAGAGAAAAAACCTCGAACAGAAAAACAAATTGCTGCATTGGCAAAAGCTCAAGAAGCTCGTAAGCGAAAACGAGAAGCTGAAATTAGTGTTCAAAAAGATGAAGGAAAAAATGAAGAACCAAAAGTTGAACCAAAAATCGAACCAAAAGTTGAAGTCGAACCAAAAGTCGAACCTGAAATCGAACAAAAAGTTGAAAAAATAGAAGAAAAGGTAATAGATGATGACGAACCACCAAAATGGTTTGTAAAATATGTAAAGGAAAAAAACAAGAGAAGACATGAAAAGGAAGGAAAAAAGTTGAGCGTTAGAGCAGAAAAGAGAGAATCAGAGGAAATTGCAGAACGTAAGTGGGCTGACCCAAAAAGTAGGGATAAAATTGTAAAAACTGTGGACAATCATGAAGATAGATTGTATAGAGCTATATTTGGTAGACGATAAAATATGTGTTTAAATATAAATGAATATTCCTAAAGTAAAAAAAATTCCTGTTCCTAACGTTGATCATCCAGAACCAAAATATCCAGTGTTGCCTAAACATGAATTTACTATTGGTTTGATTGCTCCAAAAGGTGCAGGAAAAACAACAACCATGATCAATTTATTGGATTTTTATAAAGGTTATTTTCATAATATTATTGTTTTTTCTCCTACAGTTGCAAGTGATGAAAAATGGGATTATGCAAAGAAACAAGATTATTTGGTAGAAAATAAGGAATTAAAAAATTGGATTAGAAACATGAGTAGTAAAGTAAAAAAAGATAGTGTTGTTGAAGGAAATAATGCAAAAAGTGAATTTGAAGAATTGGTAGATTTAGATACAAGTTTTGATCCAAAGATTCCAGTGGATCATTTCTTGGAAGATTATAGTGAAAGTACTTTACGAGATATTTATTCAGAACAAATGAAATTGGTACAGTTGTTGAAGAAACATGGAAAAACAAAACATTTGGCTAATAGGTTATTAATTATTTTTGATGATTTAGTCGGAAGTGCATTGTTTAGTAATGCAAAAGAAAATGTTTTTAAAGGATTTAATACTAGACATAGACATTATAGTTGTAGTATGTTGATGGTTAGTCAAGGATATAAAGAAATACCAAAGACTGTAAGAACAAATTTCACATGTTTGATTTTGTTTGAAATATGTTCAGAAGGTGAATTAGAAGTGATTTGTGAAGAGTTTCCAATGGGAATTAAAAAGGATGATCAAATGAAACAAAAAGATCGATGGTTGCAGGTTTATGAATATGCAATAAAAGAACCTCACCATTTTTTGTTTTATAATATGCAGGAAAAGGATAAAAGAAAAAGAATAATGAAAAATTTTGAAGAATATTTGTTTATTGATGAATAAATTCATTTAGTAAATCAAGATAATATTTTGCTTTTTTGTAATCAGAAGATTCAGGATTGTTTGGTTTATAACCAGCTCGAGTCATGTATTTTAAAATGTTTCCACGTAAAAACCCTTTGTATTCTTCAATAGTGAGTTTAGAACGTATAATTTCAATTGTTTCGAGATTTCCAGACTTGTAGTAGTTTGTTGGAGTTTGTGGCTTTACTGGTAACATATAAATAGATGTGAAGGTGAAAATATTCTTGTCTTTTTATAATGATTTTGACTTTACTTGTGGATGATGGCAATAGGGTTTATATTGATTATTTAGGAAAGAAAATGAGTGATCATGGTCATTTGTTTCAAGTCGATGCGTTGCATAGAAATGATGTTGATTGGTTAATGGAAAAATTAAAAGAAACCCCTCATTTATTGTTTTCAAGGGGTGAAGATTCAAAATTGTTTGCGTTTATGATTCAGGAACTTAAAGAAGGTGATGTGGTCAATGCACCTGATATGTTGATTCATTTTAATCAAAGAGATAAAGTCACTGTAAAGGATTTGGAATTTATCGAAGGTTATGTAAAGAGTGTTGTGGATGATGTGGAGTGTACTAGAATGATCACTAGAAGAGCAAATACTTTGTTAAAAGGTCCAAATGTTCAAGTCATGAGTAATAGGGGTGAAAATGATGTCAAATATTATTCTTTTGATGAACATTTACAAAAAGATCGAGATATTGCTTTATTTCAAATCGTTAAACCTCACACGAATTTACCTTATAATACTATTGTTGTAAGGAGATTTAGTGAAAGAGGTTATTTACCTATTTTTACAAGTTCTTTAAATTGGGTCACTACTATGGCTGATGTTTCTTTTATGAAACAGTTATGGGAATATTTAGGTTTTGAAGAAGAATTTGATGTTGATAAAATTATTAAATTTTATGAAAATGAAAGGTTGTGTGAAGATGGAACTTGTAGTATTCCTGAAGTTTACAAAAAAAGTATGATTGAAGTTATGGAAATGTTTGATCATCGAGAAAAAGGAATTTTATTAAACGATATTTAATTCGTTAATTTGGAGAGTTAAACCGTAAAATTTGTCTTCAAAGTTAATATAACCTTTAACATCGCAAATAATTTCAACGTTTTGATCATTTACAAGTTCAGTTTCAGAAGGTTTCTTTGGGTTGAGTTTTTTAGAGTTGGATTTGAAAAGGTAGCTGGTGTTGTTACGTTTAAGTTTAAGCCAAAGAACGTCTTCTTTAATTAAAGGACGTTGATCATATTCGTCAAGAGAAAGAGTAGAAAAGATGTCAAAAAGTTTTGAGAATGCATCAGTGTCGGAAGGATTGGAAAGGGATACTCCAATTGAGTGAGTGTTGTAAGTGTCGGATACGACAATACCGTTCGTGGTGATGATACCGTTAAGTTTGAGTTTGAAAGAGCCTGATTTAAGTTTAGTACGAATAAGAGCCATTTGTTTCTTTGATTTTCCAGTTGCATAATTTTCTTCTTCTTTGGAAAGGTTAAAGGTAGTAAGTGAAACTGAATCGTCTTTAAGATTAGTGGCTTCAGATGGAGTAAGGATGAGAATAGTCATTTGATGAAAATGTAAAAGGAAAAGGGTTAAGGCTTTATACTTTTTTTAAGTGGCTTTTGGTGGCGATTTAATTTTAGATCGTGGCTGATTGAGGTATCGTGAAATGGCGTTATCGAGGCTTGTGATGGAGATAGGTTTAAATTGGATGGGTTTTTGACGTCAGTGTCAATGGATAGCGTTATGACTTGTTGGAAAAAAGCTTTTGAAATTGAAACTTTTATGCAGTTCAAGAAAGTGGATGCTTTTGGTTTACATGGATTACCACCAGAAAGAATTGATAATCGTAGCTGGTATTTGAAGGTTCCACTTGGTTATGAATTGATGTTACGTCCTGGTGATAGAGCTATTATTCCAATTGGTTTAAAGTTTAATTTTGCAAATGATTTTGTTGGAATGGTGACTCATATTAGCGAAATGTTTGTCGAGATTGGTGTTAGAGTAGACAACTTTCATTTACAAGGAATGACTGATAATGTTAATTTGGTTGTCAGGAATGTTGGTAGTGTTAATTTTAAAATTATGGGAGGAGAAGATATTGCTATTCTGTATTTGTTAAAGTTACAGTATGATTATGTTGGTTGTTTAGAAGTTGTAAAATTTGGATGTGAAGAATAATAAATAAAAAAATGTTGATTATTGATTATGTTGCTATTTTGTTTGGAGTATTGTTTTTTATTAGTGAATTAATTGGATTTATTTCGGATCATAAAGGAGTTTTACATTTTGTTTTTACTTATGCCGGATTGGTTTATTCTATTGATGTTAGAGGTGAAGGAGAAAGTCAAACCTTGCTCGAAGGAGAAAGTAGGAGAAGGGGTTCTGTTGATATTGTTTAAGTTAAGTGCATGAATAAATTCAAGTGCAGAAACAAGTTTTGTTAAAGTAATGTTCAAGTTTTGAACTTGATGTTCAAGTTTTGAAAGACGAATTGAAATTGATAAATTGGAAGTGGAAGTTTGTGGAGAAAACATAAAGAATTTTTTATTTTTGTTTTGCTTTAAAATCTCTTGTTGTGTGCAACGTATTCAGAGTGGTTGACTATTATCAAGTTATTTGCTTTATGAATAAATAATATTCCATCCGTATTTTCGACAACTGCTTTTTCTTTTCCTTTTGATGTAGTAAAAGTAGCTAATACTTTGCCACTAAAAGATGGCTTCTTAGTTGGTGAGTCATAGATCACAAATTCCCCAGGCTTTGGCATTTAAATGACGAAAAAAATTGTGGAGTTTTAAATGAAATGTTTTAATTAAATTTCATGCAATGTGGTGTGGATAAAAAGGTGGAGTTTTGAGAAGGGTGTCAGGATGAAAGTTGAAAATAGGGTGATTTTGTTTGAAGGTTTACCTGTTGAGGTTTCTTGTTTGATCGATAAATGGAGAAGGATTATGGTTTTCGAGGATAAAATAAAAAGAATAGAAGAAATGTTGGAAATGCCTAGGATGATCTCTAATCCGGATTCCGTGAATTTGTATTTTATTACGAAAAAGTGGCTGTTTTGGTATAAAGGTGGCAATGAGCCGGTACTTTATAGAATAGTGAAACGAAAAGTACCTAGACCAGCTCGGGAATCGATCATGATGATGGAGTATTTAAATGACTTGGAAAATTGATCGGGTATGGTTTATGCAATGTATGTACTCGTTTTTGTTTCTTTTGTTTACTTTACGTTTTTTCTTGTTTTTGCTATTTTTGTTTTATGCTTTCATTTCATTGGGAAGAATGTTAGGATATCTCCTGGACCTATTGGTGAAGATAGATATTTAGTAGCTGTTGATGTTGATTAATAAAATATATTTTAAAAATGTGTCACGTGTTTTTGATCTGGATCGGGATCTGAGCGGGCGGGCGGCCGAAGCGGGCGGGTG
>JGI24891J29808_1000667_pt1 | contig 13775 bp, 23 predicted proteins | sample FreactcultuFSWF8_FD_29808 | JGI IMG/M metagenome (IMG submission 29808) | reverse complement strand
TTCCAAAAGCCCCGCAATTACCTATTCCAGTTATAGGAGGTTCAGTCTCTAGCCCATTCGGTGAGCGTAAAGACCCTTTAAACCCTAATAAAGTTGAAATGCATAACGGAATTGATTTTGCAGCCCCTTTAAATTCACCAGTGCAAAACCTATCACCAGGAAAAGTTTCCTCTGTTGAAAAATCACCTGATGGATACGGTAATAGGGTAGTAATTCAGCATGAGGACGGTACTTCATCTTATTACGCTCATTTGAATGATATAAACGTAAAAGAAGGTGATTCAGTAGCTCATGGTCAACCTATCGGTACTGTAGGTTCAACTGGTAAGTCCACTGGTCCTCATGTTGAATTTGGAATTAGAAAAGCTGACGGTACGCCTGTTGACCCTAATCCTTTATTCGCTAAGACTCAACAGGCTACGACTACCAATGCTCCTCCTAGGCAGCCTGGAGAAACATGGGAAACTTATCAAAATAGAATCGCTGAGCAGAATAAAGCGGATATTGCTACCTCACAAAAGTATCGTGAAGAACGAGAAAAACAACCTCAAGTTCAAGCCGATGAAATCAATTCATTAGGTAATTATAAATCCGTTAGTTATAACAACGACCAACTTCGAGATTTAAGAAAGTTAGTGACTAACAATAGAGACGTAATGGACTTAATGAACAAAAGCGGTGTATTTTCCGTTCTGGGTTCATTTATTCAAAACGGCATTAATAGTCCTTGGGGTTCAGTTAGTGCTGACGTAAACTCTGCAATTCAAAAAGGTTTACCGCCTGAAAAACAAGCTATTGCTCGTCAAATCTCTCAATACATTTATGAGCAAAACCAGATGACCATGAAGGCTGGAAAAAGTATTTACGGTCCTCAAATTAGTAATGCTGATGCAGCGCTTATGGCAAAGCCTGGATTTAACCCTGAGGATCCTTCTAAGTATATTCTGAACATGTCTACAAAAATGAGCCTTGTTAATAAGTACAATGGCGTTATTGCTGACAGACTTGATGATTGGATGGAAAAGAATCCTAAGGAATCAGTCAGGAAGTTTTTCAAATCACCTGATTACCGAAATACCGTTGATGAATTTAACGTAATGCATAAAAACCTATTGCAAGGATTGAATTATGGCGGATGATAACCAAATTATTTCTGATGAGGAAGCTCAAGCGCGTCTCAAAGAAATGTTCCCTGAACTCAAAGAACCCTCTAGTTCTCAACCTGATGGTTCATCAGTAACTGTTACGGGAGCACCTGCGGATTACCTCGGTAATTTGATGTCTACTGGTACGGGCGCAGTCGGCGGTAAATTATATAATAAGCCAATGGTAGAACCCGTAGTCAAGCCAGCTGTTACTGATACTTCTTTAACTAATGCTAAGGTGAATGCAAACGTAGCTCAAAATGCGTTTGAGAGAGCGCATCAGGCTCATGCTGAAAATATTTTAAATACTCATCAGCAGCATCAAGCCGCCCATACTGTTCTCAAAGATGCTGAGGCTGAACTCAAGCTCGCTCAAAAAGAAGCTGCTAAGCACGGAATATACACTCCATCTACTCAGAAAACGGAGTTAGGTAAGTTAATTCCAATGGATGAAGGCTTACCCCCAGCTCAGGGTAAAAACGTCGTGAAGCCCCTTGGAGGAGTTGCTACTGAGAATTATGGTAAGTCTTACGGCTTAACTGATTTTGATGCTGCTCGTGCAATTGACACTACCAAGAATGAAGAAGGTGTTTGGGACATTATGAAGCAGGTCAAAAATGCTGAGGCAAAGATTGGTCCTGGATACGCTATGGTACCTGAACGGTCAAATCTTTTATTACCTACCATGCCCAGCTCTGCTCGTGGAGCTGAAAAAGTAGATACTAGCGTGGCTGATGCAGCTCGTGCTCGCTTAGCAGAGGCTACAGCGGCGCACAATCAAGCTAAATCTGAATTTATGTCTTTAGAAGATCAATTAGCAAAGTTAAAAGGTACAACCCCCACTGACGTAACGCGAAATAAAGAAATGGCAGCTCGCCTAGCTGATAAAGCTCGTTTACTTCAAGAGTCTGCTGCTTTACCCGAACTTACAAACATGGGAAAAGTCTGGAACGGTGCAAAGTGGGTGGGTGCTAAAGTGGCTGGACCGATTACAGGTGGATTCGGAGCATATGATTTATATGAAGCTGCAAAAGACCTAAATGAAGGTCGCACTGCCGCAGGAATCGCACACACTGTAGGTGGATTAGGTGGATTAGCTAGTTTAACACCTTACCCCCCTGCAAAAGTTATAGGTACTGGCTTGGCAATTGGAGCACCTTTAGTTTATGAAGCAGGTAAAGCTAAAAATCTCTGGAAATAATTTCCTCTTTAATCCCGCCTTTAGGCGGGATCTTTTTATCTAATACGAGATACTTTAGCTCGCTTTAGAACCATTTCGTATTGTTCCTTAGCATTGGCATCAAGAGAACGGAGTGGAAGTTCTTGATAATACTTCCACTTGTCTCTATATTCTTGCAGTTCTGACGGAGGAGTCCAACCTGCTATTTTCCAGCGGATTGTAATGTCAGTACCTGCGGCTGTCCAAATATGTTCATTCATGATTATTTCCTTTATATTTTATTTTCATCAATACGATGATCACCGCACCAGTCATTTAAATAAGTAGCTGGATAACCATTAATTGTTGGGGCGTGTCTACGACATCTACCAATTTCTTTTTCATCCCTTGGTCGAGGAATATCTCTTTGCTTCTCTTTCAATACAAACCAAATACAAGTACCGCATTTCATTTCTTCTGAACGATGACACCATTCATCTTTATGCACTCTAATTGTTTCTTTTTCTAACATTTCATTGTGGGTCATTTAGGTTCTCCTCTTCTGGGTTAAACTGCTCGCGCCAATCTTCTAAAACTTGTAGCAGGTGCTTTCTAAAGTTTTGACGCATTACAAACTCTCCTGGCTGATACATGTTGATAAAGCGTTGCAGTGGATCAGTTACCCCTTGTAGTAATCCATTCGGCTCAGGTAGAATATCCGTCGGATCTTTTGCAGCTGGCTTTACTATACCGTAAATCTGATCCGTCATTGGAGCATCCCGACCTTGCATGGTTAATTCTTCAATCTCCTTGCGAATTTCTGCTTCAGTCTGCTTAGGCTTTACCACCTCAACAACTTCTGCTATTTCTTTTTTAGGTGCTTCTACTTTTACTGCGGGTTGCTTTTTAGTTGCCATTATTTGCTATTCCTTTCAACTTGCTTACTTAATGTTAAGGCTTGTTCTGCCCCGTTACCTAATCTACTAGCGTATTGACGTAAAGCCTTTGGCCAACCCATCAATTTTGCAGCCGCTTTATCTGCTTTACGTTGCGCAGCTCGTTGCATTGCTCTAATTTGCTTTCTCATGTGTTTTCTCCGTATAAAGGTTTCATTCGAACTGCTTCTACATCTTTCTGCATTGCTTTGTGTAAACTATCTTCAGCCGTAACAAAGATTGCTGGTGCATAGGTTTTCAATTGTTCCAGGAGTCCTGAAGTTACATTCCATGTCAGAGGACTTTGACAATACTTAGCATTGTTCTCAATGATGCGTTCAACAACGCTAATTTGCTGCTGAATATTGAACGCGATTTGAGCACGGCGCAATTCAAGCTCTTCAAACTCCTCATACTGCTTAGCTATATCTAAAGGTTTCATAAGTTTCTATACTCCCATTTTCTATAATTTGGATATTTGTTCTGCCACCATCTACAAGGTTTATACCGACCTGCGCTTACTGTTGCTCTTAAAAAATTAAATCTTGATAAAATTTCATGACGAGACTGCCGCCTGCGAGTCGCCATTGGGCTTTTATCCCGTCTGGGTATCAGTTGCCGAGTCAGCATCTAATTTCTCCTTTATGAGTTCATCGGTTAATTGATTCAAAAGCCTACGCGCCTCATCAACTTCTTTTATTGTAGGCTGCTTTTCAAAGCATATCCAAACTCCGCTAGCCATGATTGCAGTATGAGCATCTTTGAGTTTATCTTCCATTCCTAGTCCTCAAAAGATACAAGGCTAACAATGCGGCTTCAGCTCGTCCGTCATCTTTTTTACGTTTAAAGAGTTCAGATTTTGATGGCCAGAGTCGCATCGCCATCTCCCGTGCTCCGTCTTTAGATGCATTTGCTCCCATAGCCTTCTTCCACACCTGCGGGGTAACGAGGGTGTAGGGAATATCAAGACCTGCGAGTGTCCCCTCAAGAATACCGAGGGCGCGCCCAAAAGAGAACATACTCGTTACGCCTTGTCCTGGCATTGCGTTGACTTGCTCAATCATTCCTTCTACCGATTGAGTTTTGAATAATCTCAATTCAGCACAAATTGCCTGCGGGTTTACTCTCTGCTTTTTGGACTTACCAGAAACATACTCAAGGGTCGGCATGTCATATATGTCAACAATTGCGCCGCCTTTGTCTAGCACTGCGAGCGCACCATAAGTTCCTGGATCAATACCTAAATAAAAGTCTGCCATGTTATTCCTCAAAGTCCATATTTTGAATTGCTTTCATTTGCTCCTTAGTCAAACTGAACCAAGGCTTCTTTCCACCTGCTTTAAATGCGTCATCCCAGATTTCTTTTGCTAAGGCTTTTAGGACGTCTATGTTATTAAACTGCTCCCAATATTCATCAAATCCATTGTCTTCAGGTTCTGATTGTACATTTGACATTCATATCTCCATCTTTATTTAAAAATTCATAAATTATCTGAGCCACTGCTATAAAGTCCGTAGGGGTTTGAAACTTAGCCTCAGCTATTTTCTCACAATAATTCATAGCGTAGTCTAATGCTTCTTTTCTTGAAAAATAAGCCATTATTTACCTTTCTGAACGTAAGAATCTTCACAACCTGTTAATTGAGTTTCCATTGGTAACTCTACAGCATAAGATTCGCAGAACCATTTTCCGTCTTCAATTGGTCTTGAGAACTCACATGTGCGGCAATTCTTGAGGGGCGGCTTTAAATCAAAACAGACCTCTTTAAAATCGCACCATCGGCAGGGATAAACTTCTGGACTTTCACCAATACGCGCTGGACGTATCTCCGCATTAACTAATATGTCAATTCGCTTGAGGATGTCATTCTGAGTATGCGCATCAGGCTTGATACGCCGAACGTAAAAAGCCTCATTGTCTTTAGAAAGAGCGAGGTATAACCCGCGTTCAATGCCGCTAAATAACATTCCCGCCTGAACTTGATAATAATGCATCGGCTTAGAAATGACAACACCTTTCTTTTCTAACTCCTCAAAAGACTTCTTGTTATGCGTTTTAATTTCAAGCACGTGCGGTGTATTCTCAGCCGAAGGTATACCCTTGATGACTCCGTCAGTTTTGACTACAAAATGACCTGTCTTGTCCGTAAAAGTAAACTGTTCTCCGTTTGAGTCCTCGGCATAAACTGCGTATCCCGCAGCTTTGAGGTCTGAGACGATGCGGTCTTCCTGCAGGTTACCTGTTTCAAATAGGCGTAACATTCTACCGTCAAAATCAACAACGTCGTAACCTCGCCAATCCATCCAGATCTTCCTCAAACACTCCTCTCCGATGCCTGACGCACCGAGCCTAGACAACCGCATTGGTCGGTCTTGACGAGCCTTTATTCCGCTATAAATGCTTCCAATCATTTCATCCTCCCCTGCGGGAATCATAATTGGCGCTGGTTTCTTTGTAGCCATGTATTTCCTTTATTGCGTTATTAATGGGGCTACCTGTGCAAACGGGGGTAGCCGCTCCGTGTTCTTTCGATTAACTTGCACTGATCTGAACAAACCTTAATCCCAAGGATTCTTCTTTTTACCTTCCTTAGCTTCTGCCTTTGGTTTAGCTTTGTCCAAGTCATCATCTTCTAAATCTAACAACGATGGCTCTTTTGCTTTAGGCTTTGCTGCGGGAGCTGAATCCTTTGAAACATAACCGACAATCTTGTTACGGTCAGAGTAACCATTTGTACCCTTTTCAATATCAAGAACTGCCGTAAAACTACGCTCAAGCAATTCATCAACCGAGGTAGCATTAGGCTTACCGCAGGCACGTGCCCATGCTGAAACCTGCTCACGCCCGATGCGTTGTGCTTTTTCTGAATCATTGTGAATATTGTAGTTATTCCAAATCTTACGGTTAGCGTATTGACCCTTGACTACCTCAAAGGTCGCGGCAATCATTTGACCGCCCTTTTGAGTAGTTTTCTCTTCTGCCTCGGTACACTTGAGTTCGTACTCACCCTTTGGCAACGGCTCAAAACTACGTTCTTCTGACTCATACTCATTTAAATCAAATCCAAATTTACTCATGTTTATTACTCCTTTATGGTTATTAAGATACTACAGGTATATTTTTAGAGATTTCTTCAATGGTCATCTCAAATGAATCAGGGCATGCGTAACGATTCTTCGCAATGTAGGCTGGACTTTCAGTTACGTGCAATAAGCGTTCACCAGTTGTAATACCACGGTTTACCGTATTATTAAAACCGACGTCTGCTTTTTTGACAATAACCTTGAAGCCTGCATACGCCACTACGTCACACCATTCCTGCAACAATGCATTACAGCGGTTAGGTAACTTAGGGACAAATCTATCATACGGCTCGGTCAATGGGTTCTCATAACGAACTACAGAGGCATGAGCGAGCAGGACAATATTCATATCCTTTTTGCGACGTAATGCATCAAGACCTTGAAGGATTTCACGGAACTCTTCAGCTACGTACACTTGATTCTTACCGTATCCTAGGTCTTTAGCATCATACGATGCCTCAACATTTTTAGAAATTAAAGGTTCAACTAGCCAATCCACAGAGTCAATAACTAGTGTTTTGAATTTGTGATCCTCTTTGAGCAACGTCTTGATTGCCTCAACTACGTCACCAATTTCAGCGGCGCGAGGGAATGAAGTTACGTCAAGAGAATCAATACCGTCCTCAGTATTAACAAAAATCGGGGCTGGAAATTGAGCCGCAATTGTGCTTTTTCCTATGCCATGGTTTCCGTAAATGCAGATTCGCGGAGGTAATTCTTGCTTTCCCTTTACAAGGGTATCCATAAAACTCATGTTTATTTCCTTTATTAAAAGTTTAAATACACGGGAAAATACTGAAAGGTTCGGCTGTCAAACTGCAACAACTTAATTTCATTCCCAGGATTATTTTGCGCCAATACTCCGACGCATACTGCTGACAACTTAGGATCTCCAATCATACAAAGGTAATCACCTTCTTGAAAATCTTTTAAAACATCTCGGGCATACGCTACGGGGTCATCATACTGAACGTCAGTAAAGACGTGTTCAATTTCCCCAAAGCGTGCTGCATCCTTGATAGTTTTACGTTGGGTGTTGTCTACTACCCAAACTACTGCTGGCTCTAGATTTAATTCATCTTGCATTTTTTCCTTTCCTATTATTTCGTTTATATCCAAATTATAGCTCATAAAAACCTTTCCGCTCCAATATCTTTAATTACCTTCATAATCTCTTTATAATACCAATCGTAATCTAGGTCAGAAGGAATTGAGGTCGGCAGGGTCATGCACTCCCTAGCTCCGTCAGTCTTTGCTACTTTATTCCCGTTTGATGCATAGGTTAGCGGCGGTAACTGTTCCCGTGTTTGATACCACCTCACAGTTTTACCGAGGTATTTATCACCCTGCACTCCGCCGCCAGTTACTGAGCGCACACTGATAAAGTCTGTTAACGGTGAATTCATTACCGTGTCTTTAAACTTTGTACCGTAGGCGAGCCAAAGTCCCACTGCCTTTGAGACTACGGGCGCGGTTGGGTTCTTACTGAGCGTCGGTGCGCTGTAGATACCTTTGATTTTGACTGAGCGATCCTGCTTTACGGCAAAGTAATTATTCACGTCTTTCAAAGCTATTACTCGGTAGGGAGTGTCCTCAAATATAAAACCTGTGAGTTCACTGAACTCCTTAACTATATTGTGAACCTTTGTGACTTCTTTACGGCGATGCCTGAGCATGATGCCGTCTGTATTAGCGGACACAACCTGAATGTCATTGTCCTCTAAAGTTTCAATCAACATCAAGAGAGTCAACTGCCCTGTCAAGGTGATATTAATCATCACGTCAGGAGAGTAAAGCGCGGAATACTTACTCGCTGTTTTACCGAATGTTCCATTCAATGCAATCCGTAATGAGTCGGCAATCACCATGTTCTTTTGACGCTTACCTTCTAATCGTCTCTCGAACACTTTGCGATATTCATCAATAAAGGTTGTACCAGTATTAACAGGTATAAGGTTGCAATTAAGCAAAATGCTAGGGTAATAACTAGCAACATCGTAATCAACAATTTGATACTCATCATCAGTAACATAGCAAACCTTTCTGTCGTGTTGAGAGTGAAGTCCACCGACTCCCATTTGATAAATACCTTTATTTATCGCTATCAAATTTTCTTTTAAGAAAGCAGGTAGTATAACATGACCCGTATATTGATTAACTTCATATACGTGATCTGCCATTCTATGCATCAATATTTGCAGGTCATTAGATTTAAAGTTAATAAAGTCAGGTGCTATGTACCTTACGCTTTCAGGAATGTTTACCTTCCCACGCTTTAAACCTAGCCTCTTTACAAACATCTGCTCAGCTACTTGAGAGTCAGACTTAGAACGCGCATCAAAGCCATACTCCTTACTAATTTCAACTCTAAGCTGGAGTTGCCCTTGCAGTTTATTATAAAGAGTCTCAGTGGTGTCGAGGTCATTCTTGCAGTAATCCCAAACCATTGGTCTGTCGTTGTATGCTACTTCCTCAGAATGATGAAACGGTAGGTCTTGAACTACAGGCATGTTCATACGTGCACCGTAAGTCTTTAGGCTTACAAAACTCGGGGCGACTTCAATCAAGTCAATGTGGTCAATCATCGGTATTTTGAACCTAAATTGTTTTTCAGCATCCCAAGGCATCAAGTTTTGATTGATAATGATATCCCCAAAGCCTTTCGTTTCAGAAAATGAATGACCAGACAGGAAGTAACTAATCACAGGCATATCGTATCTTGCACCGTTGAAACTAATGAATGTATTCTTTGATTTAAAAAGAGACTTAATCTTCTCCCGAGCGTCTTCCTCATCTCCCCAGATGCCGAAGTATTCGCCCGTCTCAATAATCTTACCCATTAGTAAAAACATATTTGGAGCGACTTCAATATCGAACACAATAGTAGCCATTAGTCCTGATTCACGTAGCGTTCGGTTGGACCACCATCAAGAGCCTGAGTAGGAAACTCTAACTCTTTGAGCTTTTCAATAAAATGAATTGCCTTCTCTAAATCTTCTTTTCCGTTCTTGAGGTGAAAGCGTTCAAGATACTTTGTAGCGCAACCGACAAAGTAACCCCTGCCGTATAGGCGATAGATTCTATCCCAATGTTGCTCACCGTTTGTCTTATAATGCTGCCCGCCTACCTGCTTATCATTTGCTTTCATGATTTCCTTATTTGTTTTATTGATGATATCTTCTAAACTGTCAACCCACTCGCTATGTGTTAAAGGTCTGCTCATTTACCTTTCCATTCTGGATAATCTTCCTCAACTGATTGCACAAAACTCTTAGCTTCAAAATATTTCTTTGACATTTCTCTTCTGTTTACTATTTCTTTCAAACGACTTATAATCCGTTCAGCACCAGGATAAGTTTGTTTTTCAATTGCTTGAGGCTCAAGAAACAACATCAATGCTTCAATATCAGATGCTAACCTATTTATGTAGCTTACGTCAATTTCAATTTTCATTTCTTTTTCTCCCTGTTCATGATGTACTGCTGAGTTGCTAACTTCCAGTCAGAAGCTAAAATCTTATTCGCCCAACCTGTGCCGTCACTAATCTTGTTTTTACGGTCATGTGCGACCATAGCCATAGGGTGCGCAGTGAATTCAAAGAAAGGATTAACATACCTATTGTTTCCGAATGGGTCATTACAAAACACTTCACATTCATGCAGGAACAATTCAGGGCTGCCGTAATAGAGTTCAGAAGGTTTTACTAACCCGTTTGAGTAGGCATCAAATACTTCAGAACTCGGAGGGGATTCTACATACGGCTGAGCATTGTAGAGTTCAGTATACAGGTGCAAATTGTTTGACACAGTGAAGTATTGACCTACTGGAACCTCTAGAGCTACTGCTACGAACTCTTGAATAATAGAAAAGTGAACAGGATTAGCCCCGCAATATCCCCACCAGAAATCATTAGAGCGATTGAAGATTGTGATATCAAGACAACCATTTACAATCGCAAATATCAGTTGAGTATTGCAGGCTTTATCTTTTGTAGCCTTATTGAAATCAGAAGTCTCCCAGAGCTGAATAACCGCTTGACGTGAGTTAGGGTCATTTTTGAGATGCTTGATAACTTCTTTGAGTTGATCAAACCCAAAGTGGTGACGCATTCTGTTTCCATACGCCGCGTTGAACTTAAAACCGTCATCAGAAAATTGACCAATTGTAGAGTTAAATTGCTTCAAAAAGGCTACGTCATTACGCCCCGCAAGCATCCAGATTGATTCCATAAGATGAAAGATTGGATTAGCGTCCCGTTTATCAAAAAACAATACTCGCTCAGTCGGCTCAATAATAGTCGTGAGTACGGGTTCATCAATACGGATTGCTGGTCCGTTACGAGTATTAACCTTTACGCCTGACGTTTTGAAGCGCCAGAGCATGTCAGTGAACAATTCATTAATATTTATCGCTTTGATTTCCACTTTATTTTCCTTTCATTTTAGTTAATCTTCCAAAGATGAAACCTGCTTCCAATTCACCTTGAATTTTCACTTTCTTTTCCATATTACCGTTATTAATCCATCTACTGCCGTAACAATGATGGTTTTTCCCTTTTACACCATACAACCCATTTTTACAACCAAACACTGGGCTATTTTCACCTCTTTTACCGTACATAGGATGTTTAAAACCTAATTTAGATTCAGACATTTTACGCTTTACTTCTTCAGTTCTCTTTTTACCTATGTTAGCTAGTCTAGCTTTCTCTATGCTTTCTGGAGTATTGTTTAAAGAACCCCTTCTAACACCGTGTTTACGCATCACTTCTTTTAATTCAGAAGATTTCATTGGATGATTTTTAGAATATTGTTTTCTAATCCAACTGTACGCTTTATTTGACCTTATATTATCTTTCTTAGAACACGTCATAGCCCAAGCCGCATAAACCAGCTTAGGATTGCCAGGATTCATCTTAACTAATAACTGATGGGCCACATAATGTGCTTCTGCGCTTAAATAAATCAAATTACTTTCGTCATCAGAACCGCCTAAACACCGAGGAACAATATGATGCCTCTCAGAGTAGCCGTTAGGCTTACTCTTTAATCCATGTTTCTCAATTAAAAGGTTATAATGGCGTTGATAATTCATTAGAATTCAATAGTCGGCTTGTAGTTTTGACGAGGTTTACCCTCTCCTGTTTTTACTCTTTGATACTTATCAAACTCACACATAATGTTTTGACAATCATGCAGGGTTAAATCTTTAAAGGATTGATTTGAACCTATTACAGCCTCACGAACTTCAATCAATTCTTGATTAAATTGCTTCTCAGTAGTGGTCTTGAGCAGCTTGCGTTCATGTAACCTATTTAGACCACGCTGACTTCCTGGACCCATTGGTGCCCATGAGTAAAGATCGATAGCATTGTCAAGTTGACCGCGTAGGTAAGTCAAATCTGCACTCACTTGCCCCGCTATAAAGGTTTGAATCCCGAAAGATTCTGCGAGTTGATTTGTAGTGTGTTTGATTGAACCTGAAGCTACTGCACCGCGCATCTTACTCGCCATGTTAATTGTCGGTTTGATAATATACTCACAAAGATTAACTGACTTTGTATTACCCTTGACCATTGTAGGATAAACAATATAAGCCGAGCTATATAACTTTTCTTTACGTGCTTCTAATTCATGCATAGATTCAAGAAACAAATAAGCATTAAAGTCTTCAGCGCGGCGCGGTATTACTAAATTATCCATCAAATGCAAAAGAGTCGGTGGCCAATTAATCAAACGAGCGAGAAGGGCGCGAAACCATACATCACCAGAAACATTCCTATAATAATTACTGATTAACCATTGACTAACTCGGTCATCCCTGCGGCGTACATTGCAGAAACGATACTTGCTAAGTATTGGGTCAAGCGTATATGGCTGGAGCATGCCTGAATCCTTATTTAGACGCACCTGCTCACGTTCATTAACAAACGCTATTAATTCATCAAAGAGTGCCATTCTCTGCCTTTCTGATAACTTCTAGAGTCTCATTAAAAGCATCAGTGTGATCTATCGTAATAATCTTTACTCCCCCTGCCTTGTGTAAATTAACACATGCGTCATAAGTAGATTTATGCGCACTTATAGTGTTTTTTGGGTTAAATGGTTTGTCTTCTCCGCGGGCATTCCTACGGTCTTGCACTCTCTGTAGACAGGTGGCAAGGGGCGTGTCAAGTATCGCCGCGACGTATGCTCCTGTAGGTTTGAGCATCTGTGTTGTAATTGCTCCTGGACCCACTTTTGAGAGTAACAAGCCTTCAAGCAGGACATGACCACGAGGATGAGCAGCAAGGGCTCGCTCAGCAATTTCTTCTTGAGTACTGATACCATCTGTACCTCCGCAAGTGTTTTGATAACTACCGATTACGTAAAGCGGCTGAGTAATTCCCTCAGTGCTGAGGTCAACTTGATATCCCCAATGCTTCTTCGGCTTATTTGGGTCGGGTAAAGTCTTTGTAGGGTAATCCGTCAGAAACTTGCGGGCTACAGTGGTCTTACCTGAGCCTGAAGTTCCGCGGAGTGAGAGTATTATATTCATGTGTTACCTTTATTCGGTTATTGAACAAAAATTATAGCTCAATCTTTTTCATTCTCTTGAATTTCAAAAGCATGTTTACGTTTCCACATATTTCGTATAGGCTCAGGATATTTGTTAATTAACCAGTCTTGAAATGCGGCGGCTGGGCTAATGTTTAAAAGTATCCCGTATTCATCAGTACATTGCATCAAAGCGATTACGAGATTTTCTAAAGACTGTTGACTAATATTCTTTTTATTTGATTTCATTTAATTCTCCAATATATGTTCAGCGCGGAACGGTACGCCAGTTTCAGCAAACATTGCTGCTTTCTCACTACGTGGGGTTACTTTTACCTCACATTCTTCACGCAACCAATCAGGTAGGTATTGGGCGCGTATAGCTTTGAATGGCTCAGTAAACTGCTCAAAGCCTCGGGAGTCATACCACTTGATCCTGTCCCAACCCATGTCAGCGTAAACTCCTGGATACCGACGACTGAAGAATCCATTCTTGAATTGGCAAAGGCAAGACTCAAAAGTAAACCGCCCAATGTCTGTAAAGTTTCCATACTCTGCGGTAAATTCCTTCAAGAACTTATCTGCTTTCTTTTCTAAACCTGAACACATCCCCTCAAAGTCATCATACTTACCTGAGTGTGGATTGGGCTGGCGTTTATCAAATACGTATTTGTCAGCACCTAATAAGAATAACATTCCGTTACGGTGAGAGCGCGAGCCGTCAAAATCATTAAACATCAAAGTAGTGCAGTCTGCCCCGAACCCGTTAATCTTTATGTACTCAAGGTAAGAGAACGTAGAGAGCCGCCCAAAACTAACAATGCTATTTGCCTTAGCCCATAGCGAATCGTAATTGGTATCGCTCCAGAGCTTTACTTGAGAGCCATGCGCCTTGACTAATTCAGAATATGAGTAA
>JGI24891J29808_1000664_pt1 | contig 13802 bp, 19 predicted proteins | sample FreactcultuFSWF8_FD_29808 | JGI IMG/M metagenome (IMG submission 29808) | reverse complement strand
CGCCTTGGAGGATAGGGGCGGAGCTGCCGATGGTCGTGACCACCCCAGTCAGAACCTTCGACCCCAACGTGGTGCTGGCGACCATGGCGGAAGACGTAAAGCCCGAGATGTCAAACCACCCGAAGTAGGGGCCGCTGCTGCCGGGGAAGCCGGGGTGGGTGACGATGATAGTGCTGGGCCCGACCGCTTGGATCGTCGGCGGGGTCCAATCACCTGTGGTCGGCTGCGTCGTGGGGAGGAGGCCAGCGGCTACCCCCGACAGAGTCAGGAAGGTGTTTGTCGCCAGATTGTACACGAAGGGCTGGTCGTGCCCCGCATAGGTCGCCGAGCTGACCATGCCGTAGACCCTGCTGTCGATGGACAGCATACAGCTTATCACGCCATTGGCGTTGATTGAAGATAGGTCAATGACCTTCACTGCGGCAGGCCGGGGGGCGAAGACGTTCTCTGTATGGTAAGCCGGCACAAGGTTTTGCAGCGAAACCATAGAACCCGGCGCCGAGTTGGTCCCGTCCTGCGCATCGCTGACCCCGAGGGGCTTGACGACTATGTCTCTGACGTTTCGCAGGCCCATGATTACCAGCCGACCTGTTTGGTGTTGGGGACTTTGTTCCAGCTTGAGCCAAAGCGTCGGCGGTCTAGCCGGACTACGTCGGCCCGAACAGAACTGTCGTCCTTGAGTTTGAGGTAGCGGTCGAGGATACCCTGCGCGCCGATGTCGCCGTTGCCCAAGAAAGAGCCTGCGCGCTCGTCGTCAGCGATCTTCATCAACTCGCCAGCAAGGCGGGTCACAAGGTAGTCTTGGTTCGGGAACCAAGGGACTGCCATGCTGCTTTCGGGCGTCGTGATGTCAGGCATCTGTCGGCGGTAGCGGACCGTCAGCGGGTAAGCGCCCGACGAGGGGGGCCAGACGTACATGACTGGCGTCGCGTTCTGTGCGGACAGATCAGTCGCGTACATCGAAGGGTAAGAGTACATGCCCGCCTGTTGGACAAGAAGGTCGAACTCAGACAGGTCGATGTTCGTGAGGGGGTATTTCACGCCGTAGAGAGTGAAGAAAACGTCATCGTACTCGGCGCGTAGGTAGTCCGCTGGCAGGGAGTAGGGGCCTGATCCGACACTGGTCCCGAGGGTGACAGTCGTCACGCCTCGGGCCAGATCGAAGTCGTAAGTCTGACACAGGTCAGACAGGATCATATTGAGAAGCTGCCCGGCCTGCGAGGTGTAGCCGGGCACGCCCGCGATCTGCGTTGCAAGTGCGACAATCTGTTGAGCTTGCAACGCCATCGCTTATTCTCCGTTGGTGATCGCTTCGCACTCAGCAATGCGCGCGTCCAGATCATCGACAGCCTTACGGAAGCGGTCGATGGAGATCAGGACGTTCGCGCGGTACTGATTGCGTTCAGCTTCGTTCTTGTCCAGCGACTGCTGGATTTCTTTCAGCTCGCGGGCCAGAGCGGCGTCGCGCGATGCGGCAGCACCCACAGGCTTCGAACGGCCGGCGCTGTGCGCGCCGCTGTGAATGCTCTCGCGCTCTTCGGCGATTTCTTTCTGGCGGAGGTCGAAGCCAGCCTTCGCGGTATCGTGATCGAGTTCGATACGCGCGAAGTCTTCTTCGCCTTGGGCCAAGGTCTGCGCCTGCTTGGCGCGGTCCTTGTGCAGTTCCTTGAGTGAGTACTTCGCCTTCTGCCGGTCAACAATAGACAGGACGCGGTCGATGCGCTTGTGCGCGTCCGACAGCTTCTCGTCTTCGCCGACAAAGCACTGAATGGTCATCTGACGGTCGTCGCCAAGGTTGGCGACAATCGAATACCCGATGGCGGGCGCGGGTGCGGTCTTTGTTTCGGTGGTCACGGTTTACTCTCCAAGTGCGCGGATGCCAGCGGGCGAAATGCTTTGCGGCTTCGTCATCTTGTACTGCTCGGCAGCAGACTTGCCGTCAAGCGTATGCTGATGGTTCCACGCGCGCTGCATCTGCTCGCGCAGGCTGTTAGCGACATGACGAGGTACGGTGTACGTGTGGCCCGGCCAAAAGGCTTCGCTGTTGACGCGGATGCTGGCGCAGAAGTCCGGCAGGTCGATCATCAGATTGACCTCCTCGTCCATGTCCGCGACGCCAGTAACCTTGCCCTGCTCCCGCTTGAGGCGGAGTTCTTCCTCCTCGACAATCTTGTCGAAGGCGACCTTCTTCAAAGCGGCGTCCAGCTTGGACCTCGCCTTGGCCTTGGCCTCTAGGATTTCTTTTTCAGTGAGAATGCCGGGAGCGGGGGTGTCGGCCATCAGCTCCTCCTCAATCGACTTCGCAGCCATAGATACCTCTTGGTTTCGGTGAAACGGAAGTGTTCCACCTCCTCCATGCCACATATTCGGTAGAAAGAAAACTAGGCCGTGTAGCCGTACAGCATAACTGAGGCGTACAGGTTGCCCACGCCTAGCGCGGGGAGAGTCGCGGTGACTTGGGTGTTTGGGCCGGTTCCTTGGAGCGGGGGGCTGAACGTCAGGCTCAAAGTCGGATTCGCGACGAGCGACCCGGTGGTTACGGGATAGGCGAGGACGAGCGCCTGCCCGAGAATCCCGCCCAACTGTGCAAGTACAACTGAGGGGGCTGTCGCGCCCGCAGAAGTGATAGTGATGCCAGTGACATAATTGGTCTTGCCCGCAACGGCGGGCATGATCGCGGATGCTATGCCATTGGGTTGGTTGCCCGAAGCAAACGCATTTACAGGGCCCGGAACGTTTCCGTTCATATCGACAGAAGTGAAAGCCGGGACTGCCAGACTGGTTGCGGCGCCGGAGGAGTCAGTTCCTGGCACAAGGACGGCGGGGCCGCTACCCGAGGTACGAAGCGAAGGCATAAGGCTCTCCCTTTCACAAAGAGAAGTCAGGGGGCCGAAGCCCCCTGACCATTAGGATCAACCGAAGGTTGCCGTGAAGTTCGACACCGACTCGATGCGGGCGAAGAACTGCTGGTTCTCAATCAGCGTACCGTACATGACCTTCCAGCCAATGACGCGAAGCTGGTTGAGGACGTCGCTCTTGTCCGGCCCAGTCAAGTAGCTGAACTTGGCGTTGTCCAAGACGACTTGGCCATAAGCGCCGCGACCGAACACGAAGGTCGGGTACACGGTCAATCCAGTGGTAGGCGCGGCAGGAGGCGTCTGAGCCAAGCCGGTGCCGGTGATGACAACGGTCTGGCTGGGCGCAAGCTGCACGGCTTGGCCGGCCAGCGTACCGGCAGACGGACCCGCGACCGACAGGCCGAGGTTCGACGGCGAGCTGGTCGTGCCAATGTACACGTTGAACGTGTAGCCGGTCAGCGCGGGCAGAGTGACAGAGATCGAGCCGGTTGCGCCGGTGACGGAGATACCGCCCGACACCTGATAGATGCGGCTCTCGTACTGGTTCTGCGTGTCCGACGCCGTGACCTGCACGTAGTAGGTGCCAGTGGCCAGCGAGCCAGAGGTGCCGGCGGTGCCGGTGATCTGGGCGACGCCCGTGAAGGTAGGAACCAAGTTCGACTTGCAGAAGCGGATGCCCGACCATTCGCCGACTTCGTAGTTGTACAGGCGATTGAGATCGCTGTACGACCAAGCGGTGATGACCGAAGAAGCCTGACGGAAGTCACCGACGGCCAGCGTGTGGATGATCGCAGCGTAGTGAGGCATGGCGCGCGGGTCGCTCGATGCCTGACGGCCGCCAGCGTCCACGTCCTGCTTGTCGTCGGTCTGCTCGTCGCCCATGAAGCGCGGGGCGCCGAGGGTTTCGAGCGCGGCGTCCGTGCGGATGACGGTCGTGGGGTCGAGGACGTCACCGCTCTGGAGAGCAGCGCGCGAGCCACGGCTGTTGACGTAGTTGACCTGCGTACCAGCCATCAGTGCGTTGAAGGTGTTGCGCTCCAGCGTTTCAGCCATCTGCAAGGCGACCAGTTCAGTCGCCTTCTTGAACAGCGGGTGCTTGACGGTCATTTCGGCAACGTCAGTGATGACGACCTTGTCACCCCACTGCTGCACGGTTGCAGTGACCTGCTGGATCGTCAGCGATTCACCCTGCGCTGGGCCGACGCCTTCTGCGAGCGGCGCATAAGGCAGCGGCAGACGGTTGTAACGAGTCGCGGTGTACGAAGTGCCACGGCCCTTATCAAGCGTCAGCGGATCACCGAACTGGTATGCAACCAACTGGCGACGGGCCAGCGGCAGGGTTTCGTCTGCGATATAGCTTTCGACGTCAGACGAAAGCTGAGAGTAAGTGTTATTACCGGCCATTGTGAGCCCCTTCCAGAAGGACGGGGCTCAACACCCCGTCAGATATTCACGCCATCAAGGCGTGACCGAACCGAACCCTTGCCGCCACGGCTCGAACCCCCCACGTCAGATCCACCTGACACTGGGCTGGCACGTTCACGGGAGACACTGGCTGCGGCTTTCTTGACCTGCTTGGTCCGCGCGGCTTTACCACCTTCGAGCATACGCTGCCCGAGAATGTATGCTGCAACGGTTTCGCGAGGAATAGTGACACCACCAGAACGAGACTGCGCGAGAGCGGCTTCGACATCTTTGGCGATCCCAGCGAGCGCAGCGTTGGAAGCGCAGCGGGCAGCGAACGCTGCCTTGTCTTGCGCATCAACCATGTCTTGCTGCAACCGAACAAACCGAGCCTCCGTGTCACGCGCTATCTTCTGCGTCTGGTATTCGATGCGTTCGAGCGGGTCCATGTTCGCGAGAGCTTGGCGCTCCTGCTCGAATTGATAATTGTTTGACTGCTGCTGCCGCTCCTCCCGGAGTTCCTGCATCTGTCGTTCGAGTACGTCTGCCCGCGCTTTGGCTTCCGCCGCGATACGGGTCGCCGCTTGGATGCGGGACTGACCTCGCGACGGCTGCTTTACTTCCGCGTCTTCTCCGCCTTCGCCCGCGTCACCGGCATTGGCATGATCGAGAACTCCTTCACCTTGCCCTCCGGCACCGGCGTCATCGTCTCCGTCGGCATCATCGAAGTCTTGGCCGTCTTCATTCGCTTGGTCCTCTGTTCCTTCGAGGTACAGGTCGTCGTCGTCTTCGGGTCCGAACATTTTACTCTCCTAGCCGATACCGTCGGCAAGACGTGGGCTACAGCTAACGGCTGTAATTCGAGGCGACACAAATACTCCCGCTAGGGGGTCAGTGTCAATTCACATTTTCCTTGGCATCACGATGCCGCCAGCGCGTGCCATCTGGTCTGGCGCGATCATGCCGGGAGGCCCTTGGTGCTGCGGCCCTTGGGGCACTGCGCCGGGAGCCGTGCCTTGCATACCGGGCGCGCCGGGTGCGCCCTGCGGCGGGCCTTGCATCTGGGCCTGCTGCGCTTGTGCCTTGGCTTGGGCCTGCTGCTGGTGGAGCATCAGGTGCTTGCGGGCGGTGCCATGCGGGTCGCCCTGCTGCACCAGCATCATGTGCGCCTGCATGTGCTGCATGTCGTCGTCGCCGGGGTGCGTCTGCACTTCGAAGCCGTGTTCCAACATGCTGTTCTCGGTCATCGGGTCAACGCTGATCTCAGCGATCTCCTTGAAGACCAAGGGCCCGACGCGCGGGCCGAAGACGTTCTCGACCATGGGCACAATCGCTGGGGCCAAGTCGAGGCGGTAGCCTTGGTAGAACTGGGGCGGGATGCCGCGCAGAACATTCATGGCGGCGATCTGCTGTTGGTTTTGGGCCGCATTGCGCGACGCCTCGACCCCGAACCAGCGGTACTCGTACCGACGGTTCATCTGCTGAGGCTCGATCTCCTCCATGACAACCTGCCTGCCGATCTCGCCAAAGGACCGGACGATCATCTTGTCGTCGCGGAACTGGTGATCGTACTCGGCGAACCGTTGGAGCATCGGGGAGAGAATGTCCTCCTCGATGATGAGTACGGCATCTGCGGTCTGTAGAATATCGACCTGCTGCTCGTTGGCGATCTCGGCTTGGTTGCGCTTCTGCTTCCCGCCGACAGAGCCGGGGATCATCGAAGGGTTAACGCTCAAGGTCTGGAAGATCTGCTGGCGAAGTTCCGACGCGCGCTCAAAGGCGCTGCGCCACAGTTCGGGGAACTGGGCAAAGCTCGTGTCCTGCGGGCTGGTCTTCCAGATCGCGGCGGGCCCCAACACCATGCTCTCGACGCGCGGGTTGCGCGCCGGATCGGTCATAATGATCGGCATGGCGGAGAAGTGCGCGGTGTCGGCGCCTTCGTTGATCGTGTCGTTGGCGAGGATCTGGAGGTCAAGAACGTCGGACACAGGGGGCCGGCCCTTGAATACGCCAGCCACCTTCTCGACGGCGGCGCTGATCACAGGAACCTTGTCGCACCAATAGGGGCAGAGCTTGACGCTCAGGACGCGGCCTTCGCCCGCCCAGTAGATCCGGCAGAGGCGGCGTTCGCCATTGACCTTTAGCTTCGCCCATATCTCGTAGATCGTCGCGGTGCTGTTGCCCCCGTCGATCTTGATGCCAGCCGCCGAGGCGAGCTGCTTCGAGGTGTTGTTGCGCTCCTCGCGCTCCTTCGACCCCATCTCTTTTTCAAGAGACTCGGCCATCTCGTTTGTGATCTCTCCGGCTGCCTTCTTCGCCTTGATCATTCCCTTCGACCAACGCCGGACGACAGTCACAGAGCCGCCCTTGTCGAGCGCGTCGTCGATGGTGTCGGCGGTCGCGGGAAGAACGAGCAAGTCGTTGTCGGCGATAACCTCGACAGTCGGGCCAGACTCAAGGATCTCCTCGTCGTGCATCTCCTCGACGGGGTCTTGGAACTCTGAGGGCGAAGGAAGCCCTTCGACTTCGACAGGCATCAGCGCCTTAGAGGTGACGTTGCGCTTGCGCTCCCGCCAGCTCACATAGACGGAGTACTGGCCTTCGAGGTCGCCATTGATGAGCAGCGGGCGGACGACGCGCGAGCGGAGCCCTTCGCGGCGAACGTAATGTTCGAGCAGCGACATCTGCGCGTGGGGGTGGTCGCCGTTCTCGGTAATGACTTCGACGTACCGCTGGTTCGAAGGGAATAGTTGGTTGACGTAGCGCGTCTTGCGGGCTTCGATGGCGTCGTGGATGAACGGCAGAAAGAGCTGAGAGGTGCCATTATAGAACTGACGATCAGACAGGACGCAGTTGTACGCGTCCCAGTAGTCGTTATTGTTCTCGGAACGCTCCTGCTGTTTCTCGAAGCCCTTATCCACATCACGGCCAATCTTGTTGACCTGATCCTTGATGGCCTGACGGTTGCCAAGCTCCGCGTCGCGTTTCATCTCAGCCATGTGGGAGCTACCTCTTTGCGCTCAAGTACCTGTGCCCTTGGGCAGTCGTGGCGAAGTGCATATCACTCTCCTCGTCGAAAAGCGACCCTGCATCCGTCAGCCCCGCGAAGCTCTCTAGCCCCTCGATCAGAACTTTGTAAGGACCGTCCTCAGCCGCGTCAGTCAGCACACCGTTCTTTAGCCCGCGCGTGTACCCCCCGGCCAAGCCGTTGAGCGTCCAGCGCGCCTGACTTGAAACCCGAAAGCAAGGGAAGCCTCTGCTCTCGCGCTGCATCAGCGCGGACAGCGCGGGCGAACCAAGGTGGGGCTGCACGCTGCGCTGCGTCGTGACAGGGATGCGCGCGCAGGCCTGGAGGAGGCCGACGTTGTTGTAGCTTTCGAAGTGCGACGGCGCGGCGACGACAGTCACGCGGCCACCGGCGTCAAGCTGGGCGCTAGAGACGACTTCGCGGATCGTCTCGGTCGGGCTGCCTTCCCGCACCCAGTCTTTGAGGACGTACAGCGTCCCGTCTCGATACTGGACAAGGGCAGCGGCGAGGAGGCTGCGCGTCGCGTTGAGGACGAGCCACGGAGTCGCGCCGCGCACAGAGCGCAGATCCTCGAACACATGGCGCGCGCCGAAGTGATCGTAGATCGGCATACCAGGACGCAGCTTGAGCGCATAGGCCAGTGCGTTAGGAACGTCGATGCGCCCGGTGGGGAAGCCGAGGAGCTGCGACTTGAGGTCAGGCAGTTCACGGGCAAAGACGACTTCGCCGGACTTGAAGAAAGGCTGGAGGCCACGGATGAAATCGAGCTTACCCTTGGGCGCGCGCAGCGCCCGGAACGGCACGCTCTCTCCGCGCCGCACTTGCTCTTGGCGGATCGGCTGGAGAAGGAACTCGTTGAGCCCGTCTTCCTCAACGCCGACCCATACGGGCGGCAAGTCGCTATTGAGCGCGCAATCGAAAACAGCCTCAACGATTTCGCTGGGCATGAGGAGCTTACCCCATGCGTCCCACACAACGAGCTTCGATCCGATCCACGACCAGCACGCATAGCCTGTGGTCGCAGAGTTCACGTTGGTCGTTCGGGCGGGATCGAACATCGCATACACGGGCTGCCATGTTCGGACGGTCGGCTCGACCCGGAAATACTGGTCGCGGAACACGCGCGACTCTCGGCTGGTCACTTCGCACAGGTATTCGCGCTCGAACTCTTCGACGAGCCCTTGGTTGGTCAAGCTGTCGCGCAGCTTGGCGATCTGTGAGAGCGGGAAGCGGTCGGGCCAAGTCGCTTCTTTCTGGCCGTCGGCGTTGATGAACTCGATCGGATATATCCGGTGCGTCCAATCTACGTCGCGCAGCAGGCGCACGGCGAGCGCGTCGGGGTCGAGTGGCGTCGCCGCAACGCGGACGAACGCAGAGGGGTCGCAAGCGGGAAGCACTTCGGCGAAGAACCACACGCGGGTCTTGCGCCGGTTCTCTAGCGTGGCAACGGTGGAGGAGTTCTCAATGTCATCACAGAAGACGGCATCAGGACGACTGTCCTGATACTTGATCCCGCGAAGCGCCTGTCCGCGCCCCATAGCCAGCAACCGCGTCCCGTTGGAGAGAACGAGCTCACCGTCGCTCCAGACAGGGCCTCTAAGTTCGCCGAACAGTTCTGCGAGATTGTCATTGCTTTCGATCTCGTGACGGATGGCATGGAGTCGTTCGCAGGCTCGATCGTACGTCTCCCCGATGATGAGCCCGTTCTTGAACTCGCGGAAACCGGCGCGGATCGCGATAGCTTCTTCGGCCAAGGTAGACTTCGCCGAGCCACGGAACGCCATGCTGATCAGCCTTGGGATATTCCCGTCGTGCCAATCCTTGATCATCTCTTTGTGGAACGGCTGCGTCGCGTTCGGGTGCCGGTGGCGGAACAGCACCTCATGGGCGAGGACGCGATCAGCGTGGAGCTTCTTGAAGAGTTGGGCGTGGAGGTCGGTCACTCTTTTTCCATCAGCACACGTTGGGCCAGCGTCAGCAGCCCAAGGCTTTCGAGGAGGCTAGATCCTGCGCTGAATAGCCTAAGCCCGCCTTCGTCGCCGAGGAGAACGATGGCTTGTTCGCACTTGACGCCGGTATCGAGGAGATCGAGCGCCATCTGCAACGCCTCGGCGGGGAGTTTGAGCCCTTCGTCGCCAAGGTCAGACAGGAACTTGTCGCTCACACTTCTTCCCCTGTGAACCTGTCTTTGATGACAGTGTGAAAGGCCCGCCCGACAGACGGGGAGGTTATGAGCGACGTGTACGACCCGTGGGGAACGCCGGGGTACTCAAAGGTCTTCCCGTCAGTGAACTCGATCCGCAGCGTTTGATCGTTGTGGTCGTAGCTCGTCTGCGCGATGAACGAGGAGCGGTGGTTCATAACCTCAGCCATCGTCAGGCCCCAGTAGCAGCGTCAGTGGCGTCAGTGGCAACAGCCGCATCGGTGGCAACAGTCGCATCGGTGGCCTCGGTGGCAACAGTGGCATCGGCAGAGGGATCAGCGACAGGCGCCGCGTCTTCGGCGACAGGGGCAGCCTCTGGCGTTCCAATTGCTTCTTCGACGTCAGCAACAGGCTCGGCGACAGGCTCGGCGACAGGCAGCGCGTCTGAATAGCTCGCGATGTCTGCCAAGGCGTTAGTGGCAACAGTGGCAGCCGGTCCGCCGATCTGGATGACAAGGTTCAGCGCGTCGATAGCGATTTGGAGTTGAGACATTTCAGATCCTTCAATTCAGTTCGCTGTTGAGATCAGTGATCATCTGGCGGAGCAACGCCCACTCCTGCTCAGTCGGACCGCGGTTATCTTTCTGCATCAGCGCGAGCGTCGCGTTGACGCTGGTGAGCTGGGCGTAGACATCGACGCCGGCTTTCACAAGACTGGGGAGCGCCTGTAGGAACTCAAGGACGAAAGAGATCATTGGACTTTCACCTTCGATGTGAGGGCAGTCAGTTCTGCGACTGCGCTCTTCGCGGCAGTGACAGCATTGGCGAGCTCTGCGCTCGTCGAGTTCGACCGCACAATGGCCTCGGAGTTGAAGAGGACACTGTCAGCCGCGGCGTTCACAGAACGCAGGTCAGCAAGGACAGTCGCGTCGGCGCAGATCTTCATTCCCGTCTGGCAGGCGGGCAAGTTTCGGTACGCAACGGCGATGCGCAGGGCTGCGGCGTAGTCGCTCTCGACGAGGTACATGTCCTGCTGCGCCTGAGTGCTTGTCAGGCCAGCGGCAACAGAATTGACTGTAGCGCACCCACTGATCGTCGAGAAGCAAAAGATGAAGATGACACCGACAAGCGCAATGAGCGCGAGATCGAAAGAGTGCTTACTGGGCTTGGACATCTGTGCCTCCGTCGATCACAGGGGTGGGAACTACCTCTGGCGCCGGAGAGGAGACAGCGCCAGAGGTAGCCTCGACTTCTGCTGCACCGGCAGAAGGAGTTAACGTCGCGCGGACTTCACTCGCGGTAATGAGCGCGAGGGTCTGCGCGAGATGCGCTATCAGCGCAGGGTTCGCCCCGCGCTGCTTGAACTCGCCAACGATGTTCGCCAGTTCTTCGATGTCAGATACATCGACGGCGCTCACCAGCTTCGACACCAAAGCGTTGCGCGACACGAACGACCAGACGACCGTCCCTGCCAATGCTGCGGCTGGCGCGATGAACTCTGTGGCTGTCGAGGACGCGCCGACCAACCCATTAGCGGCCATCAGGCCAGCGGCGAACGTCACGCCGTGGCGCGTCATACTCGATACGAGATCAATGGTGTCTTGCTTGTCCATGCCGAAAGCCTCCTCGCTTTGAAGGGAAACTATGTCAGGCGGTGATGCTAGTCAAGTGATTAGGGTTTTCGGAAATGAGCGCGGAATTTGTGTGGGTGCTATAAAATAATTAGCCCCGACCCTCCACCCCCGCTTTCCCTACGTGTGGCAGCCGGGCAGCCGGGCAGCCGGGCAGCCGGGCAGCCGGGCAGCCGGGCAGCCGGGCAGCCGGGCAGCCGGGCAGCCGGGCAGCCGGGCAGCCGGGCANACCGCTATGCCGCATAGCATTAGAGGCTGATCGGCAAAGGCGATTTGTTGGGGCCTATTAATCGGAAAAGCCGATGAGGGTGTGAGTGATAGGGTGACAGCGCCGGAGCGCGCCATAAGGCCAGCCTCCCCACCCGACAGCGACGAGGCGAAGACAAATCAGCGACGAGGCCACGGGCGGCATCGCCTTAAAGCTGTCAAGCGATCCTGACAGCCCTTTGACAGCCACCCCTTATAGACGCACGCCTAAATCCATATTGCACCCCAAACACCAGACAAATGGGGCTTGGGCTGTCAAAGGGTTGTCGACCTGTCTTGACAGCCTAGACGGCCTCAAAACCCAGTAAAATAGGGGGTTTCGGGAACATGGCTGTCACGCTGTCAAAAACCCCCCCTAGAGGGGGAGGGTTTTTTTGACAGCTTAGCGTGCCTGCCGATTGTCGGCTCGCGGGAAAGTGTCAAAAGTGCCTGACACTTTCTAGACAGCTTGACAGCCACCCCCTTGGCCGGCCAGCCGATTTAATGTTTTTCGATTTATTTAGTCATTTGCCTATTGACAGCCCCGCGAATCACCGCTAGATAGTGGTTCATCGAAACGGCAACCAAGGAATGACAAAATGTTTCTCAAGCTTCTTTCTCGCGTTGCAGCTCGGACCACCCACCGCGGGATGCGCCCCCACTGGATCCGCGACGCATGGCGGGCGGGCAAGTGGGCGCCCGACATGGGCCTGCCTTGGTAAGGGGGCCTAGGCTTTCCTTTGGGGCGGACAAGCGCCGCCCCTTTGGTAAATCTAGCAGGAGCAAACGCATTGGAGCGCTTAGCATGACAGTCACAGGCACTGACGGCCTCACCATAATCGTTTTGGCGCTGGCTGGCCTTATGGCCGCCCGCCTCTTTATCGAAGGGATGCGCAAATGAGCTACAAAGAATCCGACATTATGCACGAAGCGGGCGACTTCTTTGTGCTCCGCCAGCCAAACGCCTATGGCCGCAAGAGCGCCGACGGCAAGGCGCGGCATGACTTCAACGTTTACCGCAATGAGGGTACGCATTCGGTTCGTTGCGGCGTCTTCACGCTGCCCGATGAAGCGCGGGCACTGGCAATGGCGATTGCGGAATGTGAGCGCCGCGCCAGCGGAGGCCGCCCCGACGTGGCGCTATGGAATGCGACTAACGCCTAGCGCCTTGATAGGGCAGGACCGCTAAGCCTGCCCGTTCATGGCCTTAGGCCAGAAACTCTAAAACCGGAGCAATGCACATGACCGATGTTTACATTTCCGCCGACTACCTTCGCGCAGCTATGATCTGTGCAAGCACAGAGAAAGGCCGCTACTATCTCAACGGGGTTTACGTAGACGCGGCGGGCTTTATCGTTTCGACCGATGGCCATCGCGCGTTTATTGGGCGATTTGACCCTTGCGAGGCTGGCGACGGCTCGCAGCGCCCTGCACCTGCATCATTCGGCGGGTACATTATCCCGCTTGCCACGCTGAAGCGGGTATTGGCGGGCAATAAGGCGCGCCTGATTGCGGTGAGCGGCGACGAGATTGACGGCCAGCGATATGAGCCGATTGACGGGACGTTTCCTGACTGGCGCCGCATCATTCCCGCCGCACATCCTTCTGGCGTCGCTGGGCAGTTTAACCCTGACTATTTGGGGGATATGGGCAAGATCGGCGCGCTTGTCGCAGGTGGAGGCAAGGGGAACCTTCGCGCTCATTTGCACCATGATGGGCCTAGCAACCCTGTGGGCGTTACGTTCCCCAATTGTAACGACGCCTTTGCGGTACTCATGCCCATGCGTTCTGACAATGATTCCGCCGTGTGGGATAACATCCGCGCGATTGTCTAGGCTTTCCTTTGGGCCGCGTCACGACGCGCGGCCCTTTGGTAAACTTAGCAGGAGGAAACACTATGACAATGACACGCAAAGAACAACTGGCGATAATCAACCGCGCCTTTGCCGCGATGGACGGCCCGCAAGACGGCTTTTCCGCCGTGCGCGACAAGCTGTTCGACATGAACAAGGAAAGCGAGCGGAAGCACAGGCGTTTCATGGGCCGCGCGTCTAACCTGCCTGTGGGCGCAGCGGCAAAGCTGTTCACAGTTCAGCATATCGCGGAAGCGCTTCTGGCGCCTGACCGCTACACGGTGGACGACGTGACATGCACCCGCCTAGAATGCCTTTATGCCCAAGCCTATGCCCGCCGCTTTCGTGCGGAATTACTCGCGGCTTGGGAAGCGGTCGGCCTGACGCCCGAACAGGTTCTGGCGCCCGACTATGCGGAGTTGATGGCATGAAGGGCGCAAACATCACCCGGCCCGACGGGGCCGTGGTTCATTGCTACGCCCCCGGCGATGGCTTGTTGTCTTTCGCCCTAGAGTACGAGGGCAAAGCCCGGCCCTATGACATCACCGACGAGGAAGCCGAGCGGGCCTGTCCTTACGGCTGGCTGGTCTACCGCGAAGGGCCTTACCATCGCGCGAGGCCCGCCAAGTGACCCGGCCC
>JGI24891J29808_1000663_pt1 | contig 13808 bp, 17 predicted proteins | sample FreactcultuFSWF8_FD_29808 | JGI IMG/M metagenome (IMG submission 29808) | reverse complement strand
CACAACAACCGTACCCGCCGTAGGCACGCCAACCGAGGTCACAGTAGCGACCACCGACGTATTAGCGCCCACATTCGACATAGCCGTCAGCGCTGCTGCCGTGAACGTGATGGATTCGCGCCCTGCGGTTTCCACGTTGCCACCACTTACGTAGGTGGAATCGCCGCTCGAAGTACCGACCGACAGCGTAGCCGAGGTGGCGCTATTGTAGGCCGTCAGAACATCTACAACGATGTTGGTGATCTGCGCGCCGTTTGGAATGTTGAACGTAGCGTTCTGCACCAAACCTGCGTTGGTAGTCAGCGTAGCCGTCTGCGTGAGCAGTGCCAAACCGATGTTGGGGCCGCCAGTGATGCCAGCATTGAGAGTGCCCGATGCGAGAGGGCCGCTCCAAGTCGTCTGAGACATAGTTTATTCCTTCGCGAAGGGTTGTAATCTGCTGCTATAGCTATCCGATACTAGCATGACTTATGTCGCAATACTAGATGCGCGCCACACCCAACGCTTCTTGCCGCAGTCAAATAGCCGTTGCGCACCGAGAAGGTAAGTCATATCGCGCTCAGAGCGAGGATCTGTAGCTGGATTGAACTTCTCCAAAGAGCCTATTTCCCGGATGCGGTTTTAATAGCTGCGGCGCTTAGATCCTTACGATACCCACGCTTCAGCGCGCCACAACCCGGGCAGCCTTTACCGCCTGAGATATGGTTATTCGGGGCAACCAAGAAGTCCCCATGGTTGGGGCAGGTTACGACGAACTTGGTCTGGTTGTTGACGTACTGAGCCTTGGAGTAGGAATAAAAGTCGTCATGCTTGGCCCGCGCCTGAGCGACAACCGTTTCGAGGGTGGACCGCTTTTTAGACGCACGTACCTCACCACCGCAAGCGGGGCATCCCGATCCGTTCTTGCGGAACTGCGCGGGGTATTGGGTGAAAGGGCCATGCTCGCGGCAGATGACGTTTGTCATGCGCTCCAATGCACCGTGGTACTGCGTGCGGCTGAAGTCATATCGCGTCAAGACGTTTCGCGGGAACTTCGCAAGCACTTCGGACAGTGAAAGGGCCACGTTTAATCTCCTTGCTTTACGGAGTCAGACTTTATAACATACAAAGCCTGTAAGCAAGAACGAAAATGGCCCCTGTGCAGAGCACAGGGGCCACCGTCGAAAAACTAAGCAAATGAGCGGTTTGCTTACACGCCCGCCGTTCCGAAAACCCCGCGAGGGTCAGTCCAGCCGAATGCATAGCGTTCCGTTGCCTTGTAGCGCATCGAGTCAGTCTCGAAGTCGCCCTCCATGCTCTTTTCCAGACCACGGCGCATAGCGAGCTTCAAACCTTCTGGGGCGTCCGTCTCGACCCACCAAGCGGTGGTCGAAGTGATACGCGACAGGTTGGCCTGACCGCCGTCCAGCATCCCCATCGACTTGACAGGGTTGATGTCGTTGTTCGCGGTGCCGGTGCGCAGCACCGACTTCAGCAACACTTCAGCTTGGAACACGTTGCTAGGACCAGCAACGATCTTCTTCGGCGTCAGACGGATGCGCTTGCCGTTGTTGTCAACAGCGTTGCGGATCTGAATCAGCATCTGTTCCAGCGGGGTCTGCGACAAGCTGGCTGCAGTCGAAAGCTGGTTGCTGAACGTGCCATTTGCAATCGGGTGAGCGGTCGAGATGAGCGACACGCCGTCACCACCAACGTATGCGCTATTGAACGCACGATTGAGGATGTTGGCACCAAGGGTTTCCTTGGTTTCGATCAACGACTGCGCCAGATGGCGAGCGTAGGTCTGGCCGATACGGATATGATCGCCATCTTCGACCAGCACCTTAGTCAGCGCGAAGGCAAGGCCATACACGCGATAGACGTAGCGCTGAATGAAGAGAACGCCGCCCGACTGATACGTGACGGGCATACCGTCCGGCAGTTCCGGCGCAGCGCCGAAACCGAACAGAACTGGTTCTTCGTGGTAGTTGCGAGGAATACCGTTAAAGGTCTTGAAGACCTGCGTATATTCATCAGTCCGCTGATCGTAGACGCCGTTGAACTCCTCATTGAGGATCGGCTCGACGATAGAGCGGAAGTCGGTACTGCGCATCGGGGTAGCCATTGGTCAGACCCTCCCTTAATAAGCGGCCTGATTAGCGACATTCTGATGTTCGCTAATCTGGACCTGAACGATGGTGTAATTGTCGCCCCAAGCATTGTCCGGGCCCGGCGTAAGGCCGATGACACGAAGCTGTGCGTTGGTGCCCGACGTTGCGGTATCAAGCATCATCTGCGAGACACCCACCGACGAGTTGCCGGTGCCGATGGCGGTCGTGTTGTACTGCGAGCCAATCGAAGCAGCAGTCAACGAACCGTTAGCCTGCATGTCGTAGACAATGGCCGGATCGAGCGTGACGTAGGCGATGATGTTGGTGTTTGCCTGCGCCGCCGTGGAAGCAGTCCACTTGTTAGAGACGCGAAGGCGACCGTCGGTGTCCGTCCATTCAACACCCGAGAAGGTGCCAACGAACGCCGCGCCGACGGCGGCTGCAACCACAGTACCCTGCGTTTCGCCACCGGTAGTCGCGGGGGCGATACGAACAGGCTGGTTGCCATAGATATTGACCGCATAGCCCGAGGCAATCGAATACGCAGTGGGACGGATCGTCCCCGACGGATGATAGCTCGGACGAAGGCCAAACGGAGCCGAATTAGTAGACATAGCCGTTTACCTCGAAAGGTTACTCAGTGATCCTGCTCAATGAAACATTGGGGCAGGGGCGGATTGACGAATGTCTGCGTTTCCATCGCCTTCGATCATTACGGAACCCGAACGGGCCGCTTGCTCACGCAGCATATCTGCCACATCAGCCAGCTTGTCTTCCTCACGCAACGGGGCGTCGTGGTGGGCTTCCTTCATGTACAACTGATACAGCGACATGGGGAGCTTGAACGCGAGCATCTCGTTGACGCCTACCATCCCGGCATAGTCGCCGGTCTTGAGCGTAGCGAAGTCCATTCCGGGGGCATCGGCGGCTGTAATTGGCTCATACCCGAGCCGTTGACGCCGCTGAATACTGTCGCTCGGATTGGTCGTCGTGAGCCAACATACGTGATAACCGGGGATCTCTGGAATATCAGGCAATACGTCATTGTGCATCTGCTGCTGGAACATCATGAGCCGGTCGTCATCGCTAATAGCTCGGTTCTCGGTGACACTACGGTCGTCGAGAGCGCGGCTGCGCCGACTGGCACCATCGTCCTTCTTAAGGCGTCCATCCAATTCCATGTTATCTCACTCCTTCATGTAGATCAGCGAGAAGCGCCACGGTCGTAGGCTTGGTAAGCCTTAAGTAGCTTGTTGCGACGTACAGGATCATCCCATACGCCAGCTTCGACCATAGCAGCTTTTCTATCTTTTGAAACAAAAATCTCATTACGACTAGAAGTAGGGGTGTGTTCGCGATCAGTACCCATTGGTGGAGCCTGCCGTTTCTTAGCTTTATCGCCCTTATCGGACTTGTCTGCTTTCTTGTTCACAACACTTTCCCCACCAATACGTTTTGCCACGCGCTTGGTTAGTTCGTGCCAATACGCTTCAGTTGAAGGATTCCAACCTTCCAATGCCAGTGCATTGTCAACCGCCTTGGTGATGAGCGTTTGCTCATCTTGACCGTTGGGGTTGTACCAAGGGTTAGCCTTATGCCATTCTGACGCATACGATGTTACGCGCGGATCAGTGCGAGGGGCCGACACTTGCTTTCGTAGGTTCTCAGCTTCGTTCTTGGCATGAAAAAGCTGATTGGCTCGGGCGTTGGCTTCGTCACGCAGACGAATAGCAGCCGTCACATCATTGCCGTTGCCTGCTTCAACAGCGCGACCAATAACGTATTCGGCTTGCCGGATTTCGTTTTGAACTGCTGCGATCTGCGCATCAAGCTGAGAGACATTGACACCGACGGCATGGCCCTCAACCGATTGAACGCGACGCATAAGTTCATCGTTCTGCTGGCGCAGGAACTGGAGTTCGCGGTCAGCATTTTCCTTAGCGCGGCGGCGAAGCTCTTTCTGCTTCTTCCGCTTCTTGGCGTTTTTCGCGCTAGAGCCATCAGAGATTTCGTCATCACTGTCATCGGCATTGTCGCCTAGACGAGTGTCATCGCTATCGTCATCATCGTCTTCGTCGTCGGTTTCGGATTCATCCTTTTTATCGGCCTTGTCCTTCGACGTTTCTTCGCCTTCTTCAACTACGATGAGATCGTCGTCGTCTTTCTCGTTCAAGGTGCTATCAGACATCGCATCTCCTTTCTGCTTGGCAGCAATGTAACAGGGTTAGATATACGCTTTCATCGAAAGCGGATTCGGGACAATCGCCCGAACATCGAGATCGTTGAACATGATGAAATGGATTTCGTCATCTTCACCGTGGCCGATAGATACCGTCCAGCGGTCGCCGCCGTACTTGGGCACGCGCACAAAGTCGCCTTCCTTGACCCAAGCACCTTCAGGCCACTGGGTCATTGTATCACGGTTTTTGTAGGCCAAAGGCCCAACGCGTACGACCTTGGCGACTTGCGTATTCCACTGTTCGGTCTGCTTGCTATCGCCTACCAGAATAATGCCGCCCGCCGTCGTGGACTTTGAGCGTTTCAACTGGATAACGATATTCGAGCCGCAGGGAATGCAGTTAGGATCTACCGAGGGGAAAGCGTCGTCGATCCCTTCGTAGCCGAGGTTGACCTTGTTGATTACATGTTCTTGCATGAGTGCTCCTTCTTGCAAGGTTAGAAATGGAGTCCGCGCTCCTCAGCCTCATCAACGAAACTAAGCAGTACATTTGCAGCGTGCTCTAGGCCCGCGTACATCCCAACAACCCGCCCGTACTCAAACAGGTCATTGGATCTCGGCTGCTCCAACGCTTCTTTCGCAAGCTGGGCTTGCGCTGCCTTCAAGCGTTGGAGCAGCGGTGCGATCTGTTTCACGCAGGGGTCTTCTTTGCGCCGGACTTTCCGCCCAAAGCGCCTTTTCCTGCGCCGGTTTCGACCGGCTTGCCCATAGCCAGTGCTTTGTGCAGCGGCATAGCATCGTTGGAAACAGGATTACCCTTGGTGTCATTCTTAGCCATGTTTAGTTCCTCCACGTCAGGGCTTTGACAGCCCACATTTGCGCGCCTTGCGCCTCGGTGATTGCGATGCTTGCCAGCCGGGTAGTTTCGCCGCTGGTGCTATTTTCCCGCAGTTCTTGCAACAGGTCGATAGCGTCCGCAAAAATTTGTTTGCAGCGAGAGACAGCCTTGTCCCCGCTCGGGTTGAAGTTCAGGCCAACTGCTTTCTGCCCGTACGTCTGCATCGTGCCGTCTCCTTACTCGGGAAGCTTCGTAGGCTCAGGCTTGTAAGCCTCCATAGCCTGAGCGTGCGCGTGGTCCATCAGCGCGATCTGTACGGACGTGCTGTTGTCTTGCGTATTCATAGCCGCTCTGGCGTCCATGTCCATACGTTCGCGCTCGTCGACCGCGTGCTCCTTGGCGGCCTCGATTGCGGCGTTGCGCAGCGAGTTCTGGGCAGCCTGATCCAGCTTGGTCTGGGTCTGCTGGGCCTGCGTGGCCGCCTTGGTCTGGTTGAACTGCGCCTGAGTTTGGGCCTGCTCGGATGCCTGCGCGAGTTTCTGCTGCTCGATCTGGTTGCGCTGCTGGTTGTTCTGCGCCTGCATCTGAACCTGCTGCTGCGCGACCTGCACTGCCGGGTCCATCGGGGGCGGGGGTGTCAACTGCTGCAAGAGCTGCTGCGCTTTCTGAACTGCTGCTGGTAGCTGCGCAAACACCTGCTGGGCTTCTTCGCTTACCGTCTGCGAGGCTTCAGCCAGCATCCGGTCAAACGACCGCCGCTCATTGACATCCTTCATGCCGCGCATAGCCTCACCGATGTCGGACCCCACGGCTTCGCTACCCAACTCAAATACACCATTGGCATACCAAAATGCCATGTGTTCCTTGATGTGGTTGATCATCAGCGGAAGGTACACAGGTGCGATCAGCGGATTTGAGCCAAGCATCGGATTGAGCATGTAACCCAAGTGCGCCTTGAGATGGGCGATATGGTCTTGCTCAGGGAATGCCAAAATCGGATGGCCCATCGTAGCAGCTACGTTCTCGTTGACCGAGTTCTGCTCCTTGGGGTCGATGGCCTTGGCCAGCAATTCCTGCGGGTTAGGAATTTTCAGCGTGTCGAGGATGCGCTCCTCGACTTTTCGCAGATTGTACAACTGAGGAGCAATCTGGGCACGTTGCGCCACAGCCTGAACCTGAGCGTACCGCTGTGCTTCACTGAAGATGTTGGGGTCCGACACCGGGACCACGTCCATCGGCCCTTCAAAGTCATCGCGCGATGCCAGTTCTTCACCAACTTCATCTTCGATGTCCTCGTCGTCAAGATACATGCCGTTAAGACGGTGCAACACACGCAGCAGCCGAGCCATTGCGTTGTGCAGTCGGGCATGGATGGCGGAAAACACCACCATGCCCTGCTCCATACGGGCCAGCGTCGTGCCGACCGGCGTATCCGCCTGCATATCTTGGCTAATGTCTTCAAGCGAGGTGCGGACGACGCCCTTGGCCTGATCGGTGATAAAGCTCAACAGCTGCATCAGGATCTGCGAAGGCGGGTTGAACGGCAACGGCATCGCAATCTTGCGGATGTCGTCCACATTCATGCCGCCTTCAATCTCCTCGACTTGCGTCGGCTGGATATTGAGCGACTGGCCCCCGCGCGATCCGCCTTTCAGCTTCAGCATGGTTGGGGCGTTCTGGATGTGCGCGCTATCCATCAGCGCGCGGAGAGCGCCGGTAGCAGCCGCCGACAAACCGCCGATGATGTGCGGCAGGCCAATTGGGTACGCGCCGCGCCACGGGATAAACGGGAACTCGACGAACCACTGAAGTTCTTCGCGTGTCTCGTCCAACTCATCCCAGTTACGGTATATCGACAGCACAGTACGTGAGGTCTTGTCTACCGAGATGATATAGGGCGAAGGCTCGTCATCATCGTCCAGCGCGGTAGTGACATAGATCTCAAATACGGTGCGCAGCCCGTCCTCATTGTAACTCGTTTCCGAGCGGCCTTCGATCTTATCGTTGGCCTTGTCCACATCCGACCGTTCAGGCTCTGCACCCGGCGGCGTGATGTCCACGTCGCGGTACATTCCGCTCTTGACCTTGCGCTGGTAGTCCAGCGTTGTCAGGTACTGAACATGCGTCTTGCGCTGCGCGCTATAGAAGTTGGTCGCGGCGAACGGAAGGTACATATCGTCGATAGCGACAAACAAGAACTGCGGACGGTTGCGCGAGTTATCCCATGTCGTCTTGAGGTACTGCGCACCACCTAGCGGCACCTGCGTCAGCAACTGTTCCAACTCTGCGCGGAACTCAGGCGACTGAACCGTCAACTGCCAGTTCATCAGCGCCGTCTTGCGCTTGGCCTTCTTGACCTTATCGAGGGTCACTTCACCGATAATTAGGTCACGTACTGGACCCGATGGCGGCATAAGCTCCTTCATGGCCCGTGATGCAAAGTCGATGCACGCTTCGGTCAGCATGGGGTGTACGACGCGCGATGCGCCTTGGAACTGCGCCCCACCCGGCGCATCATCCCCCAGCCCGGTACGACGCAGGCCGTCCTCGTACTGGTCGTCGCGCTTTTTACGGGCTTCCTTGTCCTTTTCCAAAAGGTCGAGGTACGTTGCGGCCAGATCATCCAGCTCGCCCTCGTCCATCTCCTCAGCAAGGTTCTTGTAAAAATCGGGCGAGCGCTCCTCGTCCTCATCACCGCCCAAGTTGACTATCACGCCATCTTCCGTCTCGGTGACATCACTGTCCTCGTCCGGTTCCATCGACGCGATCTCGCCCTGCGTGTCGCTGCTCAGGTCGCCGTATTCAGGCAGCGCATCATTCTGGTCGTCATCGTCGTCCATCGTCTATCCTTTAGGCGGCGTATGGGTTTTGGTATTCACGCGGTGCCGAACGACGATCAACCTCGTCAGCATTGCGCCGTTTTTCTTCGCTGGCTTTTACGGTAGATACCATACCCTTGTCCATACACAGCCTGACGGCCTGCGCCATCGAGTCCACGTAGTCGTCGTGCTTGATGGAACCAGCCCCAGTAAACGCGCATAATTGTGCAAGCATGGGTTCAATCCATGTCTTCGGTCGCCCCTTGAACTTGTCGCTCTCAGGTAGCCATACGCGCTTTTGTGCAAACACTGGCGAGACGATGTGCAGCCGCGTCAGCTTGTCAGCCCGACCGGGGTTGTACGCGTACGCCTCGATTCCTTCCCGCATCAGCATCTGCCGTAGCGAGATGCCGCTGCCCTTATCCTCGATCAGCAGGATGTCCGGCGCACGCCCGCTAGTCGTCGGCTTGGCCGACCCAAACATAGGCCGGATCACCGCTGTATCCTCGTCGTCACCGTAGCGGTTGCTCAACTCGCGCTTCACCCGCTTAATCAACTCAGGTAGCCCTAGCTGCTCTGACCAGCAGTCCAGCACGATCAGGTTGGCAACTTCCTCATGCATGAACACGCCGATGACGACACAAGCCGAGGAGTCCGCCCCGTTCTTCTTATCGAACGTCGCCTCGGTAAACGCGGTATCCATCGACATGATGATCCAGTCAAAGTTCGGCAGTGGCTTCTTGGCAGGCCACAACCTGAACCACGACCGCTTAATGATGCCGCTCTCCTCGGGGTCAATCAACTCGCCGTACAGCTCCTGCCGCCCTAGCGTTGTCCCCTCATACTGCTCCAACTGCGCGAAAAAGCTATCGGGCAGGTTCGCCTTGTTGTCGAAGGTTGACCCACGAACAATAAACCGCCCCTTCTTCGGCTCGGTTAGTTTGCGGATCAACTCTTTCGGCTTGGGCGTCGTCGTCCACAGAATTTGCGGATTATTACCAAGTCGAAGACCCATGAGCGCCATATCCCATGTATCTTCGTCATACTGCCACGAGGACAATTCATCGCCCCAAATGCGCGCGTGTTGTGGGCCGCGCAGTCGTTCGGGCTTTTCTGCGGTGAACCCTCGGATGGTTGTTGTCTTTCCGCTCCGCGTCTTCATCTCGATAATCATATCGGACGAGTTATACCGGATGAGTAATTCTTTCGGCATGACGTTGAGCAGACCTGCTGGCCCCTCAAAGCAAGTGAACTTAACGTCGCCGTAAGTTGGCGCGATCACCGCCGAGGGAAACGCATCGGGGTCTTCGTATGATGCGGCAGCCAACCATTCAGCCCCCACTCTCGTGTTGTGCGTCGGGATCAGGTTACGGCCTGCTAGATACAAGCTACTGTGGCTGTCTACAGTAATGCAGCGAACAGGTACAGACGGAACAGGCTCTACCGCCGTGATGTAGCGACGCGAAGATGCTGGGGCACATTTAGGCTGCAACGCCGAAAGTTTGCGCGGTAAGCGTGCAGGAGGTGTCGAAACATCGGCCTGCCAACACACACGGTAACGAGCGCCTTTATCCACGCCATTTAGGCGTGCGCGATCTTCATACATTCGCGCTTTTAGACCAAGCGACAGCGCTAATTCCCAAGTTCCATGCGCGATGCGCTGATTTATGGAGCAAAACTCAACGTTACCGGTGCTGCGGTTTACGTGCCCATCACTGTCTACTAGGCCTTGCAATAGCGCCAACCGCTGACTGGCCGAGGCCCGTAAGTAGATCTTCGGTACGTGCTTGTTGTTCACAAGATCTAGCTCGCGTAGCTGTTCAGGGAAACCCCCTCCAAGATAGCGGCCTGTCTCGGGATCGCGGGAACCTCTAATTTCGCTCACAATCCCATATATTTTAGCGAGGCCGCAGTTTTCTGTGGCCCAAGGGCGCATAGTGTACCCTTCACGTTCGAAGGCGTTCACGATCTCCGGGTCTGCGGTGGTGATGGAGGCACCTGCCGAGCTTCCATCACCGAGCCATAGCCCGAGCAAGTAAGGCTCAATTGGTAGATCATCTATATTGGCGAGATCCAATGGCCCTGCGACGGGTATAGCATGGTTGCGCTCGCCTGATACCCGCAGGCTACCGCGTATTTCGTTCGTTGTACGTACTTTAGCCGGGCGTTTGGCACGACGGTCCGCGCGTGAAAGCGTGGCCCAAAGATGTTCGCCATCAGCCACGATCTTCGAGCCGTCATCAAACACCACACGGTAGCAATCTCGACCAAGCAGCACATCGTGTGCTTTCTCGACAACGCACGGGTGCCCATTTTCATCGAATATCTCATCGCCGTCATGGATTTCGCCCATCGTCGTCCATCCGGCTGTTGTGGCGATGGGGGTATCAAGGGCAAGCGCTTTGCCGAATCCCCGCCCAGCCATGAACCCTGCTTCAGTCCAATCTATTGCTGGGGGAAGCTGATTTGGCCGAGCGGTCATCGCCCACTTGGTCTGCCAAAGCACGTAAGCTACGTCGTCTTCCGACCACGACTTCAGATCGTCCTCATCCAACGATGCTAAAGCGCTCAGGTCGAGGGCCACTTGGTGTTCTCCTTGCTCGCTACTCGCACTAAGAGCAGCACCGCCCAAAAAATATATGCGAAGGGTGGGGGTTCTGTCAATGGGCAGGGGGGTATGTATTATTTTGCAAATAGAAGGGGGTGGGTATGGGGGAGGGGTAGGCATGTTTGTTGCTGAACGTGTAATTTTTTACAAATAGAGGTTTGATTTTGGCATTTTGCAAAAAATTACCGGCGAGTCATGCAGCGCCGACCGGGCCGGTCCCCCATTCCCGGCCCCCACCNCTTCCAAAAAAGCTCATATTTTCAACGACTTACGGGCCAGATGGAACCTAGCAATCTCCCGCCAGCGCGCGTCGCGCCCGCAATCGCCCACCGCGCCCCGCATCGTGGCGCAACGTGATGCAACGCGCGGCGCTAGGCCGTCGCATCGTCGCAACGCCGCATCGCGGTGCAACGCGCGGCGCTAGGTCGTCGCGTCGCTGTCGCCAATGGTGCTAGGGCTGTCGCTAAGCGCGGTTGGCCGCTTAGCTAGGGCAAGGGGCGCGGGCGCTCCATCGCCGCGCTTAGCGGCCCTTATTAGCGCCACCAGCTCTGCAACGGCACCGCCATTGCTATTAACTTCTATCGCGCCGCCGTTGGCGCCAGTCACCTCGACACGGTTATCAGCGTATTTAGGTGACACCTTGGCCAGCAGCTTCATCCTGGTATCTGTGCGCAGTTTAAGCGCGGCTACGTGGGCGCTGTCGTACCTCTCATTACCCGCCGTGTCGCGTATCCTCTCGATTGGTGTGTCGGCAATGTCTATGCATTGCTCTGCCATTGCGTCATGGCCTATCGCTACAGCATCGGCGTGCGCTTGTGCGAGCGACGAATCGCTTTTGTCGTTGCACCACAATTGCCACGTCCGTGGCTCAATGTCATTTGCCCTACATGCTGCGGTTAGCGTCTGGCCAGAGGCAAGGCGGGTCAACACGTTTTGCACTAGGTCATCATTGCGTTTAGTTGGTACAGGCATTTTATTTGCTCCTTTGTCGCTATCTGCCCGATAATATATGCCTTGCTATGCGACGCGACAAGCGCCGCCAAACCCCCTAACTGTTCGACTAGGGCGGGCAATCGGATTTGCATTATTTTACAGTTACCCCAATTTCTGCAACGTCTGCATTTTTTTGCACGCGTTGCAATTGCTGCAACGTCTGCATCGTTTACAACGTTTGATGCAAACGTTGCGCGTTGCAATGCAGCGTTTGCAACGGCTGGGGACTATACCCCTTTAGGGGTAGTCCAGACGTTGCACACGTTGCAAACGTTGCGATGCACGCGTTGCACGCGTTGCAAGGCCTTGAATCCCCTATTTGTAAAAAAATGCAAATAGGGGCTTGCAACCTATCGCTTGCCGGATTAGGGGGGTCGCAACGCAAACGCGATGGAGCGCTCAACATGACAGTCACAGGCACGGACGGCCTCACCATAATCGTTTTGGCGCTGGTTGGCCTTATGGCCGCCCGCCTCTTTATCGAAGGAATGCGCAAATGAGCTATACGGCACATACCCCCGGCCCTTGGGGCCGCAACATCGCCCCGGCCAGCAAGTACCCGGTTATTTACGCGGGCCGTAACACCCACGTCGCGCAAGTCATCACGCGCGGCCTGCCCGGCAGCGAAGCGGAGGCCAACGCGGACTTGATCACCGCCGCGCCCGAATTGCTGGCTGCGTTGGAAGAGGCAGCCAGCTCATTGGAGTATGCCTGCACCGCCTTGGAGGCGCCGCAAGCGAGCACTATGCGCGCCAACCTTGCGGATTGCCTCGCCGCTATCGCCAAGGCGCGCGGACAGTGAGCCGCCCCTTTGCATCCGTGCCGGTTGGGGATCACTTCGAACATGGCGGCAACTTGTGGCGCAAGCGCTCGATGCGCACGGCGGAAATAATCGCCAGCCGTGGGCGCGTTGGCTCGGAGGTTGGCACGGTGCATCGCCACTACGCCGGGGCGTGGAGTTATTTTCGCAATCTGGAGCGCGTAGACCATGACGTGGAGGAATGGGCGCCCCGCACTAAAAGGGCGAGTTGGTGGTGCCCATAAGGGCCGCTAAGCGCCGCCCCTTTGGTAAATCTAGCAGGAGGAAACACCATGGCTTACAAAGAATCCGACATCATGCACGAAGCGGGCGACTTCTTTGTGCTCCGCCAACCAAACGCCTATGGCCGTAAAACCGCCGAGGGCAAGACTCGGCACGATTATAACGTTTACCGCAATGAGGGGACGCATTCGGTTCGTTGCGGCGTCTTCACCTTGCCCGACGAGGCGCGGGCACTGGCAATGGCGATTGCGGAATGCGAGCGCCGCGCCAGCGGAGGCCGCCCCGACGTGGCGCTCTGGAATGCGACTATCGCTTAACCGCCTTAACCGTGGCGAACAGGAAGAATACACATGATTACCCGCGCTCAAATGTTCGAAGCCAGCCGCACTAGCGACCCGTACAAGGCACATCGCGCCTACTATCGCCAGTTTGTCACCCCGGCCCTGCAACAAGCCGTCGTCGCGAAGTTCGGCCTCCCCCTCCTTATCGACGCCCTCGCGCAAGATAGGAACCTAAACACTATTGCCCCGGTGCAGCGTTGGGATGGTTTTGTGCAGCCCGGATATGCCCGCGCCGCGCTCAAAGCGCGCGGCGATTTTTGGAGCCTTGCAAACGGTGTATGTATCGCCAAGGAAGCCGCGCGCATGGCCGTAGAAGACTATCAGGCGCGCGAAAGCGACAAGTGACCGCCTAGCGCCTTGATAGGGCAGGACCGCCAAGCCTGCCCGTTCATGGCACTAGGCCGGAAACTCTAAACGCGCGGCCCTTTGGTAAATCTAGCAGGAAGAAACACTATGACCGACATTTACGACCAGCACAAAGCAGCCTTCGCGCAAGTTAGCGCCTATGTAGTAATGCTAGACGGCGAACGCGTCGCCAACATTGCGTTTAAGTTTCCCCGCGACGGTGCAGGCCGCCTTTACGCCTATGTACATTGGATCGGGCGCGAAATGGTACGGGGCCAGGCCAGCGGGGGAGGCTATGACAAGCGCAGTGCCGCTTGCGCCAGCGCGGCGAAAGCGGCGGGCAATTGGGGCGAATCTGCCCTTTGGCCCTTCCATTTTTGGAAAGCGCTAAGCCTAGACGGTGGGACTACGTGGGATCGGGCGCTAGAGGTCGCGGGTTTCACCGTCTTGCAAGCCGTCTAGGGGCATGACCGCCCCACGCCTTAGCTAATACCGCCAAGGGCCGCGCCAAACCGCGCGGCCCTTTATCGTTTGCACCCTATCGGCAAGCGCT
>JGI24891J29808_1000662_pt1 | contig 13831 bp, 8 predicted proteins | sample FreactcultuFSWF8_FD_29808 | JGI IMG/M metagenome (IMG submission 29808) | reverse complement strand
ATCGCCTTCATCTTCTTCCGCAGAGATGGCAAGTTGAACGAGGTGAGTCGACTCATCGCAGAGCAACAACGCGCAATGCAGAAATTTTTGGGAGATGCTTCGCACGAACTTCGTACACCGCTAACGGTAATTAAAGGGTATGTAGATCTAGCCCGTAAGACGAAGGAGTCCGCAAAGCAGGAGAGCTATCTCGATAGGAGTGCAACTGAGATTTTCCGGATGGAGTCGATCATCAACGATCTTCTCTTCCTGGCTGAAGTGGGCGAGAGCGCCAGCGATGAGCGTGTTCCCGTCAATCTGACGGCGATTCTTAAAGATCATATTGAGGTTATGCGAGCTCTATCCCCGTTGCGGGAGATCTCTGTGGACCTACCAACAGAGATCTATTATCAGGCAGATCCTAAGTTGATCGATCGAATGATCGGAAATATTTTCTCCAATATTAGGCGCCACACTCCCGAGAGCGCTCCCGTCAATGTCTCGCTACAACAGGCAGAGGGGTCTCTAAGCCTCATTGTCGAAGATGGTGGGCCGGGGCTAAGTGAGTATCCAGAGAAGGCGCGTGCAATCAAGAGATTTGCAACTCAACGTTCACCCGAAGGCGGGGGAAGTGGACTTGGACTTAGTATTTTAAATAGTGTGGTTGAGCGGTATCACGGTTCTTTGCAGCTTTCACCCGGCTCCCTTGGTGGGTTGCAAGTGAAGATCACACTTCCTTTATGAAGATGGTGAGCGTAACTACAACACTGTGAACAAAAATTAGTTTCACTCTGCGATACTTCGTACATGTTTAGGTCGAAACTTCCTCACATGCTTTGTGCGAAATGTGGTTCCAAGGTCGCGCGCGATGCTTACTACTGCAAGGCTTGTGGTGAAGTGGTTGATGCCGTGATGGCTCCAGGTCTAAAAATTGAAGACACGCGATTTTCTAGCAGACTTAAATATGCGCTGCAAAGACACCTCATACGAAACTTGGTGTGGGGAGTTCTCCTCATACTCTTTGCGGCTGGTTTCCTCAAATTTGGTTTAAATAGTTTTCATGCTCTTAGAGATAATGGCTCCAGCAAAATTTTTGAATTAAACGTTGTGCATCCGCCAGATCCGATGACCTGCAAAGGAACCATCTGTCACATCCTTATTGATATTCGTAACAAGACTGGCGATGCGCAATCAATCGATGCGGTGCCATACATGGTGACAAAGAGTGGTCGGGCATATGCGCCAGGCAACCCAGCCATACTCGGCAACGGTCCTTCGTACTGTGAACAGCACCTCTCGCTGACATTCAAGCCCCACCAGGTAATTCAATATTTAGGGCTATGTGCAGAGGGAATCCCCGCCGGAACAGAGGTAGACACCGTAGAGCTGCGGAACTCTAGTGGTGGGTTAGTGGTTTCTGGGGTACTCAAGGCCATTTCCCACTAAACGTTATGTGCTCGTTATGCGATCTGGAAGGCCGTGGAGAATCGGACTTTAGTTATCTCTTTGTTATCAAAATTTCCTTGTAAAACCCCCTCGCCGGGGTTAGGTTCTGCTTGTCTCCCCTGTGCAGGTGGGGTCGTTTTTCAATAACTTCTGCTGAAGAGAATAGGAAAAACATGAAAGAAATAATCACCGAGAACGAGGTTTCACGTCGTTCCGTACTCAAGGGTGCCGCTGCTGGTGCCGCTGCGTTAGCCGCAGGCGGCGTTGGAGCTTCAACTCTTGGAGCATCAGCCGCAAGCGCAGATGCAGTAACAGTTAGCTTCGGTTCGAACAACTCGAACCCTCCAGGACCTGAAGAAGATGCTGCCTGGGTTGCTGCTGCTAAGTCAGAAGGCATCAACGTTCAGCTGAACGTTGTCGATCACAACACCTTCCAAAATCAGATCAACTCTTACCTCCAAGGAACTCCAGATAACGTCTTCGACTGGTTCGCTGGATACCGCATGCAGTTCTTCGCTCAGAAGGGTCTCTTGACCCCAATTGATGATCTTTGGAAGTCAATTGGTAAGAACTACACAGCCGGTTTCGCTGGCGCTTCAACTGGTCTCGATGGCAAGAAGTATCTTGTTCCAACAGACTGGTATCCATGGGCTATCCACTACCGCAAGTCGGTATGGAAGGCTGCTGGAGTTAACCCAGCATCAATCAAGACAATGGCAGACCTCGTCAACGCTTGCAAGACCTTCAAGAGCAAGGGACTTATCCCAATTGCACAGGCTGACAAGGGTGGCTGGGAAGCAATGGGTGTCTTCGACATCATCAACATGCGTACCAACGGATACCAATTCCATGCTGATCTAACAGCTGGCCGTGCTTCATGGTTGGATCCACGCATTCAGAAGATCTTCGCAAACTGGAAGGCTCTGATCCCTTACACAAACAAGGATCCGCTAACCCAGTCTGACCAGACTGCTGGAACACTCGTGCTCCAGAAGAAGGCTGCCATGATCATCATGGGATCCTTCACAAGCGGTCTCTACACAAACAAGGCTGATTACAACGATCTTGCTTTGATCCCATTCCCAATCATCAACTCTGCATACGGTACCGACTCAATCGATGCTCCTATCGATGGTGTCTTGGCATCGACTTCAGCTGCAAGCAACTTGCCTGCATCTGAGGCGCTGATGAACTTCATTGGATCAACCAAGTTCTCTGGAATCATCCAAGCAATCTCTCCAGGACTCTTTGCAAATAAGAACTCAACAGTCCCTGCAGATCCATTCATTCAATCACAGGTCAAGTTGGTTCAGGCTACAAAGCACGTCGCTCAGTTCTTCGACCGTGACTCACGTCCTGACTTCGCTTATCCAATCTTCTCTGACGCTATCCAGAAGTTCTTGACTGGTGGCGATCCAAAGGCGATTGCGAAGAACCTTGATGCCCAATGGAAGGCTCTGCCTCCAGTCTAAGCAACATCCGTTCAGTACTAATGTGGGAGTCCGTTGGCGAATTATTTCGCCAACGGAACTTCCATTTCCGTAGCAACTAGTAATGAACCAGGAAAAGGAATGAATAATTGAGCACCGTTCTTGAGGAGCCTCAGGCTCAGGCCGTTCCGGCCAAGAAAAAGCGCAGGCGCAGCTCCCACAATTTCAGTGGCAGCGACCGTACGACCCTCGGAGTATTTGTTGGTCTCCCAACCATCCTTCACGTATTTTTTGTCTGGGTNCCCGCTGTTTGCACCATCTTGCTCTCATTTACCTTCTGGGATGGCATCGGTGGATTAAAGAACATTCACTGGGTCGGCTTCACAAATTACCGCCAGATTTTCACCTTGGATGATCAATTCCCAATCGCTATTCGAAACAATATTTATTGGCTTGCGGTATTCGCATTCATAGCCACCCCGCTGGGAATCATTCTCGCTTATTACATTGATAAGAATTTAAAGGGAACACACTTCTACCAGACTGCTTTCTACATGCCATTGGTAATTTCTGCAGCGGTTACTGGAATCATCTGGGAGAACGTCTTCTTCACAGATGGAATCGTGAACTCTTTGCTTCATAATACAAATCCGAATACCGCGATTGACTGGTTGGGTGACCCCAGCAAGAATATTTGGGTTCTTCTCTTCATCGCCTCGTGGCGACATATTGGTTACATAATGCTGCTTTATTTAGCAGGTATGAAGGCGGTTGATCCTTCACTACGCGAAGCTTCTGCGATTGACGGAGCGGGCGAGTGGTACACATTCCGTAAGGTGATCATGCCATCGCTGCGTCCTGTGAATGTGATCATTGTTGTTATCACCATCATTGAGTCAATGCGCGCCTTCGACCTTGCTTACATCATCAATCAGGGATCGAATGGACTGCAAACTCTAGGAATTTTGGTTTACCAAAACATCGAAGGATCCTCGATGCGTATTGGGTGGGGAGCGGCTTACGCGACCCTGCTCTTTATTATCTGTTTAGGACCAATCATGGTCTACCTCTATCAAAACTTTAGTAAAGGGAACGACTAAATGGTTACGGGTCAAAAGAGCAAAGCTGGCGCTCGCATAGCGGTCGGAATACTCTCCTTCTTCTCACTCTTCTGGGTGTTGCCAATTCTCTTCACGATTTTGCAATCGTTTAGACCTTATGGAGATGTACTGAAGAATGGTCCGGTCTCCTTTCCGCGCCACTTAACATTTAGCAATTACTACAACGCCTTGGTTGAGTCCAAGATGTGGCGCTTCTTCTTCAACTCAGTTGAGGTTGCAGTGCCTGCGGTTGTGATCACACTCTTCTTGGCTTCAATGATTGCATTCGTTTTGAGTCGCTATGAATCTAAGTTCAGTGTGCCTCTTCTCATGCTCTTTACTGCAGGTAACTTGCTTCCACCTCAGTTGCTCTTCATTCCGCTATTCCGGTTGTATTTAAAGATTCCAGTGCCTCATTTCATTAATAGCAATGGCGTCTTGTACGACACTCAAATCGGATTGATCTTGGTGCACATTGCGATCCAGGTTGGTTTTGCAACCTTCGTGCTCACCAATTTCTTGCGCACAATTCCAAAAGAGATCTCTGAGTCAGCTCTTGTCGATGGCGCAAATGTGTGGAATCACTTCTTCCGCATTATCTTGCCGCTGCTCCGTCCGGCGCTAGCCTCTCTTGGAGTCTTGATGACCACCTGGATCTATAACGATTTCTTCTGGTCGATTGTGCTTCTCAAGTCCGGAAACAAGCGGCCAATTACAGCTGCGCTTTCAAATCTGCAGGGTGAGTTCAATACAGACTATGACTTGTTGGCTGCGGGTGCAGTTCTTGCCTTTATCCCAACGCTCATTGTCTTCTTCGCTCTGCGTAGGCACTTCGTCGGTGGATTAACCCTCGGTTCTACCAAAGGTTAATCCCGCTACAAACCTAACTTGGGTTAGTTCGAGCTCGTTATCTCGATCAAGATTGCGTTCTCCGGTGGCAAAATCGGAGGGCGCAATCCGATATGTGCCAGCTCTGCGCCACTCAACGTGATTCCAGATTCGTTGCTCATCCATGCTGGATATCCCCGTTGCATAGTTTGAGCCACTCCTGCATCAACGAGAGCTCTCACGCGGTATATGCGGTCTGACTCAAGGCCTGGAATCCGTGCCATGGCAGGGAAAGTCGATTCAGACATATCTCTCGCCGCGATTGCAAAGAGAGCCTCGCTCTTATCTTGGGCTACTACGCCATAGACATATGAATTCTGATCTGGATGATCAACGCGGATTGCCTTTCCAGAGTGCAGAAGGCCACGCTTGCTTTTGTAGAGCGCAACCCAACTCTTAATTACCTCAATCTCTGAGGGAGAAGCCTTGGTGATATCCCATTCAATTCCAGCATGCCCAAAGAGAGCGGTGATGGCGCGGAAGTTAATCTCTGTGACCCGGCGATTCTGATTTCCGGGGCGTGGGCCGATGTGAGTTCCAAGTAACTCTGGTGGAACCGCGATTCCAGTCCAACGTTGAATGGTCTGCCTCTCAAGGGCATCGTTGTTATCGCTGGTCCAGAAGCGATCGACATAATCGATTACTCCAAGATCAATTCGGGCCCCGCCAGAAGCGCAGCTTTCAATCTCGAGCTTAGGGTGGCGCTTTTTAAGTTCCGCAAATAGTCGATAGATAGCGGCCGTCTGATTGTGCACCGCGGCTTGCCCGAGGTGCCCCGCATCAACTAGAACTCGGTTGTGATCCCATTTGATGTAGGCGATGTTGTATTCACTCAGAATCGCATCTACCTGCCCGAGAACATGTTCGTAGGCCCCAGGATGGGTAATATCTAGTACCTGCTGATGGCGCCAGAGTGGGGGAGTTCGCCCAGCTTCATGCAAAATCCATTCAGGATGGGCGCGGTAGAGGTCTGAGTCTGGATTGATCATCTCGCCTTCAAACCAGAGGCCGAACTCCATGCCCTTGTCATTGATGTATTTGATTATCGGTCCGAGCCCATCTGGCCAGACGCTCTTATCGACTACCCAGTCGCCTAAGCCAGCTTGGTCGTGTCTGCGCAGATTGAACCAACCATCGTCAAGTACGAAGCGCTCAACCCCCACTGCTGCTGCGGCATCCACAATCGCTTTGATCTTCTCGTCATCGTGATCGAAGTCGATCGCCTCCCAGACGTTGAGAGTGATGGGGCGAGGTCGAATATTTGTAGGGTGGCTGGGGCGAGATCGGAGCCACTTGTAGTAGTTATCGCTTAGGCCGTCGAAGCCCGCATCTGAGTAATTGGCGATAACCGGTGGAATCGTGTGTGTCTTGCCCGCTCCGAGGATGATCTCACCCGGCTCAAGAAGTTCTCCGGCGCCAATTGAGGTCTCACCACTGGCGAGGCGCTCAATGTGATGGACTGAATTGCCGCTCCAAGCCACCGAGAGAGCCCANACCTCNCCNTGGCCAAACTCCGTATTTCCAGCGAGGGCTAATTGCGCGATGGTGTAATCGTGCCCGCTGCGGCCTTCGCGAATCTCACGTGAGAGAAGACCATATCTAATTGAGTTTCGTTGCGGGTGACGTTCTCTGGACCAGCGACCAGTGAAATCCAGAACTTCACTTGCCCGATCTGGAAGTGGCAACCAGTAGGTGAATGCCTCAAGGTTGTAATCGTCGTGACCAGTATTGGTGAGCGAGGCGCTCACGTGCAAAATTCCGAATTCGTTGAGTTGATATTTCAGGGTAAGTTGCAAATGTGCAGAGGCATCTGCGAAGTGTGCTGTTAGCGATGAACTCGTGTGATCAATTTTGGTGATCGAGAAGAGTGTTGACCAGGCCTGACCATTGCGATGACCACTGATTGTTGGATGACCTAAAAATCCGCGTGAGTGCTCGCGAAGAACTCCTGATGTGAGCGGAAGATCAAAGCTACTGTGGGCAACAGGATCGGTCGTCGCGGCCTTGACATCTCCACCTTGGCTAGCAATCGGAGCTCCCCAATATTTGATAACTAAATTGTTATCTGATGCATCAAATATAAGTGATGACTTTGGTGAGGAGAGAGTGATGATTTCCGAATTAGCCAATGTTCCTCCTAGGGAGATGCGCACTTTGAGTGCGTCCTTTACTTGATTATCAATGGGATTTAGAGTGGTTCAGTGCCTTCGGCGGTAATTCCTAGATACTACTATCAAAGTTTTTTGGAGTAAATGAATGAAATATTGGAATAGCCCAGAAACCACTTCAATCAATCGTGAACCAATGTTAAATATTATTCACGAGGATGCGGTCTCTCTAGACGGTCAATGGGATTTCCAACTCCTGCGATCTCCAGATGATCAACCAGGCGGAAGTTGGTCCACGATTCCAGTTCCCGGTTTGTGGACGACCCAGNCAGAGTCACCGCAATTTTGGGATCGCCCTATCTACACAAATGTGCAGATGCCTTTTGATGAACTTCCCCCATNCGTTCCAACCCTCAATCCCACTGGAATCTATGAGCGTGACTTCACCGTTCTAGATAATTGGGTAAGCGAAAGAATTGTTGTCCAGATCGGCGGCTTTGAATCTGTTGCAATTCTTAGCATCAATGGCGTTGAAGTTGGTATGGCAAAAGACTCCAGACTTGCTGCAGATTTTGATATCAGCAAATTTGTACATCCCGGAAGTAACCGGATACAGATCAAAGTGGTCAAGTGGTCAGATGCCACGTATATCGAGGATCAAGATCAGTGGTGGCATGGCGGAATCACGCGCAGCGTTAAGTTAATCATTACTCCAAAGGTGCACGTCGCTAGGTTCTATCCAACGGTTGGTCTTAAGGCAGATGGGACGACGGGAACACTAGATATCCGAGCCTTTATTGCAGCTGCCCAAGATGCAACTTTCAATGGATATTCATTGAGTGCAAAGGTTGAAGGCGTATCGCGTGCCAAGGCGCTGAGCGCAACAGTGCAGGTTAGTTCTCGAATCGAGTGGACTGAGATGCCCGCCGAGATTCAGTCGATCAGTGCCGATTTCTTTCATGGCAAATACTGGGATGCCAAAGTTCCCGAGGCTGTAATGTCAGTTGTCAATAAGATCGAACCCCCAACACCGGGATACGTGCACCTTAAGGCAGAGTTCGCAAACGTTAAGGCTTGGTCAGCGGAATCTCCTCACCTCTACTACCTACATGTTGAGCTCAAAGATTCAACTGGAGTTGTTGTCGAAAAATTCACGCAACGCGTTGGGTTCCGCAATGTCGCTATTAAAGGAAGAAATTTCCTCGTCAATGGCCAGCGGGTAATCATCTATGGCGTCAATCGCCATGATTTCAATAGAAAGACAGGTCGCGTTGTCTCAGTCGCAGATATGCGAGCTGACCTGCTCGAGATGAAGAAATTCAATTTCAATGCAGTGCGAACTTCACACTACCCCAACGATCCAGCATTTCTGGATCTTGCAGATGAGTTAGGTTTCTACGTTATTGGCGAGGCAAACATTGAGTCACATGCCTTCCAAGATTCTCTCTGTAACGACCAGCGCTATCTGACTCCATGGGTTGATCGTGTGGCCCGCATGGTGCAGCGCGATATTCATCACCCCAGCGTGATTATGTGGTCGCTCGGAAATGAGTCAGGTGCTGGAAGCAACCACGAAGCGGCAGCAGCCTATGTTCGTAAGTTTGATCCTTCTCGTCCACTTCATTACGAGGGCGCAATCAGACCTTACTGGACCGCAAATCCGGCGTTGACCGATGTTGTTTGCCCAATGTATCCATCCATCGATGCGATCATCTCTTACGCAAAATCAGATCTCGGAACTCGTCCTTTGATCATGTGTGAGTACTCGCATGCGATGGGTAATTCCAATGGAACGCTGCTCGAGTACTGGCAGGCGATTCATTCTCTTCCCGGACTCCAAGGTGGTTTCATCTGGGAATTCTGGGATCATGGAATTGAGCAGACCCTGNCAGATGGAAGCAAGCGTTCGGCGTATGGCGGAGATTTTGGCGAAGAGCGTCATGATGGCAACTTCTGTTGCGATGGCATGGTCTTCCCGGATCGAACTCCCAAGCCGGCAATGTCAGAGTTCAAATCAATCGCTGCACCTTTCTTGATCACCGCTACCAGTGCATCGGCTGGAACCTTCAAGGTCAAGAACAAGAACTTCTTTGTAGATTCGAAAGACTTCGAAATACTCTGGAATATCTCTGTTGAGGGCGAAGTGGTTGATTTTGGTCGCCTTAAGCTTCCAATTATTGCNCCACAGGCAACCGTTGCGGCAAAAGTTAACTCCAAGTTCTTGAAGGCTACTTCAACACCAGGTGAACGCTTTATCACCTTCAGTGTTACTCGAAAGAGTGCAACCGAATGGTCTGCTGAAAATGCAGAAGTTGGTTGGGCACAATTTAAGCTCCCTTCAAAGGCAGCTCCAAAGGCCAAGGTGAGAACACCTAACCAGCTGGAGAACAACATAAATGAGGACGGCTCTATCTACCTGGGCTTTGGTACCTATCTGCCACAACTCAATCTCTACCGGGCACCTACCGACAATGACCGCATCGGAAATATCTCCAAGCGTTGGCACGAGTGGGGAATCGATAACCTGACTCGTAGCAAGGTTAAGGTAAGTAGATCAGGTAATAGCTTTAGAGTTACCTCTACATATATAACCAGCGCTGGAATTGAGATCAAGCAGATTCAAACCATAAGTGAGATTGCAGATGGCATTAAGGTAGTTGAGGAAACTACCTTGCCACGAGTTCTTCATGATGTGGCTCGAGTTGGTACAACCTTTGAACTCGACAGCGATTTCAATCGCTTCAGCTATTTCGGTTCTGGTCCAAATGAGACCTACCCAGATCGCCATTTCAGTCCTATTGGAAGATATTCCTCTAGGGTCGTGGACCAATATGTTGGCTATGTGAAGCCACAGGAGAATGGCGGCCACGCAGATGTGCGCTGGTTTGAGGTCTCGAAAAACCATCGCAACACCATTCGCATCGAACTCGAGTCGCCTGGCCAAGTTTCGGTTACTCCTTATCGCGCCCTTGACCTGACGACGGCTACTCACAATGTCGAACTTGAGAAATCAAATGTGACAGTTGTGGCAATCGACACGATTCATCGGGGAGTCGGAACTGCATCGTGTGGTCCCGATACCTTGCCGCAGTATCGGATCAAGCCAGGTAAGTACACTTTGGCGTACACCCTGACCTATAAGTAGAGGAACTGTGCAAGAGATATCGCAGCGTTTTAATGAGTTATTCGGTCACGCCCCAGAGATAGTTGCGGCTGCTCCAGGGCGTGTGAACCTCATCGGTGAGCACATCGATTACAGCGACGGCTTTGTACTGCCCTTTGCTATCTCTGACACTACAACGGTTGCGCTAGCGCGTCGGTCTGATCGCGTTATTCGAATCGCCTCAGTACAGAAAAGCGCTGAGATTTTCGAAACTAGCGTTGATGACTTGGCTCCACATTCAGGTGAGAGCTGGGCGAGGTATGCGCTTGGAGTTCTATGGGTACTTGGAGTGGATACCGGAGTTGAGTTACTGATTGATGGAAGAGTTCCTCTCGGAGCAGGTCTCTCATCTAGCGCAGCACTTGAATGTTCGATTGCAACTGCGGTCAATCAATTATTCGAAAAGGGGCTCTCGCTTGCAGAGTTAGCGCGAGCCACTCAAAAAGCTGAGAACGACTATGTAGGAGTTCCNTGCGGAATTATGGATCAATCCGTCTCGCTGATGGCGAAATCAGGATCGGCTCTCTTGCTCGACTGTCGCGACCTCACCTCGGAGAACATTCCATTTCTTATCGCTCCTCAAGGTTTAGAGCTATTGATTATTGATACACAGGCACACCATAAGTTGGTTGATGGTGGATATGCTGAACGGCGAGCCTCGTGCGAGAAGGCTGTGGCAGACCTTGGNATTACNTCTCTGCGAGATATCAGCGTCGCACAGTATGCAGCAAGACAATCAGAACTGGATCCAGTTACTTACATCCGTGGTTTCCATGCGGTNACGGAGATGAAGCGAGTTCTCGATGCGGTTGAGGCGCTCAAGGGAAATAACTTCACTCGGTTGGGAGAACTCCTTAACCAATCTCATCGCTCATTGAGAGATGATTACACAGTCTCTTGTCCTGAACTCAATCTGGCGGTAGATACTGCTCTTGCCCAGGGAGCTCTTGGTTCACGCATGGTAGGTGGTGGTTTCGGCGGAAGCGCGATCGCCCTCATCAAAGCAGATCATGTTAAACGTTGTGAAGCGGCCATAACGAAGGCATTTAGTGGTGCAGGATTTAAAGCACCGAGATTCTTCACCTCGTTACCAAGTGCTGGAGCCCACGTTATTTCCAGTTGAGGGTTCGCTCAATCGCTTTGTTCCAATTTTGTAGTCCTTCTTGAGCAATCTCCTTGCTGACTTCTGGACTCCAACGGTGACTTTCCTGCCACTGGGTAAGTAGTTCGTGAGTGTTCTTCCAAACTCCGATCGCAAGACCCGCTGCATAGGCGGCCCCAAGCGCGGTCGTCTCTGCGACTACTGGACGGGAAACTTCGGTCTGGAGTATGTCGGCCTGCAACTGCATACAAAGGTTATTTTGCGTAACGCCTCCATCAACTCTGAGCACTTTGATGGTGACGCCAGTTTCTTCTTCCATAGCTCTAATAACATCGTGGGTTTGATAACAGATGGCTTCGAGAGTGGCACGAGCTATATGTGCTTTTGTTGCTGCCCGAGTAAGACCAACTATCACCCCTCGTGCATCCCCACGCCAATAGGGAGCGAAGAGTCCTGAGAAGGCGGGGACAAAGTAGACGCCTCCGTTGTCTGGAACACTTGCGGCTAGTGGCTCGATATCCGATGACTTTTGTATCACTCCAAGTTGGTCCCGCAACCACTGCACTGCAGATCCAGTAACGGCAACCGATCCCTCGAGAGCGTACTTCGCTGGCTCATCACCCAGTTGAAAGGCGAGGGTGGTGAGTAGACCTTTCTTGGAGCGGATGATGTCGGTTCCGGTGTTAATGAGTGCGAAGTTCCCGGTCCCATAGGTTGTCTTTGACTCACCTTTGTTAAAGCAAAGTTGACCTAAGAGCGCCGCATGCTGATCTCCAACTATTCCTGCAATTGGGATACGAGCCCCAAAGACGCCGTGAGGGGAGGTATAACCGTAAATCTCCGAAGAGCTCTTGATTTGTGCCAGAGAATTTTGGGGAACTCCAAAAATTGCAAGCAGTTCCTCATCCCACTGCAAGGTTTCTAGATTCATCAACAAGGTGCGCGAAGCGTTTGAAACATCTGTGACGTGAATGTTCTCTTCACTGAGATTCCAGACTAGCCATGAATCTATGGTTCCAAAGAGCAACTCCTGCTGGTCCATCGCGCTCTTAACGAGAGGGGAGTGCTCCAACATCCAGCTCATCTTGCTTGCCGAGAAATAAGGGGCGAGGGGCAACCCGGTTTTGTATGTGATGGTCTGCGCGGACTGTGGGGTAATGCGATCGAGAATTGCCTGGCTTCTTGTGTCTTGCCAGACGATGGCATTGTGAAGCGGAACTCCGCTGGAAGACATCCAGGCAACTGTAGTTTCGCGCTGGTTGGTGATTCCGACCGCAGCTAAATCGTTACCCGTTAAACCGGCAGTGGACAGCGCCTCTCTGATAACCGACTCGGTAGCTCGAAGAATTTCGAGGGGATCGTGTTCGACCCACCCTGCCTGGGGAAGGTACTGAGTGTGCTCTTTCTGGGCTGCTGCAATGATGGCTCCGGCTTCATTGAAGATCATGAAGCGGGTGCTGGTGGTTCCTTGATCGATCGCCCCAATATAAGACATGCCAGTATTGTAAGCGCGTGGCCTCTAATAAGTCAGTGCTTAATCCAGAACAACGTAATGCCGATATTGAAAAGCTGAAGTCGCATGAGTTCGACATTCTCGTGATTGGCGGGGGTGTGGTCGGAAGCGGGATTGCCCTCGATGCTGCGGCTCGCGGCTTAAGCGTCGCACTTGTCGAAAGCGATGACTTTGCTGCTGGAACATCATCGCGCTCGAGCAAATTGATACATGGTGGCTTACGTTATTTAGAGCAATTTGATTTCAAGTTAGTTCGTGAGGCGCTACATGAACGCGAGATGATGATTACCGAGCAGGCTCCACATTTGGTCAAGCCGCTCTCCTTTGTTTACCCACTTCATAAAAAATATCTGGATCGTATTTATGTTGGCGCAGGGTTGATGTTGTATGACCTCTTGCGGGGCAAACTTCGCGCAGTGCCATGGCACAAACACATTTCGTTCGGAGAGATGCGCAATGAGGCTAGATCACTCAATCCCGAGATTGTTACAGGTGGGTTGGTTTATTACGACGCACAAGTAGATGATGCGCGCCATACAGTTATGGTCGCTCGGACTGCAATGGATCAAGGCGCTCACATTGTGACTGGCGCTACCGTTACTCAAATTACCCGTAATCCAGATCGAGTTACTGGAGCGGTGGTAAGCGTTGATGGTCACAGCTTTAATGTGAAATCAAAGGTCGTGATTGCGGCCGCTGGTATTTGGAATGAGGAGCTTTACCAACAATTCGGAATTAAGCCGGGCTACAAAATCAAGATGAGTAAAGGTGTTCATATCATCTTGCCTAAGGATGCGATTGATGCCAAGACCGGAATCATCATCAAGACCGCTTTGTCTGTTCTCTTCATCATTCCGTGGGGTAATGAGTGGCTGCTTGGAACAACTGATACCGACTACACCGGTGATCGCGAGTATCCACTAGCCGATAGCGTTGATATTGACTACATTCTTAATGAGGCAAATAAAGTCTTACTTCCTAAAATCCGTCGAGAGCAAATTATCAGCACATATGCCGGGCTACGTCCGCTGGTCTCGCCAGCTAAAGACTCCTCAACCACCAAGATTTCACGGGAGCATACAGTTGATCATCCGCTCAAGGG
>JGI24891J29808_1000661_pt1 | contig 13852 bp, 9 predicted proteins | sample FreactcultuFSWF8_FD_29808 | JGI IMG/M metagenome (IMG submission 29808) | reverse complement strand
CATCAATCTGCTCAGGCGTACTTACGTCGCCAGGAATGAACTTGGCGATCTTAGAAGATACGCCTTTCTGTTCCAATACTTCCTTGACTGAACGTCCTCGAAGGTCTGCCTGAATAGAAGCTAGCTGATCAGCCAGTTCCTTCTTTTCACGCTCTGCTCTTTTGAGAGCCTTGCGTAGATTTGCTGGACCATTCTGGTCTTGTGTTTGTGATGGTTGATCTTCTTCAAGATCAAAGTCATCATCTTCGTATTGGTCTGCCATGTGGCACTCCCTTTTCTATGTTGGTTGATCGCAGGCCATAGCACTCCCCAGGGGAAGGGGTACTAGCTCCCACTCTTGGTCTTTAAATACACATCACTATGCCAATGGGTAGTGATGGAACCTAATTAACTTACGCCAGATTGCTCTGTGTAAAGGCTGCCCTTGGCAGCACCAGAAGAACCAGAGAACTGGTTAACTTCTTGAGCACGTTGACGTGTTAATTCTTGCTGTGCTTGTGCCGCAGAAATGCCATTAACGTTTGCGTTAAATTGAGCAGCAGTTAATTCAGAGCCAATGTTGGCAGCATTGCCACCCAATGATGCGGCAATCTGTTGTTGTTGAGCCAATTGGCTACCAATGTTTGCAAAGCCTGTTTGGGCTTGTTGTTGCGTAACACCCTGTGCTGCAAGGCTCAAAGCATTTTGTTGATTAAGAGCAAGGTTTTGACGAGCTGCTTCTGCCGCAACTTGAGTACCAGCAAACTGTTGTTGAAGAACAGGTACTGCCGTATTTGGATCAAGGAAGTGTGCAATAAGATCACCTTGGGTCAAACCGTATTGTTGATATGCAGTTTGAAGCAGGTAAGGATCTTGTGTTGTCGCCAACTGGCTTGCCATGTTGACGTAGTTTTGAAGTGTTGCCGTTCCCACGTTTTTGCCAATAAGGCTCGCAAGAAAAGATTGAGTTTGATATTGATCTGGAACACCAGATTCTGACAATATGCTACGGTAATTGTTTTCAGCAGTCATATAATCTGCTGCGCTATAAGCAGAAAACCCAGCTGCTACGCGAGCAGCGTTACCTGAAAAACGAGCAGCATAAGCAGCAGAATTTTGAATTGTTAAAGCAATTGTATCTGGTTGTGCACCTTGTTGAGCAAGTGTTGTAATTTGATTCATTAGATCTGTTGAATTAGGATCGTTAGCGTTAAGAATACCCCAGTTCATTAACTGCTGTTGAGCAGCAGAAATATAATCTGTAGTCATTGGCCCAGTGGAGCCAGTTGAACCTGTTGGACCCGTAGAAGCAATTTGTGTGTATTGTGGAGCGTTGGGTGTGCCATCCCAATTATAAGTAGTTGTAGTAACACCTATTACTTTGCCAGTAGAATCTACTGTTTGCACGGTAGTTGGTGATGGTGTTGCAACAAAATTTGTTGCAGGACCCAATAAACCAGCCCCTGTAGTAGTTGGTCCAGCCATTGAAGCACTGCCTGGAGCTTTAGATCCATCTGGAAGAACAATCGCACCAGCGGGAGTTGCGGTTCCAAAAGTTCCTGCTGTTACTGGAGTATCTGGAACAGCCGCTTGTTGTAATTGTTGTTCTACTTGACGATCTGTCATTGCCATTAGATTTTTCCAAACGTTTTGCCTAGAGTTTCAACAATACTTGCCATTGAGTTTTGAGCGTCAGGTGTGCTTCTCCAACGTGGATCTTGACGAAGCGTCTGTTGAAATTGCCAAATAGGCATAGGTGAACCTAAACCAGTTGTTGGATCAATAGTTCCTTGAAGAGCTTTATTAATTAAAGCACTATCTCCATTATTTCCACTTAGATCAATACTATCTGCTGGAATACCAAGAATATTTTGCATTTCTTGTTGATAGGGAGCAGCAATGTTGGCAACAGTTTCACCTTGATTAATTCTGCTAGCAAAACCAGAAAACTTAGATGCTGCATATCCTTTAATATTGTTTGCATAAGTGTCATAAGTCATACCAGATTTTGGATCTGATAATTTAGCACCAGCATCTGTATAAAAATTTTCAGGCATTGCAACACCTTGACTTGCGGCGTAGGCACGAAGTTGATTTACAAGACCAATTCCAGTGCTTGCATTTGCTCCACCGCTAAGTGCAATACCTGCACTTTGAGCAGTTGTAGCAATTTTACTTTGAAGACCAGATTGATAATTGCTTGAATTATAAATCGTTCCTTCATATGCATCATTTAAAGTTCCCTCTGCAAGAGACGTTGCAACCTCTGGGGTAAGTTTGTAACCCATGCTTGTTGCTTCGGTAGTAATTCCATCAATACGACGCTGAAGTTCTTGACCGTATGTACTATTCGGAAGTACGTTTCCATTAGCATCAAGTGATTGTGCTTTATCTGAAGCTGCCTGAATGGCTGAAGCGCCATAGGCTTTCCAAAAATCTGTTTTCTTTAAATTTAATTCAAAATTTGTTGGGTCTGTTGCGTTAATCCAACCATTATTAACTGCATCAGTAATAAATTGAAATAATGAATAGCCAGTACCATTTTGAATTGTTGGCAAAGTAGAATCTGCATTTTTCCAAAAAGCATATTGAGCGCCATTTTGATTATGAAGAATCTGTGCAAAATCTGACCCTGGCGATAGCAGTCCTGAAAGACCAGGCTCTGCTGCCGCAACTTGAGCAGATACTTTTTTAGTAGTTCCAGCCATTATGCAACTCCAGCATCTTTAGCAGCTATTTGGTTCATTAGATTAAAGGCAGCACCAGATGCTTGAAATGCTTTATATTCACCAGAATCAATAATTTGATTTTTTGCAAAAGCTGGTAGGCTAAGTTGATTTGCCGTTGTAGTTTCATTTTGACCAGAACGAAGCAAACGATTTGTTACGCCACTAGCGCCCAAACCTTGAACTGGAACTACTGAATATGTATTTGAGCCAACGGTTTGAGATGTTGGATTTTTGGCAGCATAATTATCATACACTTGTGCCCATTTTGCAGCTTCAGCATCTGAAGCATTTTTACCCAACAATTGTAAATACAAATCATTGATGGTTGATTTTACAGCACTAATATCTGGTCGATCAATGCTTTTAAGATTAATTGAAGAACTTACGGCATATGGGTTAATTGATTGAGGATTAATTCTATTGGTAATAGCATCTGCAATAGATGCTGGATCTGCACCCTTATGTTGATTAACAACAGTTAAAGCATAGTTTCCAAGAAAGTTTTGCTCAATTGGACTTAATTTTCCATCGGTTGAAATTGTATCAAGACCCGCTAGTGCCCCAGGCGCTTTTGAAACATCTAAAGACATTCTTTGAATGGCAGGGGCATTATTGACAGAATCACCAAGAAGAGATTTTAGCTGACCCAATGAAAGAACTGTTGGAATTTTTCCATTGACAATAAACCCATAATCATTTTTAATTGGGGTATTTGCCTGTGCTTTGGCTGACAAAATGCTTCCGCTGCTACCAGCCCCACNTGATGCAAGCGCTTCCATAGTGCCAGCTGGTAGGTTAATTGCAGGGGTATTTTTTTTAATTGCCATTACTTTGTAAACCCTTCAATTGGACCAAGTGATGCTGAGTAATATTTGTTGTAGAATTTAAGAAATTGTGGATCTTGTTCTGAGATATTGACGGCCAAATCGCGAAGTGGCATTGCAATATCTTGAATAGCCGCAGGATCTTTTGTTTTTGACAGTTTTGTTACAGCTGATGCTGCATATGTTTGAAACGTGTTGTANGCATCAAAACGAAATGTTCCCTGTAGGTTCTGTACATATTCAGTTGCTCCAGNTGCTTTCATAACTGCTGGTCCNACTGCTGCTCCAACTTGATAACNTGGGTATAGTGCATGTGCGTATTCTTCAAGGCTAGTTGCGTTGTACTTTAAACCACGAACAGCCTTTGGAACATCTGCTGTTGTTGGCCATGACATACCACTTCCAAGAAGCGGGGCAAGTTGAACCTTGAGGGCGTTTACCGTTTCAATTCCTTTTTGAATTTGTGCTTGATCTGTAAGGTTTGACGTGTAATTAAGACGATTTGTTTTTTCATTCATAAAATGTTTATACAAATCTACAGAGTGCTCGGCAAGATTTTGCAATGACCAGTAGGTAAACTTACCAGTTTCGGCAAGTCTTCCACCAGCAATTCCACCAACGCCGCTTTGACCAGTGTTAAGATTGTAGTTAAAAAGAAGACCATTTAACTCATTAAGTACTGGCACCATGTTTGTAAAAGTTTTTAATGCACTTGGCGCATTACCAGGTGTAATAGCCTGTGGGCTAAACAAGTTCATAAACTCTTTAATGTATGGTGTGTTAGATAGATATGGTGCGTTAATACCACCAAATTGACCTAGCCCAGTTCCATGTTCAAAAGCGTTTAACTTTTGAAAATCTTGGATAATTGGCAAGTGGTTATTAAACCAGTTTTGCAGCCCATTGTTTGGGTTTTTATTGTTTGGATCAAGGTGGTTGTATAGTTGAAAGCCTGCATTAAGCAAAGCGTTTTCACCAGGATGATCTATTAGGTANCCACCAATGTTTTTGTACAATGNCTTGTTAAATGAGAATGGGTAAAATATTGTGTTAACTGTACGCTCAAGTGGAGTACGATCACCGTAAGTATTGATCTTTTCCAACTTCTGAGTAATCTCAGCGTCGGTCATTCCAAGTTGCTTGAGGTGATATGCCTGCCAAGCCATATTGTGCGCTGGGTTGTAAATACCAAATGGATCATTCTGTGATAAGAAACGATCAAGGCTGTCTAGATCTTGAGCCTTCTCATATACCTTTGGCATGGTACGGCCAAGAATGGCGTAAGCATCATCTTTAATGCCAAGGCGAGTCATAGCCTCATAAGGGTTACGAGTTAACGGAACACCCTCAGTAGCAGCCTTAATGTTTGTTTTAGCAAGACGACGAACTGCAAAGATAGGGTTAAGATCAAAGCGCCATTGGTTACGAAGTGCAGTTAAGTTGCTAGGCAATGAGGTTATTGCGCGAGCAATTGCACCTTCTCCAATTTTATAATTGTCAAGAAGTGGCACTTTACCAAAGAAAGAAGCTGTTGCATTGGTAGCAATTGCGCCAGATGCACGAATAAAGTCTTCACCTTTACCAAGACCCATTGTGTAGCCAGGGGCTTTGGCTTGTCCAAGCATTACTGCTTTAGCAATTCTGCGAGCATCTTCTGGTGTATAACGTGGTGTTACATCACCAAGATAATCTTTTGCGCCCTTTGCAATTGGCTGAGTAAGAGCCTTAACCATTTGATTGTAGCTAAGATCTGACATACGGCGTTGTGAACCAAATACTTCATTAGCCTTTGCCATTGCAGCATCGCGCAATTCTTTTTCTTCCCTGACTGTAAGGTTGCTTGTATCACCCATTAACTGAGTAATCATTTGCTCACGCTTGCTTTGGTTCCAACCACGAATAGCATTGGCTGTTTTATCGCCAAGCCTATTTGCGCTTGCGCCAGAACGTGCATAGTCACGAAGAATATTTACAATTGTGCTTGAGTTATCGCCTACAAATGGTTGAACTTTACCAGATGCAAATAAACGATCAACTTCTTGCTTAACTGCAGTATCACGAGATTGTGCTACCGAAATGTCGCTTACCTTGCTTGGGTCTAATTTGAGAGCAAGGGCTGCACGGCGAAGCAAGGATGTACGCTGATCTGCAATAACTGGATGCAAAATTGGCGCTTCATAAGCATGCCCAATATCAGTACCAAGAACAGGGCGGTAACCCTTTTCTGCTAAGCGAGCAACAGCATCAGTTACAGCCTTTGGTGCTTTTGCTGGCAAAAAAGCCTCAGATGCTAAACCATGAGATTCACGGTAAATCAAAGATACTGCTTCAATTGGATCAAGTTTGTTGACTTGAAGTGAGTCAAAGCCCAACTTCTTGATGAGAATACCACGTGCTTCATTAAGCACATTAAGTGATTCTTTGTCCAAACTTTGTGGGTCTAACTTTGGAAGAGGCGTGTTTAATTCAATTGCTGGATTTTTAGCCAAACGACGACTTTCAAATTGCAAAGCCTGTTGAGCTTGCTCTACTTCTGGTCCATAACCAGATTTAGACAAACGCTTAAAAAAAGCATTTGCAGTATTTTGAGCATCTTGTTGGATAAAAGTATCTTTGCGAGCAATACCCAAAGCACCACGTGGCACCGTATTGTTCTGACTAAGGTACTTTGGAATAAGGCTATCTCTTGTTAAACTTGGATCAAGTTGAGTCATGTTGGCAAGTGCGCGATCACTATTAACAACATACATTTGCTTGCCAGTTTTATCAATATATTTAAATCCAGTATGACCATTGTCTGACATAATGGTTTTAGTTACATCTGAGATGCGGCTATCAATATCATTTTTATTTAATTTACCACCAGCAGCAAGTGCTGAGCGATAAGCATCTAGCAAATCTCCGCCGCTATGGTCCCTATCATTTTTAAGCATTTTAGCAAATGTTTTATATTCTTTAGTATATGCAGTTTTGTCAACGCCCACAAGGGTATTTTTACCCTTGCCAGGAACCATTAAGCCCATTTCATTACGGGCATTTTGGTCTTGTTGAATTTGAGACAATTTTGCCGCAACAGATTGAGCAGATCCTCGCTTGGTCAAATCAAGAAAAGATGGTTCTTCATTTTCAAGTGGGTTGTAGCGAAGTGTATAAACATTTGTATGTGTACGACCAGCAAAGGCTGGGTCAGCAGTTGCACGAATACCTTTGCCGTAACGAGTTGTAGACTCAAGCGTGGCAGGGTCTGGCATATATTCACTAACTTTTGAGTTAGTGTGATACAAAGGTGGCAAAGCCTTACCTTGATAAACGCTAGGAGTTAAACCTTCACCTAAAGATGTTGCCTCAACTTTGCTGCGAACAAGATCATTAAATGGTGTTTGACGCTTGCCCCAATCTTGGGTCAAGGCATGTGTTAGCAAATCTTCTACATTTGCCTGTGTACGTGAACCGTGAAATAGGTTGCGATGCTCATCTTGAAGCATTACTGAAACATCAGAATGTGCTGATTTTAACTTGTTCATTGCATCATAAAAACGTTGTTTGTTTTTATCCGCAATATCGTAAGTATCTGTTACGCCTTTACGAACATTTGAACCAAGTTGATTAGCAAAATCTTTTTTAAAGTAATTTGCAAGTACGTCTGGTTGACGAATTAAAGAGTCACGTGCTGGCGCAAGAACGCCTGCTGGATCGCTTAATGCTTCATGTTCATATTGACTAAACAATTTAGCAGCCTCTGGAGTATTTTTATCTACCGTTCCAGCTCTAATTGCAGTTTGTAAAGCATCATCGGCATAATGAGATGCTGCATATTGATTAACTTTAGTATTAAGAAAATGGTCATTAACAAATTCATTGCCCAAATTCTTTTGAAGATCGGTTAATGAAATACCCAATCCTTTTTTAAGAACATAATCCATGTTAATTGGACCAAGAGTGTCACTCAATGCCCCATGAGCAGCGTCTACAATTTGTCCAACATTTTGACTAGCTTTTAAACCAATGGTTGGATGACCCATAAACATGCTTGCAAAGTTAACTGCATTAGCCAATGAACCTTGATATGGTGCAGCAAGGTTAGCATCTTGCTCATTAATGCCAGCTTTTTGCTCAGCCTCACCAATAGCAGTAAGTCCAAGTCCTGCTAATGAACCTTTTGCCTGTGCTTGTGCAGCAACTTGCCATATAGGATTGCGCATAAGAGATGCTTGTTGCATCTTTAAATTATAATAAGTGCTTCCTTCAGTATCCATTGCATCAATTGCTGGAAGCATACGCTTTGCAACTGGGACGTTCTCCATCCAGCGAAGTAATCCAGTACCTTTAGCACCCTCTACCCCACCTTGATATAAACTTTTAGATACAAAAAATGTAGGTGTTGATGCAGCGCTTTCAGGAAGTGAACGTGTTACCAATGCTTTTGCTGCCGCAGACACACTTTCCTTTGCCGCAGTATTTTCAAGCAATGATTTTCCAACTGCACCTACTGATGTTGCCAATGCTTTTCCAGCTCCAGCAAGCCCCACAAGNCTAAGAAGGTTGCCGTAATCTTGAACCAAATTTTGAATTTGATTTTTTTGAAGTTCTGCTGCTGTTGTTTTTGCACCTAAAGTATTTTGTATATNTGCAGCNGTTTGAAATTGCGTTTTTGTATATGCGGCCGAGCCTTCTGATGGATGCGCAATTGCATCCCATGTACTTGCTGCTTGACCAGAAAGATTACCAATCATTGATCGTGCTTGTGCTGGCATATTACGCACATAACTTGCTACAGAATGAGCAATAGTTGAAGACCATCCAGAAGGAGCAATATCATTTACGATACGTTCCCACAATGGAAGAGACTTTACGTTACCAAATTGAGGTGCTACAGTTGCATCATAAGAATGTTGACTAAGAACACTTTGCCATTGGCTATTCCAAACGCCAGTTGCTAGATCTTTGCCATAACCTTTTGATTGCAGTTGCTGTTGAATACCAGCAATATCTGAATTAAGGATAGGTATTGGACCATATTGATGATGTAAAAATGATGCTGCGCTTGATAAAAGACTTGGTTGCTGATTTACTGCAGGTTCAGAAATTGATTTATCTGGCGTTGTTTGCTTTACAGCTTGACTTAAAAGACCAGCATGATCTAAAACATTTTGTGTACTACCAGCTCCTTGAGCAACTGCTGTTTGAGCAAGTGGGTCAAGGTTTGTGTGGCCTGCAGCATGTATAGCATCTAAGTTACCTGCTAACGCTTGTGCTTCAGGAGATGGTGGAATGATTGCTGGCATAAACTACTTTGCTCCCGCCATCGGTGGAACCGCTGCGGTTGGCGCTGTAGGTGCTTGTCCTGCTTGTGATTGATTCATTAAATGTGCAGCCAAAACGTTGCGAATTGATTTAACTTGTGGAGAAGCATTATCTCCTAATGAGTTAAGCAAAGATAAAGCACTTTGTGTCCCGCTAATAGATTGTTGTTGTTGCGTAGCAATTGGAGTTAATGGGTTATCTGTTGGGNTTGGTTGATGTGCGCCAATAAAACCTTGAGGTGGAACACCTTGTGCACCTTGTTGTGGTTGTGCTGTAGGCGTAGATCCTAAATTTGGTGTAGCAGCNATGGGCGCACCACTTTGAATTTGTGCCATGTCTTGAGCATCGCCATAATTTGGCATACCAGTAATGTCACGAGCAGCTTGCGTCATTTTATTTGCAGCGCTATTTTCTGTTCTATTATGTTCCATGGTAGCAACTTGTGCTGGTTTAGCTGGAGCTTGATAGCCGCCTTTGCCTGCCATAATTACTCACCTTCTATAATAGTCTCAATTGTTCTAACAACATCATCGTGAAATAGTTTTTGATCTTCTACGACGTTTGCTTTATGTAGAGCCATATTGCTCAATACATCAAAAAATTCTTCAAAACTTGCAAATAGATTTTTTACAAGATGAGCAAAGAGGGCAACAACATCCCACATGGAGAGTACTCCATCGTAGCTGTCACCCTCTTCTTTCATTTAATTACTTAGCGCCTGGGTTTGATCCGCGGGTGCCAGAAGGCTGTACTGTAAACTTAATATCTGATGTACCAGTTGACTTAACTGATGGTGCATCTTGGATACTTGTCTTCTGTGTTGTTGCTTCTGATGAGCCATATCCACCTTGCATAGCAACCTTAACAGGTGCTGATTGCAGGCTAGACTTAAAGGCTGGTGCTACTTTTGCCATTTTTATCTCCTATAGGGAATTGGTTTTCTCACTCGTAACGTTAGGCGGGTGAGCGTCTGGAAACTGACGCAGCAAGCTGCGGGTTACCAGAAGATGAAATGCCTGCTAACAAGTTCTGCAGGGATGACGCACCTTGCGGTGCTTGTTGTGCAGGCGGCATGCCTGGTGCTTGGCCTTGAGGCGCGCCCCCAGCAGGAGCCTGTCCTGGGGCACCTTCAGGTGCCGCACCAGCGGCTGCAGCTTCTGGGGAAACTTGTGGCTGTGGTTCTGGGGCAAAAGCCTTAGCAACAATTTCCTCAATAGGGTCGCCTTTTTGGCGACCAACAATTACTTGCGCAATTGCATTAATAACTTTAGATGGATCTGCTCCTTGCATTGCCATCTGTGGCAAAGCATTAGCATAGGAAGCAACTGCTTGAAGCAATGTATCGCGTAGTTCTTCAACTTCAACACGCTCTTCTTCTTGGGTAACGTTCATTTCCCAAGGCATTTGACGACGCAAAAAATCGCGAGAGATTAACTTATCTCCACGTGCTTGTAGTCCAAAGACCAAAGCGCGGTTTGGATCTAGTCCAGCCATCATGCCATAGGTAACATCGCAAGAATAATCTCCAGCAATATCAACACTTGGTGTGTAGTTAACTACATAAGGAGCGCCAGCATTAATGCCACGAACTTCCTTCTTAACATCACCAAATAGTTTTTCATCCATTTTAAAGCATAGACGGATAACTTCTTTAAATGTTTCAGCAAATACACCTTGTGCTGTTTTGACTTGTGTGTCAAAGCCGCCCATAAGTGCTTCTACGCCACGACCAGTTACGATAGAACCTGATTGCTGTCCTAAACGGCCTTCTGGATAACGTGATCCAGTGCGCATTTCTTGGTCAAGAATTTCATTCTCTTGAAAAATTCCTGGTGGAAGGTTTAGATCTACACGACGGATCTGTTGTGGATTAGCAGAGCGAATAGTCGCATCTGGACCAATCTCAAGAACGTTTACATCTGAAGGCAAAGCAAATGGTGCTTGTACTGCCTTNTGTGCTGCTTCAAGAGTAAGAGAAGCAAAACGTGCACGGGCNACCTGNACCCACATAATATCATCGAACTGTCCACGTTGATGCTCATCTGAGTCAACGCCAGGACGCAAAGCAATTGCTACAGGAATTTCACCTAGTTCATTTTCAACACGTGAAAGAACAAAGTTATTACGCTCTGGCAAGAAAAGAATAAGTTGCTCTTTGTCTTGGTAGCGATACATCTCAAGGATGCGCTCAGAGTTACGGTTTTCGTACTGACCGCGAATAACATTTTCGTGCTCAGGAAAGTCATTAATAAGTTCGCGTACTGTTTTAACGTAGCGCTTTGAGTATGAGATAAGACGATTGAAACGATCAAACTCTGGGTAGGCACCGATTGGAGAATCAATGCGGATCATTGGGCGATTGTTCTCATAGTCTGCTTCAATGAGGAATGGTAGCCATCCAAAGGTAAGATAACGATCTGCACCTGTGTACATCATAGTCTGAAGGTTGCAAGTGTCGCGGTAACCAGCAGCAATCATGGTGCGCTTATCTGAGCGAGCACGAGCACGATCTGAAGTTGTGTTGGTTGTCATGCAGTTAAAGGCAGGAAGTGGGGCAATAACTTCAGCAACGTCGCGAGCAGCAACGTCAATGAAGTTTGCGATCATTGGCTTTGGATAGTCTTCTGAAAACATCCCAGGAAAGACTTGGTCAATCTTGCCTTGACGGATCGCCAATAGATCATCATAACGTGAATCACGTGTAAAGTAATGTGCACGTAGCTTACGGAGTTTATCTCCGATTTGATCTACAGTTAGTGCCATTATAAGTAACCCCCGTTAGATGCTAACTTCTCTTTTTCGCGCTGATAGTCTTCTATGTTAATAACCCTACGACGTGCCTGTTGGTCACGAGTCTGGAATGGGTTTTTAATNAAGGAGCCACCATATGCTCCAGNTTGATTGATATAATCACGCATCTGAGTTTCTGCAAACCAGAGTGCCATACATCCATCTTGTTTATTTTTAGTGCCAGCGGACCAAGTAATGAGCTGTTCGATCAACGATTTTATGCCTTCATTGTCGGACCGTGGCAAATCTATAAGGTTGCTTCCCTTGATATGGTTACCAAGTTTGTCAATCATTCCAAAGAGGGGAGCCATNGAGGCTACACCAAACTCTGCATCCATCTTGTTTGCGCCTGTGTAATGNTGAACAAGGCGAATACCGCGGGATGCTAGGAAACGGTTAATCTCTTCATCTTGTGTAAGGAACAACTGAAAGGCGTTCTTNTCAATAACCCAAACAGATGGNTTGTACTTTTCTGTCCATTCAAANATNAATTCACGAATACGCTGTGGTGTAGGAGCAGGCATACGACTTGCTTCTAACACATAACGCTTCTGTGTATTCTTATCGCCTGCATAGGCAATGGAGAACGTATCACCAGACATGGCTGGGTCCATTGAGCAGATGGTGTAAGAACTACTCATTGCTGCTGGGTGACCAGGAACGCCAGGATTAAGAGGGCCAATGGCTCTCATACCCGATACTGATCCACGTACTGCTTCAGGAGCGAAGACAGCTTCACTGTCAACATCTTGCTGCTGGTAAACCATAGCCCAAGTCTTTGGGTCTAGTACACCGCGACGCTTACGTAGNTTAGTCCCATCCCAGCGGGGATATAAACCGTCATNACCTAAACTAGCATCATCTCCAAGCCAAGGCTTGTCTGAACGTGGCCATAAGGTAACCCAATCCTTTGGGTCATCGGCAAATTCTAATACTGCTGGCATAGCCAGATACGTCCAAGGAGAAGTACCATCTGGGTAACGATCAGGGTTACGCATCTCACGATATAGGTCAATAGGATCTACACGAGTACCTACAACCAAAATCTTACCTGTTGGACCGACACGGGTCAGAACTTCCTGTTGGATCCATCGGATCTGCTTCTCGTACTCATTGGCGTTAGCCAAGGTCACGCAGTCATCCAAAACAATCAGGTCAGCACGAGCACCATAGATCTGTCCACCAATACCCAGTGCCTGTAGGGTTGGATCTTTTTCACCAGAGTCGCGCTCTAGGTAGATAGCGTCTTGGGTCCATTTATCAGATGATTCTTTGTAACCATCTGCTGGAGCATAGCGCCGTTGAAGTTCAGCGTAAGCGGGCTGTGTAAGCCTCTGCTTGACCGCGTAAAGAAAGTCCTTTGCCATTGTCAAGGTCTTGGAGACGATCTTGATACGGATATTAGGATCTACGCAGATGCGATAGGTGATGTAGTCAATACTGACGGTCATGCTCTTGGCATGCTCAGGTGGCATGTTCACGAGGACGTAGTTTGGAAAACCTTGCTCGTATTTCATGTTCCCGTGAAGCCACAAGGGCTTACCCTCTTCTAGCATCGAGATGATATTTCTCTGATGATTAAAAGTCTGGGAGTTGAGGTACTTGAGTCTAAAGTCCTCAAAGCTGATCTTTGCGTCTTCTTCGCTAATCGCGCCTTCGCGACGTGCTACGGCGCGGGCTAGGTCAATCGCCTCTTTAAATTGAGTATCCGACATGCGGTAGTACTCATAGGACTTAATTGACTTGCCAGTCGCGCGGACTGCATCCGCGATTGAAAAGCCTTTTTGTACAAGTTCAGCAATCGTCTGCTTGGCTTGAGTCGCGGTTAGCTGGCTCTCTGGGGCGATCTTGTATTTATTAGCCGATGGTTTAGCCATAGAATACACCCGCCTTTAAATTTATGGTTACCTCTGGTCACCGAAGGTGGCCTATGGTGGTCACTAGGGAAACTACCTATGGGTGGCGCTGTGCGCCGCCAATGGCAAGAATACAGGCCACGGCATAGCCGATGGCCAGAGTGTTAGATGGTCTATAAGCCGCGGCGGAGCCACGGCGTAGTAGTGGTATTTAAATACTCTCTATATAGTATAAGGTGGGAAATTAGTCATTCGTCCCGCTTTTGTTTCTGTGAGTTATGTCACATTGTATAAAGCTAGTATTTTATACTGGTTAGGGCCATAAAATAGTTTTAGATAATCTCATATAGTGAGACTATATTTAGAAAAA
>JGI24891J29808_1000658_pt1 | contig 13987 bp, 10 predicted proteins | sample FreactcultuFSWF8_FD_29808 | JGI IMG/M metagenome (IMG submission 29808) | reverse complement strand
CAGCGAGGACATTGCCACTAGCCCTGGATCCTCAGCAGGACGACCTACCCGCATCTCCCACAAGAGCCCGATCACCAGCTACCGCGCCCGCGCCCACGCCTGCCCCCGTGCCTCTTGTACCGTCTTCAAATCTGTTCAGCAGTCTACGATTACCTTCAGCCCGCAAGACTCCCGCACCAGCGCCCTTATCAGCACAAAGCAGACTTGCTCCTCTTGTCGACGACGACGAAGAATCAGATGTAGAGGAAATGGACTTCGGTGCCACGCACAGAGCCGAAGAATGGACATCGTTTGATGTGTTGCGTGATGTGATGAACAGGCCTGTTCCATCACTCCAACCTGCGCCACAACAGCAGTTTTTCCAACAGCAAAATGGCAATGGTAAACAGTCAGCTCAGCGCTTCGACAGTGTGCTTGCTTCGACGCCGGTACCAGGATATATGGCAAGGACACCTAGCAAACGGCAACGTGCTAAAGCACTATCTTCGATCCCGTCTACGCAGGGTGTGAAGAGGGAAGTGGTTGTTTCCACTACACCTGCTCCCGCCATCAAAACTACTCCTGCGCCGATGAGGAATAACAACGTCCAAACTCCGCAAGTCACGCCTTTTGAACGCAAAATGCGAAAAGGAGGGTATGGAAGTTCGTTGGGGAGTGCAGGTGGTGGTGTGGGGTTGGCTGAAGAGAGCTTCACACCTGCTACATTTAGGCGAACGAGATTTGGAAGTGCGCCTGGGCTGGGTTTGAATGGAGGTGCGGCACAGCAGACGGGGAGGAGTGTTAGGTTCTTTGATGTCGGAGGGGCTAAGCAAGAAGCGGATGGCGAAGATGGGGCCTGAGAACGGTATTAGTTTTGATTTCTTGATACCCCTTTTTTCTGGTCATGATCTCAATGAGATTTATCTTTCGATTACTGTTCCGAATTCTTTCTTCCAATCTCCTGCTTGATTTATTATGCTTGAGTCCCCCTGTATCTCTCTGGGACCTTTTCCATCACTCCCTCCCTTCAATGCTCTTATTCACATTAGAATTTGCATCTTGGATCGAGTCGCACTTTCCTTCAATAGGAAGTCTTGGTACAGCAATCAGCTCATACTCGACAAAATTTCTTGTTTTCTCGGCTCCGCTTCCCTATTCATCCAATCCCTCACTCATGTCACGAGCAGACCGCACCTTCTCAACCAAGCTTTCTCAAGCACCCCCAAGTCCTCGGCATCAGATCATATTCCTCTACACCATCCCTTCCCATCTCCACAACTTCCCACTCTCCAGCCTTCAAAATAGCACTTTCGATATCCCGATCAAGGTAACATCCACCCATCAATGGTCTTCTGACCGAATTCCAAATCCCTGTAATACTCAGCAGCTCGATCGGAAAGCAAAGCGGAGTGGAAAAATCTCACCTTGCATCCATCCTGTCACAATGTCGGAACTGGATTGGTGTTCCCAGAACAGCAAGTGGCCACCAGGTTTCAGCAAAGCGTGGATGCTTTTGCAAGTGGTGGGAAGATTGTCCACGGAGCACAGCACTTGCATGCACACCACTGTATCCACACTTCCCTCCACAACTCCATAGTCCTCTAGAATTTCGACGTTTCTGAATGCTGTATGGATGATTGTGTATTTATTCTTTAGTTCGGGTAATGCTGCAGCTTTCGCCGCTAGTATGGGGATAAAGGTTCCATTTGGCTCGATACCGTATACACGAGTGACGGCTTCGGCGTTGAAGCGTGGAAGCTGTGTGCCAGAACCTGGTCCTATCTCTAGCACTACACCTTTTGCTAGACTGATCAGATGGGGTACTGGTGTTTCTTCTTCCTCGTATGCCGAAAAATGCGGGCCTGCGAATTTTACATGTGTCAGTATTACAAGGTGGATTGGTTTCTGAAAACAGAGGATGTGCTTGTAATTCTTACTCATCTCGGTGTAGAAGTTTGCAAAGGCGGAGGCGGAAGCATCGGTCCAGTTGCCTGAGACAATGTGTTTTAGAAGAACTGGGTAAGCACTGCTCAGTATACGTAATAAATCATGAATCACCGAAGAGATGAAAAGGAAAAAACAGAAAAAGATTCCACTCACGCCAAAGAGCATAACAAGTTGGTTCCCAAAGACTTGTGTAAGCGTCCCAACGTTTCGCTAACTCAACAGGCATACTTCCAATTCGCCCTGCGGAAATATATAGCCTTTTGGGATCGGATGGAAGTTGATGAAATATGAAGTGAAAAGCAGGGGAAATGTTACATGGATATGGATTGGAGAGCCTCGAAGATAGCCGTGCCACCGTATATATACTGCTGATAAGGGCTGGCAGTCTATCTCGCTTCTTCCCGCGATTGACAATATCTTTATGGGGAAGGTGGGTAGCTTAGGACCATATCCCCGGGTACATCTGTTGGTAATGATGCTGCTGATGCTGCTGCTAAGCGAATTGTGCTGCACGGAAGGAGCACTAGAAACAGCGGATACAAAGACACGATTCGTCGTGTCGCCATAAAGGGTTTTGGCTGAACTTCCTCGAATATTGCGCGTTGGAGAAAGAGCGATGTGGACCGCGACCAGGAAGATGGGAAGCCTTGTGTGATTGTTGAGTCTTTCGACCCGGACGTACAGGAGATGGTATTATGCTTTGCTTAAGGTCCTTGCTCTTGCTTAGATATACCAGTAGATGTGCTCTAGCAGAGAAACTTGGGTAAACAAGACGGCATGATTGTCATCCGAGATTGCTTCGATTTTTTGCTCTGTCTCTTACATGAATGCTCAAGAGCATACGATATCCACAGTATAATTTCCACCAGCCAGGTTATCAATCGTGATTGTGCCAGCACTGCCATCTTGTTGTGTGGGAGGCGATGGTCCCCATACACCACACTTCCATGGGTTTGATGTCACACCTTTGTGTCCATGAACCTGCTTTGCCCAAATGAACTTCACGCCATGCTTACCACCAACATCACTACCAGTGACCTTGACACTAGCATTGCATCCAGGAGTGTCGAGTACAAGGCTTCCTTTGGTGCCAGGTGGGGTAGAGAGAACATAGCTCGCTCCCTTGGCAGTGACAGAGTAGTTGCCGGAATAAGTGCCATGGTCGACCTTGAATCCTGCTTCAACGTTTGTCAAGTTGCCAGGTTGAGGGTGAGCAATCCAATTGGTTGCATTCAGCACGTGTAGACCAACTGCAAAAGTTGACAAGGCCAAGACAGGGCCGGAAGACCAGCCGTGGGCGTGCGAGATGCGTGCGTCGTCTGCATAAGCTGGATAGTGCAATGCGCCGCTTGTATCGTAGCCTTCGATGTATGTGCTATTCGTCATGCGCGGGTCATCCAACATGAAGTCGGCCCACATAAATTGCATCAACTCGATAGCACGTTGAGGTTGACCGGCGAGGAAGTGAGCTTGCAGTTCGAAGCCTGTGATGAACGGAGATACAGTAGTTCCTGCTTCGGGAGCGGGTGCACCATAAGGTCCCCAGCGTGCAGCGAGGGCGCCCGAAATATCAGTACTCTGGTTCGCAGACGCAACACCAGAAATGATGGACCACACGTTGCCATCTTGAGGATGTAGAGTAGTGGTCTCATTATCCTTGTATAGCGAAGCAGAGCTGTCCCAGAGAAGTGTATTCGCAGCGCTGACGATAGCTGCGGAAGAATTTGTCCAGCTTGCGATGTGAGAAGTGTCGTTCAGAGCATAAGCGAGGGTGACGGCAACGTCCAAGGTGTGCTTTAGAATACTGTTTGCTTCGATGTTGTGACCGCCCATGCCTTCTCTTAACCAATCGAAGCTTGAAGTGACGTTGGCTAATCCAGTCTCATCCACAAAACTCAAGCTGTAGTTCAGAGCAAGCTTGAATCTGTTCCAGTTCTGTTGTAGGTATTCGTCATCACCAGTGTAGATCCAGTAGTTGTGCAATCCAAGGAGCGTGAATAGATGGTAGTTGAAGCTGAAGACTACCTTTCCAAAGTTGATAAAGCTGTTCTCAGGGAACACGTAGATGGGTTGAGCAAACCAAGGAAGTGCTCCGGTGGTGGCGTTTTGGCTAGCAAATAGTTGTTGAAGGGAGAGCTTCACGGTGATGGCATCATCTGTAGACAGGAACACACCCGGGACAGAGATGGCGAAATCACCAGGCCAGACGAGCTTATCACGCTTAGGGCCGTCGGTAAATGCCGAACTTCCATTGGTCAAAGTACTGTTAGACCACCATACTGTCGGAGTGTTTGGGTCCGTAGCGTCAAGGTCGACCAGAGAATTTCCTGCAGTAGAAGGAATGGTACAGAGTTGATCAGTATATGCACCTGCATATCATTAGCATCATGTCATTTGTGAGCTTCGGACATGTGCAGATACATACCAGCATACCATACTCGGTTGAGTTTCTCATCATTGCTGTGGAAATAGCCTGTGTACTCACCAATGCCGTCATCAGGGAAATGTGGCATGGCAGTAAAGTATGTCTGCAAGTGGCTGAGGGTAACATTGCCAGTGGTATTGTGGTAGACGTTGAGGTATCTGAAACCACCGCGGTCATGAAGAGGCTCAACCGAGTAATTGCCTGGTCCAGTAATCTTGAACCACAATGTCTCGTCAATGGCAATATTCTGCGTGGCGTCCGACCCGTCGGGTGAGATCCATAAAGATGACTCGGTGTAGGATATTCCGATGTATTGTTGGCTGTCAGAAGTAGAGCTGACGACGAAGGATACCAGACCTCCGATGTTCTTGGTGTAGTCGTAAGTCACGGCGGAGACGCTATTGAAGATCGTGCCTCCAGATCCGGAAGTCGTCACCCCAGCGGCATTGGTCACTGTTCCATTGGCCTGGTGTACTTTTACGGGAGAAAGATCTCGATGTGAAGGTGCAAGGATGTACTCGGCGTAGGGAACAGCAGCAGCTGAGGAAGACAGCAGCGTGGTCAAAGCCACAGCGAGCGGGCGGCGCATTCTGATGAGTTTTGGAAGAGGGTATGATCAAAACTGATCTTAAATGGGAGCTTGGACATCTGTAGAGCCCGTCAGCATATATAGCAATTATATCATCCTTGCTGCACTTCGGTGCAATATCCTCCGAGCTTAGAAGCTTCTGACAATCATGACGGTGGAGCCCTAAGCAGAGAAGACAACAAGGTTAGCATCATCGTGTCGGCCTTACAGATTCGACATGAAGATCTGCATGATGAGAGAAACTCTGGTGTAAAGCAAGGCAAAGGCGGGGTGGGTGCGGGGATGCGGAGTTGTCTATGCAGGTCGAAAGGTTGATCATCAGCGACGAACGGCATTTGACTCCAGCTGTTCGGCCGAAGTTGATTGACGTGATTGTGCTTGGAGTCAGATACTGGAATGGACAGCCGCGGGATGTGGAGGAACAGGCAAACTGCAGACGCGTTCGTTGGCCTGGATGTGATCGCTCCTGCTGTTCAAGCCAACGCGTTCATCTTGGCGGGTTGCAGCGAAAGCTGCCTCTCGTGAACAGAAACATGATACTTCAATGCTTTCAGCATGTCAAGAGTCAAGACAATGTTATCAAGGGCAGGAACCAGGTCAAGACGCGAAAAGAGAAGGCGAGGTCGACTTGCCGCACTTTGGCGTCCGTGCGCTGCACGTCTCGAGGTGCTCAAAATCACCACCGTCACAGTGCAGAATACTGATCGGTTGAGCCTCGCGTTCGTTGAGACGATAACAAATACCTGACTGGAGATGAGTACCGACAATTCTACTGAACAAGGATGCTTCAACAATAGTGTCAAATCAAAAAAAAATGCTTTTACATGGCATATATACACAAAGCTGGTACTAAATATACCACCAAGCCACCACCGTCTTCTATAAACAAAAAGCGTATAAACAAAGAGTAAATCTTAGAAATTCGTCTATCGTGAAGTGAAAAGGAAAAGAAGAACAAAAAAACAAATGGTGCTGGACCATTGCTCAGGCAAGCCCGAGTCTCTGCGGCAGAGCTAGACTACCATTTCTCGAACTGCATCTAGCAGTAAGCGGTGCCGTTGAAGGCAGACTCTGATTTTATGACGCCAGCGCTGATGAGGTCGGTGTAGGACCAGTAATCTCTCTGAGTGCCCTGACCATCGACGAGAGCAGTGGAGTACGAAACAGCAGTCCAGAAGGAACCACCGCTGACGTACTTGCTCCAGGCGTAACGCTGGGTGTTGAAGATCAACTGTCTCTCAGAGATGGCGAGGCTGTTGTTGTACATGGTCTGGAGGGACCATTCACCAACGAAGTTGGGGAACTTGGTGGCCTCGGCGATGAAGGCAGCCTGACCGCAGACGGCAGGGGCAACGTATTGCGAGTAGGTACCGGCGGCAGCAAAGTAGTAGACGTGCGAGTCGATGACAAGGTTGGCAGATGCGTCGAAGTAAGGCTCCCAGAAAGCAGCACCCTTGAAGCAGTCCTGGACCATGACGGGGATACGGCTGTCGACCTTGGCGGTGCGAGCGACAACACCGTTGATGTAGTCAGCGACCCACTGAGCACCCTTGTCGGAGAGACCGGCGGATGTACCGAAGCCAGAGAGGTTGTCAGAGGCCTCGTTGATGGGGCCGATGGTCCAGGAAGTCAGGTTACCGCTGGCCTTGATGAAGTCAAGGATGGAGTCAACGGCGGCGTAAGCGTAGTTAAGGTTGGTGGTGTTGTAGAAGAAGTCGTCGTGCATGAGAGCCTCACCAATATCGAGGTTGTTGACACCACCGGGGAGGGAGTGAAGGCCAACGATGATGTGCATGCCGTAGGTGTTGATGGCGTAATCAGTGATGGCCTTAAGGTACTGCTGCTGGTTACCGTGGTAGAGAGCAGATCCAGGAACGTTGACCCAGGCGGCGTAGGTGGTAGGAATACGGAGAGTGTTGACACCGACGGAGGCGAGCTGATCGATGGTAGACTTGTTCAAGAATGACTCGTATCTGGCTTCCAAAGTAGGACCACACTGGTCACCAAGGGTCTGGCAGAGAGTCCACTCATCAGGGGTGGTAGAGAGGTTGGCGACGCTGGCCCACCAGATCGGGTCGTGGGTCTGTTCCTTCTCGAGCCAGCCACCGAGGTTGGCACCGTTGGCCTGGAAAGTCTTCCAGTTGATGAAACCACCAGCAGTTGTGGGCTGAGCAGTGGCAGTAGAGCTGGCAGTGGCAGTGGCAGAGCTGATGATCCAGGTAGAAGTAGAGGGCTTCTTGCAAGTACCAGCGTCGGCAGAGCTGGAGAAACCGTAAGAGTAAGAAACGGTGTACTTGTTACCACCGCTGTTGGAACCTTTGTAGGTAGCGTAAGACGATGCCCAAGTCTGGGAGTAAAGGTTGCAGTATTGGCCAATGGCGACGTTGTTACGAGCAAGAATGTAAGTGTTGAAGAACTTGCAAGTGGCCTTGTTGGCCTTCAAGTTGGTGGCACTCTGGGCGTCGCAAGCGGCAGCGCAAAGGCTGGCATCGAAAGGACCACCGGTGAAGACCTTGCTTCCAAGGAAGGTGGACTGGCCATTGCAGTCAACAGGGGCGTCGATGGCGGTGTTGCCGTAGTAAGAAGGAGAGGTGTAGCCATCAGCGGGCTCGATGGTGTTGTTCACGTAACCGTTGCTTCCGGCAATAACGACCTGGAAGCTGCTACGGTACTGACCAGCGTTGTTTGCGTTTGTAGTAGTGAGGTCTCCACCCCAGAATACGCACTTGATGTTGGTTGTCGAGGCAGGGTTCTCACAGCCAGTACCGGGGTCCTTGCTGGGGTCACGTTCGTAGTACAGGTTGAAGGAAGCACAGCCAGAGATGGCGTTACACTTCTGGGCACACTTGGCAGTGTCGTACGAGGCGAGGTTGGTGAAACCGAGGTATCCGTAACTGCACAATATGGTCAGTACGTGAAGAAGGGTGACAGGTCATGGTAGATGCTTACGCATTGCTAGAGGCATTCAAGTTCTTGAAGGCCTGAGTGTAGCCGGAAGGAGTGGCGGCACCGGATGCAGCGCTGGCAAAGGCAGAGTAAGAGAGGAAAGCCGAAGCAGTGTCGGGAGAAGGGACAGGGCCGGAGCCGCTGGCCTGAACAGCACAGGTACCACGTCTGCGAAGAGTGGAAGAGCTGGTGCTGTTGGTAGTGCTGTTGGAGATATCAATCTCAGTCTGACCGGTCAGAACGGAAGTCTGGACAGCGGCAGCAGCAGCATCGGAGTCGTAGCTGACGATAAGCTCATCGGTGTTGGTAGGGATGGTAACGTTCGAGGGAGTCTCAACAACATCGACAAGGTCGAAGTCAAGCTCCTGAGGAACAGGAGAAGCGAGAGTGAGTGCCGCAGCAGCGGACAGCAGGAAGAACGAGCGCATGGTGAGATGGAACGAATGTGTTGATGGAACTGTTGTCTGATACTTCTTGTGACTGGGGGGTGAAGATCACTTTATATCCCACCTCGTGTTGTGCTAGTCACCGGAGATCGAACTCCAGAGCTAAGGCATGCTGTCAAGCTCTGACCAACAATGTCGAAATATTGATGACTCGGACGCACTGGTCAGGCCTCTTACCTTGGATCTATCTCAATCGATAAAGATCGGGAGTTATCTCTTCTAGAAGCCCTAGAAGAAGACCGTAATGGGTTGTTTCTTGTCTAGTTGGTAAAGCCAACGAGGGCAAGAAAAAGCTTGACCTTGTGTAGTTGACCCATCTTTGACATCACAGGAGAAGTTGGCAGCTGAAGCAGAGCAGTACATGGCAAAGCTTGTACGGCTCGCGATACGAGCGACGGGAGAAGAAGGACGGGACCTTGGGAACAGTGGGTTCGGTCTGTGCTTACCGGAGGAAAATCCCCCAAGCCTCGTGCTGCTGCATATAGGGGAAAGATGATCATCTTCTGCAAGATCTAGAAGCTTAGATCATCGGTGCTGGTTTTCACTGAAGCCCAGAGAGATGATTGAGAGTGCATATAGCTAAGATGTTCACAAAGACAGCTCTGTGTTTCGCACTGCGTCAAGATACCGTTGTAAGGAGCTCTTCTCCGTTGTGGTTTCGTGTTTGGAGGTTGAAGAAAACGTCCTTCTTCGGTACCAGAGCCTCCTACAGTCTCAGCCGAACCGGGTTGTTCTTGTTCCTTGCAACGGTTGTTTGTGGGAAGCGAGCGATAGGATGCCGAGTCAATGCACCGCTTCCATGGCTTGGTTTGAGAAATTGAAGAAGGGCTTGTAGGATTGGAAACATGAAGGGTTCTTCAGAACCCTAAGTCGTCGACGAAATAAGCTTAATGTCATCCGGATGTGGCTTAGGCAGGGAGAGGCTTGGCAGGCACTTCGGCGAACGACTCCCGCTTTCTGCCCTCATCTCGCTCTGGGTTTGGTATAGCCGCTCGTCTCGTCCGTACTGTGCCGGATCTTGGACATGATCTTCTTCAATCAATCTCCTTATGCTTCGGTAAGCAACAAGAATAGAATGTGGGTGGCGGCAATTGGAGTGCATGCATGGAGTCGAAAGCATGCAAGTGAGCTCCTGCACAAGACCATCATGTTCTTCTGGTCTCATCAGTGAAGAACAGCTTCATACTCGCAACTTTGTGAAGCATCCCTGTTGAGGAACCCTTCCTGGATGTGATTGTTGCTGTATAGTGCAAACACTACTTTTCGGAGCGTCTGTTTCGTCAGATAGGTACAAGAATCATGATGCCCAAACTCTCTTCGTGTCTGATCATGATGCTTGGGATCATGATATCGACTTCGATCATGATAAGCCCGATCATGTCGGTGATCAGCATGCTCTAGCCATCATGCTGCGGACAGCAAAATGATAGCCCCCTTCGTAGCCCTACAGCATCCTCCATATCGAGAACAAGGGCTCTCGTTTATCTCAGCTGTGTGATTTTGATATATTGATTCGCGATTCCGGAGTTGAGCGAGCACATGGTTCTTGAGTGGATCGTGTTTGGCGCGCGCTTGATCGCGTCCCACTCACCTCGCCAACAAACAGAAGTGGATCACGACAAAGAGCAGATCAAAGCAGAGCTCGTCGAGACGCATCACACATCCCTCCGCTCTGTAGTTGAATCTTCTGACATCTCTATCTTCACAGGCTTCTATGATTGTTCTGTCGTATATACCCAATCATACAACCCTTCCATCTCTACAGCACATTTGCATTCAAAGCCTTACCAGCAAACCAGAAAAGACGAATGCAAACAATGTTGCTAGCCCACCAAAGCACACTTCTGAATCCAGCAGCCTGTCTGGTAGTATTCTGTCTGTACACCCAGAAATACGCCGCCCTCACCAAAGTATAGATAGTAGCATATCTGTTAACAACACCTCCGTCCAATTTTGCAATCATGGCAGACAGGATAGCGGCGACGAAAACGGTGTAATGCTCCATGGAGTTGGAGTGCGCGGATTGGATGCGGCGGAGTTGTTCCAGTTGCTCGGTGGTGAGTTTGCCCTTTGAGACGAGTTGTTCGGCGCGGGGAGATTCGAGGTCGTAGCGGGGGTTTATGTTGTTGTCGCAACCGTACGAGGTCTTTTGGAAGCGCGTGGTGGTGACGACGTAGGAGAAGAGGAAGTTTCCAAGCAGGAAGTATGGCCCATAGTTGGGGAGGGGGGCGAGGGTGTTGTTGGCTGTGAGGCCGAGGTTGGTGAGGAAGGATGCCCTGGAGATGTGTTAGTAAGGTGTCGCATTGCGAGAGAGAGCGGTAACGTACATCTTGAATTGATCCTGTGCGAATTTGCAAGGATGTGGTCGTGTGGGATGAGTAAGGAGCGAGAAGTGGGAAAGTCGATGATGGTGGATGTCTTCGAGCTCCAGCAACGGTCCTCGGAATGTTTCACTCAGGACGAACTCTATTTCAAATCATCCTTTGCGCCGTCGTGATTATACAGTATTTGATACTTCAGCTTGATATGTGTTTTTGATAGACCGAATACTCCTCATGAAGGCAACTCATTGATCACCATCTAACTCCCATTCTCCAAGAATGCCTGCAAACCATAACAATGACGTAGGTGACCCGATCTTCACAACATGAACGCCTATTCTCCGGCGCCAGCTCCTGACCTCACCTCCTCCGGACTCCTCAGACGTACCGATTATCCGACGGCTACTTGTACCATAGCTTTCCACAAGGCTTCATCTGTTTCCCCATGGGGCAAAGCTTGCATACTGCGCCGACCCATTGGGAGCCTGTCTGGTGTGCAAACCGTGTCTGCTTCAGGCAACTCACCTGTCTGGAAGTAGTTCCTCATGGCCTTGGATGTACACAAGCTGGTCTTTGTGTCAGAAGTGGTCTTGTATGGTCAAGAGAATAACCTTACCTGACACCAGAGAGAGATCCATGTCCCACTATATCCGAAGCCAAGACGACTGAACCTCGGAAGCCCTTCGACATCTTGTAGGCATTGCGGAGGGGGGTTATGGGGTCAACTACGTTCCCAAGGAAGAGGATAGGATTAGCGCTTGTGGCATTGAATTCTCCCTCATATCGCCAACTGTCACGAGCGTGCCACTGTAGTGTTCACGTCAATCTCCTGTGCTCGAAGTAGTTCCGTGAAATGCTTACCTGCGTGCAAGCCAGTCGGTTGATAAACAAGTCTCCCATCGTCTTGCTTTGTTTCATCATGGCTTGGGTGTAGGCCCAGTATTCCTCCTTGGTCGTATTGGTACGATCCTCAGAGTCAGTGCAGGAGATTGCACCGTGAATGACCTCCGAGAAAAATTCTCCGTCGTCCGGATCGCAAGCATCTGAGTATGGTCCATCTTTCTTGCAGGCATATGAATATGGTCCATCTTCATTGCAAGCATATGAGTAGGGTTCGTCTTCTTGACACGATCCGAAGCGGTCTTTCTTCGTTGAGAACCTGGTAACACGTCCCTCAAATGTCGAAGCAGTAACATCGCTTTTCTCGAGTGCTACCAGTTTTTCTGCGAAGCTGCTGAATGTTTGAAACGGTGAGTATGACCTCGTAAAGAAATTGCGTTTCAAGGCGCTGTAAGTCATCAGAGAAGCTGGGGTATGGTCTGTTCCTGGTATGCCGACGGGGTTATCCAAAAGCTTCTGCAGGATATTCTCGAATCGCTGAGCGATAAAAGTGACGCCATTGTCGTGATAGAGTGCACATTCCTTGCGTCCGCCCAACCAGCAGTATTCTGCAAACTTTGTAATGACGAGATCTGTATCTTGAAGATGGGCGGTGAGGTCACCTTTGTAGTAGTCAAATGAATCGACGACGCCATCCAGGACGACTCGCTTGACCCTTTTGGGATACATGTCGGCAAGAGTGGCTCCCAGTACAGTGCCGTAGCTGATGCCCCAGAACTGGACCATCTCTTTCCCAGGCTGATATTCGACACGAGCAAGGAGATTTGTGTCAGAACTTCCAGAGGACTTGAGAAGTCTTCGAGCTTCTTCCTCTCTCCATTCGCCGTGTCTCTCGACGATTTCGATCATGTCTCTGGCCGCGTTCGACGTGGAAATGTATTCGCCGATACCTGCCTTGATGGCTCGTTTTGAACATGAGTCTGCAAAAGTGCGCTGGAGAGTCCAGACATTGCTGAAGGCCTCATAATTGTTGCCGGGAGAACCATATTCAAGGAGTGTTCTGTAGTAGTCCTGGCGCTCGAGGGAGCTGGGGAAACAGTGGAAGTTCGGCCGAGTATTGGCGACGCCACGAGGATCGAAGCTGATGATATCGAAGTGTTTTGCGGTCTGATTGTCTGCAGTCGGTCCGGCGCTCACTAGGGTCTAGAATCTCTTGCCCGATCCGACTACCTGTCTTTGATCAGCATGATGTGTCTTGCTCGTCTTTGTTGTCTATGGTGTACCGTTTCCACACCAGAAGCACCAGGACCACCTATTAATATTGTCAGTGACCAAGATCAGGACGTGGAAGCCCGGAATAGCGCTTACCAGGATTTATAATGACGGCACCACCGTATCTGGTGTCTGTAACCGGAACAGTAGCAGGAAGCCTGATGATGGCTATCTCCACGGTCTCGTTGCTTGCTCCTTCTTCTGCATTCCAGTCCATGGGAACTTGGAGCATGGCACACTGGAGGTATTCGTCGTAACAATCTTGATAAACTAGCGTCTCGCTTGCAAGCAGCTGTTTATCAACTCATATTAGCATCGTTGAGAGAAGAGAAATGACAATTCGGCTTACATCGTCCCAGGGAAACGTGGGGTTTGCCAACAGTCTTGGATCTTGCGTGTTGTTGGACGTCTGTCTGGGAACAGGCAATAAGCCGGTGCTGGCCAGCAACAGCGATGAGACGATGTTGGAAAGCATGTTTTCGGGAACAGCTTGTGAGAATTGATGTAAAAGAACAGCGCAAGCAATGAAATGATGATTCGGTGTGATAATGTTTCGATTCGATGATGATGCTTCTCTTCAATGATGATGTTTCTGGTTGGTGATGATGGTGTTTCTGTTCGGCAAGCTGTCAACAGACGAGTTGTTGCCTTGCTACTTCTCAGCTTGCAGGCGCGACCATTCGCGCTCGGAGCTTGGCAGATATCGTTCTTTCCCAACAAGGAAAGATTTGAATCTCTCGTCCCTTCGAAGCAGATCAGCATGCGTCATTTCAATTCTGAGCGGAAGGAGATCAAGCAAAGAGGAGATCAATTCTGATACATGTCTAACCACAACACCCAAGCCCCTTCATCATTAACGCCAATGCTTTATACAGTAAGAAAAAGGGTATTTACTCCGACGCCCAATCGTGTTGTGTTGAAGAAGATCCCAGTAAAAAGTCCCAGTATTGTACAGTGAAGGGTTGTGGTATCCCTGAAAAAGAATAACGCCGGAGGAATATGCCACTCAGAACAACATGTCGGAAATGCTTTTAATCGAACAAGGAAGATTAGTAGCGGTCACCACCGCCGAAGCGTCTGCTTTCGCCGGTGAAACCAGAACCGCCACTTCTGTCACCACGATCGCCGCCATAGCCTCCTCTGCGGTCACCACCTCCGTACCCTCCTCTACGTTCACCGCCGCGGTCTCCACCGTAGCCGCCTCTGCGATCACCGCCACGAT
>JGI24891J29808_1000657_pt1 | contig 14005 bp, 24 predicted proteins | sample FreactcultuFSWF8_FD_29808 | JGI IMG/M metagenome (IMG submission 29808) | reverse complement strand
TCTCGGTATAACTCTGAAGTACAGGGGTGTGAGTCAGCCACCCATACGGATGTCACCAAGAACGTCCAAGCCCCGTCCGAAAGGGCGGGGTAGTTGACTAAGCGTCACCTATATATCTAACACATTCCAACATCTCTATCATGCCAACCCCAATTATGAGCGGTAATATTGGATTGCAGGGTTATGTTGCCAAACGGTACAAGGAACTCCATGCGCAGGGTTACTCTAAGAGTGAGGCCCATTCTATCGCGTTCCAGGAACTTCGCGAGCTACAAGCCCAGCAACAGGCACAGCAACCAGAACCGGAGAATCCCTATAACCAGATTATCTATAGTAATGATCCCGGGTTCTGAATACTATGCAACTTTATTTTATTCTCGCTACCATTGCCGCACTTTGTATTGTTCCGACTTTAATTGCCGGGGTATGGAAAGATGTTAAGACCCGCACATTTCCCTCTGCGTATTGGAGTATTACCGGGAAAGTTGCGGGATTATTCCTAGTACTGTCTTACCTTCTAATGATTTCCGATGGGTTATACTCCCAGACTGAATTTCTTATAATAGGATCGGTTCTTGCAGCGTTCTTATTCGCAGTTATCGGGTATCGGTTTACAAGCGGCGGGGATTGGCGTGCGTTGATTTATATTTCAGTTCTTGCCCCGACAATTTTGTTTACCTTTACATTTTGGGTCTCGTTATGCCTTGCGAGTCTTGGAGTGGCGTTTGTTGCCCTCGCAAAGAAAGATGATGCAACTCATTTGTTTAAACGGCATATTCCGTGGTCGTTGGCAATCTGTATCGGGTATTGTGTTACTCTCGCATTTGTTCTTTTAACCGGTGGAGCGGGATAAACTAGGGTATTGCGGGGACTGCCCGCCCCACAACCCCGGGCGTAATAATCTTTATCTTCTTTTGATGTTATTAGTTCAATATGCCCGATAAGAAAGGTCCAAACACGTATCACGGTTACGAATCTCCGCATCCGGGAAATCTTAACCCGCACGCAGCGCATATCTTGAAAGTTGTATACGGGACTTGCAGAGAACAGAACCCCGGAGAGAACCCGGAGAATAAATCCAAGTGTGCCCGTATTGCATGGTCGGCAGCAAAAAAAGATTGAAAGAGTTAGAGCTCCTGCAATAAACCATTGTGGTAATCTAACAGCTTCTGTTTGTGTTCCATTTCGGTCATTTCACCGCAGGCAACCATAGGGCAATGATCAATATGCGTCGGGTGCGCATGGGGCATACCGGTCATCTGGCGGATATGATCGTGCGTTTCTTTTGATTTCACAAGTCACCTCCTTTTTTATGAGAAATGATTTCGCATATCTAATATACTTTTTCCTTATCGGAATCTTCCCAAAGGTTTATACTTTATAAGCGTAGTATCTTTTATTATGCCAGAAAAGGGTATTGCCCAGATGACTGGGATAAAAGAGCACAGCGTACGGTCTCGTGTAGATTTCGAGCCCGGGAAAACTGCAATGGGCCACGATCCCCGTTTCGCCGGTATGAGCGAGAAAGAAATGCGAGAGTTCCTTAAAGAGGAACAGCGAGAGGGAGTTCACCCGAGTCTTAAAGGCAAGCACTTCTGAAAAGGAAAAATTCTCTTTTAATGAGCCCATAAAATCCTGCGACTATCAATGCGCCATTTATATCTACTGCACCAGAAGGGAGCGTATAATTAACCCATGTTCGCAAATTCACAAATTGCATTCCAGAGGTGAGAATAAATACTGCGCCAAATATCGCCGCTCCTATAGCATAATCAAAAATAAGATTAATTGTATTGCTTGTTCTATCAAGTGCCAGTTTCATTAAACCAAGCATCTGATTTTTATGGGGCATTGAAGTTACTCCGATTTAATCTCGGCAATTTTCCTCTTGCATTCCTCGATTGTCGCAAGCCGGATCTGTTCTGCCTCTTTGCCAATATCGAAGTTCATAAGCCAGTCGGGTGTTCTTCCGGAGCGGAACTTTTTCAGGCTATCATTGTTTTCATCGTAATATGAGAGTACCGCGAGATAGTGCCGGATATAGCCAATGATTAATCCAACCGCTGCCAGAGCAAGCAACGTCCAGATTGTATACACAACTGCATATCCTGCTGCCATTACCATTGCACCCGAAAGCGTAAGACTTCCCACTGCGTATCCGGTGCCCAGTGCTGGTATTGCATCCCTATACAGGAACTCGCAGAAGAATATCCAGCACATTATGAATGCGATCTCCGCTCCAAGGATCATGAATATAATCCTCTCGAACCCTCTGGCAAAGTATCTGAAAGCCAGTTTCATTAATTCCCAGGTGTGGTTTGACATTTCGGTTCTCCATTTTTCACGGGCCATTCGAATCCGGGCTTGTGCAGTTTAATCTCAGCTACGAGAAGTTCTTTAATCTTTGCCTCCATTGTTTTCTTCTTGCCGGTTTCGGGATCGATCTCTTTCGAGCAGATATCCTGAAACTCGGTTTTAATAGGTAATGGTGTGGTGAAGGGGCCAATGCTTCCGTACCCGTCGGGTTTTGCCATAGTTATCTATTTCTACGCAAATAGTTATATAAGTTATCCAACAAAATAGTTATCTATGTCAGATCAATTCGGGATTAAGCGCAATGTCTTAAAGACAACCCCCCGTAGGCTTACGGCACTGTGGCTCTTGGGAATTTTTATTCTTACCTCATCAGTGTTTATCGGAGTCCACATTGGATATGCACTGTTCGGATCCCTTGATAATATTATGGCGTATACCTTCGGGTTCTTCTTCACGTTGTTTACCGGCAGTGTAATCGCATGGTTTACAATGGCACTTCAGGAGAATGCGCAGGATATCCAGATCCGAGTAGTGCAGACGAAATAAAAAATAGAAATTCTTTTTTTCTCATTCGTGTATTACTTTCCCGGTTACCCATGCGAATGCATAATATGCCGGGATTAGGAGTAATCCGATTGTTACATCTCCTGTTGCAGGATCAATAAATGGCATCTGGAATAGGGGCCATAGGACCATCATTGATGAATAGAACACATAGAATCCCAGACCAAACATAAACGTAAAAAAGAGGAGCCCCGCAATCCATCGCGCAAATGGAACCGGTTTAATTGTGCCGCATTTTACGCACTGTGTTTTTCTCCACGAGATTGTACGGTGTCCAAAAATAGATTTCTTACCATTACAAGCCTGTTCGCACACCTTACAATACGCGGGGTATATTGCAGACATCGTTACGGTGCCAGAAGGGATTCGGGTTTTACCATCTGTTTAAGGGCGCGGATAATTGCAAGACGGGTATCAATCGAGATTGCAGATTCAAACCTGAGATAGATATCCCGGAATGCAACGAAATCGGCCTGATTAATAATACGGTCTCTTTCGGTCTCACCTTCGAATACAATCCCATCCTCTTCTACAAGCTGATCGAGAGGGGTCACAACGAGATACAAAGGCTGCTGTTTTGGGTTCACTTTTTCTTTTGCTACCATAATAAAAGAATTGGGTTATATAGTTATATAAGTTTGTGCATTGTTGATCTTGATTCCCAACATCGCGCAAAGCATTATTATCCTATTCTCCAATTGAGATTATATGGATACAAAAGCAGAGCACCGTCACAATGCAGGATTAGAGAAACGATTTATGGACGATGCGGCAAGAGATGAAAACTATCTGCGTGCTGCTTCACAGCGCGAGATCTCCGAGGGGCATTTTGTAGAGGGGAGGTTCCTTGCAGAAGAGGCAAGAAACGCAGGGTCTTGGGTTGGGAAACGAGAGCGGATCTTAAAAAGAGAGGAGAGGTTGGCCGGGAAGTAATCAATCCGGGATTATGAGCCACGTTACAATACCGCCAACTGCGAGGAATATCCCCGTTCCGATAAAGATGTAGTTAAGAACGTGGGATCTCATAGGGGTCTCGTAATCCTCAGGGTTAAATGGGGTTCCTGCTTCTATAAGTTCTTCTTTTTCAACCTGAAGGAGCCAGTCCTGATACATCATAGTGTACCAACGGTGGAATCCATATGTGGCGATGAGTACCCCTGCAACAAGCATTCCGCCCATTATTTCTACTTTAAGAATGCCGGTGGCAGAATGGGACATCGGGACTGCAACTGCTTTGAGAACTGTCGAAGTGTCTACCATATAACTAACTATGCGAGGCAAATAGTTATATAACTTTTCACTTCTTTATTACTAACCATGAGAAGATTTCCGGCTCCTTTGATTGTTGTTACGGTATTATTTGCATTGTTTCTGTTGCCCGGTATTGTCGCTGCCGACCAGACTTTGCCATTCACTCCGATGGGGAATGTCACAGGAAATTATACATTACAACAGGGTAATGACCAATGGATAGTTAATACAAATATTCCGTTAAGTACCGAAGATATTTGTTACCCTATGGTAGTTTGGTTAATCCTCGTTCTTATTGGGGTTTCGTTTATTTTCCTCGCAGTGATATTTATTGCCCGGAGTGATAATGTCCCGAGTATTGCGATTCTTATGTGCGGGATTATTGCGTTTGGGATCGGGTATGCGGCATCCGTAATGGCCCCGCTAGTGGGCGAGGTCCGGACCTATTTAGATGTCCTTCCATCATCAACATCGGGAGTTGTGGCAAATCTTACAAACACCGTATACTTAAATACCGTCATAGTATACACTGCATCTCCGTGGATGAGTTACGCTTGCTGGGGAATTGGCGCAGCCGGGTTTGTTATTGCCGTTGCCGGGGTACTTTCATTCTTTGGAGTGTTCCAACGCAAAGGGTTGGCACAGGCACAGAAAGGGGATTTCCTTGAACAGGATGTACAAGGACAGGATCCGGAAGTTATACGGTGGAGGGAGCGGGGGCCGAGAAAATGAAACTTCTATTCATTTTCACAGTAGTTATTATGGGAGCGTGCATGGTATCCGGTTGCATGACTCCGTGGGATGCAAAAGAAGAGACGGGCAAAGTGCTTGATAACGCATCCGATTATTTAATCCCTCAGACAACTCCCGTAGAAACGCTGACATTCTCCCCGCTCGTTACTTCATCATCATATGTGACTCAGCAGCAGAGAACTCCATCGCCCACGCTTAAACCACAGGTAAATGATCCTATAATCGGGAGATGGATGCTGTCACCGGGAACTCCGTACTCATGCACTGCGAGTATTCTTGAAACCGGAACCGGATCTATCTCATGTGAGTATATTTACAACCGTGATATCCAATGGGAGAACATCGGACAAAACCAGAACCAGACGTGGTTAAACAATTACAATATCACCGATAGTTCTTCCGGTGATGTGTATCAGGCAGAGTATAGCAGCATGACTGACAAACTTTATAGTGAGATTTTACCCGGCGGGGNTTACTTAANAAGAGTTGATTGAAAATGGTTACACTNGAAGATATCGANAACGAAGTTGATGNAAGCAAACAGTCTGGATGGAAGAACAAAATGGCAGCGAAGGCAAAGAAGATGGCTCTAGATGCAGTTCTCTTAAAACTTAAGAAATCCCAAAGTCTGCTTGATGCAGAAGAAGCAGGACTCGGCAAGAAAGTAATTACCGATCTTATCCTTGGCAGACACAAACTCACAGCAGAGGAACATCTAATTGCCGTAAAGAGATTTGGCAATGGCGGGCTTGAACAGATATCCAGTATGGAATCTTTGAATGTGGCACAGAAGCAGTACATCTTTAAACAGATGGGTTGGGGTATTGGAGAGGTGGAATAAACATCATGACGTTTTTGACACTTGATTTATTTCAGCAGTGGATAACATACGTGGTATTGCTCTCCCTTGTTTTGTACGGTTTACATTGCGGAATAAGAACATCTGCGAAACTCGAAGAACTCAACAAAACTACGGAGAGTATCGTTAAGAAACAAGATTACATCGCAGAAAAACTTATAGAATCAAAACACCGGTGAACAAATGGACCGCAAGAATCTTTCAAGATCGTATATCAAACAGGTCGGGGTCCGTCAGGTAATGGATGACGCCAGCGAACAGCGGCCACCGGCACCAATGCGCCCAATATCGGCCGGGGGTGTGACTCCGGGCGGAGCCCCTGCTGGTATGAGTCAAGAATACTGTATGTTCGTGGATGGCACCGACGAAATACCGGATAGACTGCGAGGGAAAGTCTGGGGCATTATAACCCGTATGAACGCGCTCACGTATATCCCGGACTACATGGATTTCGAACGTCTCTATCATGGGGTTCAGGCGATCCTTATTAATATGACGGTTAATGATGAGATCACTCTAAAAGATAACGAAGAGATCTTGTATTACGTTGGGATTCAGCTTAGGAAATCGGTTAAAGGGATTGAACGGAAACTTATCTCCCCGGTATATACCGAAGTCGCCCACCAGGAACTCACCTCCAGATCAATCCTTGAAGAGACTCGAAATTCTCCGGCCGCAACTGGCCTTATGAGTAGGATTGGATCTAAAATGAGGGTTTAATAGATGACTGCTGGAACCCTCGTAACTTCAANCGCTACAGTGGCAACCCCCCCTGTTCAGATGCTTACATCCACATGGAATTCTTTTAACCATTATTTTTTCATGTACGAGATGGGAAGTGCCATTGAGATTTTAATTATTGCGTTTCTTTTCTGGGTGTTTAAACCATATATCTGGTTCGTTGTCTCTAAGTTATGGACTCATAAACCCGTCGTAGGAATGATGAATAGAGTACGGAACACCGCGCCATTCGGGGGATTTATACTGCGTAATGGAATGTACCGCAAAGAGTGGGAAAATACGGTCCTATATTTCGTTAAGAAATATCATGGGTCTTATTTCTTTATGGGAACGACTTTCGATATTATCCACAAGGATCGGGGGTTTGTTCAGGATCCTGTTATGAATAAGTATATTGTCACACTCGCAGCAATGGGATATCCCAGGTGGAGGGATGTTCAAGATGCTCTAGATGTCAATGAATGCGACCCGGAAAGCGATGCCACTTATCAAGTGATAAAGGGGTACTCGTGTGAGAACTTTAGCGAATTAAAAGAACTCCTTAACCCATATGGTTTGACTAAAACCACTATCCTTTACGCTCCAAAGTATTCAACAATCCCCCAGGATGCATTAATTGATTACGGGAAGAACGCAACTCCGGGTACTATTGCAGCGTGGATCGATCACTGGTTTGAGTTCACCAAACCCGATATTGAAAAAGATAGGATAATGGAATGGCTGCCCTACATCGCGCTAATCATAGTGATCTGTATCGGGGGATACATTCTCGCAGAGGCAGTACAAATGGCGGGGAAAACATAGGGGGGTTAAAAGATAACAATGATTATATCCGCAGATCCGTGGATCCAAATGACAACATCCACGTGGAATTCTTTCAAATGGTGGTATTCTGTATGGTGTTGGGTGTCAATTGTCGAAGCTGTTGTAATTGTTGCAATAATAATCTATATCGGTAAAAATCGATGGGGAAGCATCGGCAAAGCAATTCTCTATGGACTTAAAAATGTTAATGCTGCCATAAATAAATTTCGGCAAGAGCAATACCGTAGAAAAGAGATTTCGGTATTTAACATTGGCAAATTCTGGTTATTTGTTATCGGGGGGTTATTTACAGCCCTCGCCAGTTTTGCCGTTTTCGTGGTGGGTTATTTTGCGGCAGTTGGCTACGGGATTGCTACAAGCAATTCGACCGAACTTGTTCAGATCGCAGCATCAAACGATCTTCTTTCACGGATGCATTTTATACAAATGGCCCTGCTTGTTATATGGGTAATCTCGATTTTAGTTATATTCCGAAGTTATATCGAATTACTCTGGCAAAAGATGAAAGAAAAAGGGAGGGTTAAAGGATTTCAGAAACCAATTAATCCGCTTGTTTTCCGATGGCTGCGGTATCTTATATTGTTCCTATTTACTACAGTTTGTCTTATTGCGCTCTATGATTTAGGAATACTTGTACCGTTATCCGTTGCAGGAAACAATGCACTTACATATGACGTTGCACGAACGTTACCGGAAAATTCATTGGCGGCAATATGGTGCAATTTGGCCGGGGCCATAAATCCATTCGCCTATTTATTTCTGACATGGTGGATTTGCTGTTTTTGGCTTGCAGCGTTTAGTTATCTCTTGAAATATGAACTTCGATTGTTCTTGTGCAAGATTGTAAGTATCCCGAGGGAGATCTGGAAGTTCTTAAGAGAGGGTAAAAATGCTTGACAACTATGCGAATGCTTGCGAGGGGAAAGTGCAATACCCAAACAAGCAATGGGCAATCGATGCCTCCAAAAATATCCAGATTTCGAACGAGAACCGAGTAAAATATGGAATCGCGGATCATAAGAATTTCGGCAAAGTTAATGTATATCTCTGCCCATTCTGCCACTTCTGGCATATCGGACATTATACAGGTTACAAAGGAGTGAAACATTAAAATGGTAGATACCACAGGTACATGGACGGTTATAAATTCTCAGGCACAGTGGCTGCAACTTCAACAGCAGTTTTTTATTTATCAGTGCCTTGCCATCGTTGTATTGCCCTTGGTTATAGGGGCATTGATTATTTTATTCTGGCCTGCAAGATCTTTTGTTTGGGCGAGACTTATTACCCACGAGCCTATCATATGTCTTGTTGACCGATTAACGCGGGAGATTAAACCGGATAAACGGTTCCGCAAAAGGGATGGCGTTATCTACTTCGAGACCCGCGATCCAGCGGATCCAAAGAGGCGCAAGAAGTTTTTCCCTCAGCCGTTTATTAAGGTTTATAAGGGTAACTATTATTTCGCGGGATTCCCGTGGGATATTATTGATGCGGATGTTAAGATCTTGGAAGATCCGCGTTTCAGGAAGGCGTGCGAGCAACTTAAACGAGATGGGTATCCAACTATAGACGCACTTGAACGGGCGGTACTGTTCTCTTCAATGATCCCCGAGGATCCGGAAGATAAGGACAATTTCGATCCGCGTTTAAAGGAGTGGATGCACCGCGAAGGGTTTGAAGATTATCAGACTATGCAGGAGAAGATTAATCCAAAACGTTACACTATTGAAACCCCATTAGTAAAGCAGTTCTTTGTTGCCTGCCCGATATCGGATTTCCTTGGGTATGGTACCGATATTCCGGAATCGGATATTAATGGGGAGTGCCACGATATTTATGAGAGTAAGAAACCGAGTGAGGCCGCGAAAAGGAAACTTGGAGAGATCTTGCCTTACATTGTGATTATTATGTTGGTATGCGCAGTTGCTGCCGTGGTAGTTGTGTGGCTCGGGATCTGATCGCACTCTTTTTTTAAATTCGATATCGAAATGCTTTTAATGTAATAGTGATATTACTATTAGTATGGCAGCAAAGAAAGCGAATGAACCCCGGACATATCTGCGTGTCCCGCAATCATTCTATGATCTTGTCGACACTGAATCTAAAAAGGTGGGGATGTCACAGCCTGAGTATCTGGAAGGAAAGAGAGTTGTCCCAATTGAAACGGAGGAAATATTATGACAAAACTTGGAGATCTTGAACTTACAACCATTGGAAAATACCTTGCAACGGCAGGATGCATTGTACTAGTTCTTCTCTTATGTGGACTTGCATTATATGATGCGGGTCATTCCGATGGCGTATCTGAAACAAAGACAACCGTTGCACCTATAGCAACACCCGCTCCCGCTGTGACTGTTACATCAGTTCCATCGTATCCTTCAGTGATTACTTTCACGGTACTTAGTACTACCACATCATCAGGACACTATCAAATCCTTACTACCGCAGGCCAAATCCTGTATTGCAATAATTACTATGCTTGGAATGGGATCGAGCCTCAGGACTCATATACGGCCACTGTAACGGGCACTGATGGCTCTGCGTACATCATATCGGATCCTGTTCTTATCGCACAGCATTATTCCAGCGTTAGCTATGGGAATGATTATCCACAGTACTATTCCTATAATGGAAGGTACTATCAGACTGATGGAAGAACCGTTGATGAAGTGTCGTGGAAGCAAGCGCGTGGAGAGAGATTGGTTTATAAGAAGCCATGCGCAGGGAATATGGTGTGTGAATGAATATGGGGTTTTGAAATGAAATTTCAAAGCAACTGGAAAGATGTAGAGGGAACATTCATTGTTGGCGAAATTAGAATTGAAGGAACTCTACACATTCGCCCGTGGGGATATGAGATTACAAATAAATATACTGGGCTAGTACAATCCTCTGGAACGCATGGATCGGAAAAGTGTATTAAAATGCTTACTGAAAATTATAATCCAAAAGACTGTTTGATATCAGTTAAAGAATTGGCCGAAATAATAATGCGCGGTCAAGAAAAGTTCGGGAAGAAATCTCTAAGTAATGATGAAAATAAAACCTCATCTTCGGATGATGATGACCTTGATGATTTTTACGCGCAGCAAAGTGCGGCGTCGCGTAGTCCAGATGGCATGGCTTAAAACATCTTATTCTTTTTTGAAGTTTGCTTCCCCAGTCCGGTCATCGTATTCATCCGATCCCCGATTAATGCCTGACGACGGGATACTACATTAAGTTTCTCGGTGAATGTGAATCCGCTATTTGATCCACCGCCCGAAGGACCGACGCCGCCGAGATCTGGCCATCCCCCGCCACCCCCACCAGTAGTTGATGGTGGAGATCTCGAACTCGATGATGATGATGATGGTGGAGATATCGAACTCGATGATGATGATGATGGTGGAGATCTCGAACTCGATGATGATGATGATGGTGGAGATCTCGAACTCGATGATGATGATGATGGTGGAGATCTCGAACTCGATGATGATGAACTGCTAGGTGATCTAGAACTAGGAGATCTCGAACTTGAAGATAGTAACGATGATATCGACGGACTTCTTGAAAATATCCCAGGTAAACTACTCGGACTGGATCTCGTAGAGGATTTGGATAGTTGTGAGGGAGATCTGCTTGTAGAGGGTATAATTGAATTTACAAACGATCTCTGCGATGGTGACTGCGATATGCTTGGTTGTTGGACTCCTGCTCCGGACGATGCGCTTATTCCAGATGCGCTTTGCGCCGCGCTCACATCTCCAGAGGGTTTTGCCCCAAATCCTCTGAATACCGAACCTACAAGTGATGATACTTTGGGGAGTCCACTTGAAGAAATTGCTTTTCCCAAATTTAAACCGCTGCTCTGACTAGATTTTGTTGGCACGAATTCTTCCCTTAACGGTACTTGGGGGGTTTCGTAATGTTCGGGGGGCATAACCTTTATCTGACGATATTCGGATGTTTTTACATTGGTTGACTGCGGACTCCCAAATATCAATGTTCCAACTCCGGTGAAAGGAACTTCCTCTTGTGAGGGGATATCGCGCACGAAACCATAGTATGGGAATATAGACCCGGCATCTGGTTTTGGGGTGAGAGAAGTGCGTATCTTGAAATCTATTCCCAAATCTTCAAGCGAACGGGTTCCAAGTTCGAGTGTTACAGGTACACCCCCGACATCTGTTCCGGTAGCCCGGCCCCTCACTGAAAATGATTCTTGATTTGCCTCTCCAAACAATCTTGTTAATCGCGCATTTACATCCTGCACAAATTGGGTATCTCGCGACGCCCCGGTTATATCACGTCCTCGGTTTACTCCAAATGTATTCCCTAACCAAGTCTCTGTGTACTCTGGTGTTGATGTTACCTGCACATTCTGTAAACCCGGTGCTGCGCGGGATGCTGCACGTTCNNACATTGGGACTTGCGCCTCTGCAATTGCTCTTGCTGCGGNTTCTGGAGCGCCACGTCTCGATCCAACCGTAACATCAACATCCTTCCCTGAAACTTTAAGGCCTCCCATTTGCTCAGTACTATACGTTGAAAGCGGGGTACTACCCATAAGTATAACGTCAGAATTTAATCCAAGTGGAGTTGATACGTCTATATCAGGTCCAGCTGCTACTTGTGGGGTTCTCATCCGCAATGCTTCTTGTTCTCCAGCATATGCCGTGTATTCATCCCGTATACTATAATCTCTCAGATCCCCAAATGCGGATGGTCTGACGGTTACAGTAGACGACATTAAAACATTATCTACATAATTTTCGTATTTTGATAATGTTCTTGCCCCCGCCCTTGCATCCTGTTGTGAAATTTGATTTGTTGAAACTCTTTCGTTAAGATCTGCTCTCATTTCGGTAAGGATACTTTTCAAACCGTAAACGTTTTTTCCGATGTCCACCGCATGTTCGTCCCAGTTTGCGCCTCTTGCAGTACCCAACTTAAATATCTGATCTATCTGATTGAGTTTGTCTCTGAAGGTCGCAGATAAACCCTGCGCAGTTAGTAATGGGTTCTCTTCAGATGGAACTCCTGTGCTGGATTGTATTCCGGATATTACATTTGCCCCATTCACATTTTGGATATTAATTTCCGGTATTAATGGTTGTGGTTCTATCTCTCCTTTTGTAATTAAATCCAGATTTGCCAGATCGGTTGTTCTTGTTGGCATTCTCAAAATATTTGCCGCGTTATACTGTGCTTCTGGCGTAAATGCCGCGTCGAGTATATTTGCTGCCTTTCCATGCACCATATCCATAAATGATGGGGATACCGGATTTGTTTCGTGTATAGCCCCCAAGTTCATTCTAGAGGCCGTAATCCCGCCAAGATACATTAATGATATATCTGATACGGTTCCCCCGGCCCTTTGCCCAGTTGCTTGTGGATTTTGCGCGGCGTATATAGATTCCCCTGTATCCGAATACCCGGTTATTGATCTTGGGAAATATGAACTGATTGAAAACGGTTTGCTTGATGTAACCCCGCCAACAACATCAAAATCATATCCTGGAACTTTTGCTACTGCCCCGGTAACCATATCTGCCATTATTGCATCCATACCAAGTTGCACTGTATTTCTTACAACAAAATTCCCTGCGATGGATGATATAGTACTAGATCGCAATGCCAACATTGCCGCAGCATCTTCTGCTACACCAAAACCTATCGGCATCCCATAATACATTGCAGCTTCGACCGGGTTAGTAATTGGTTTATCCCACAATCCTTGTGTAGCAGAAGAGATATCCATTTTTAATGGTAGCACATCGGAGAATAGAACGTTGGGGTTCTCCGCGTTTGTTTTTTGCTGTGCCAGCATTTCTTTGTCGGTCTGTAAGTATATCGGGTTCAATGATGCAACCGTATAATTTCCAATTGCTCCCTTTCCCGCAGCAATCGAACCGAGATTTTGAATTGCATTCAATGGGGTTGATACATCGAGATAAGGCCGGGGCCCAGTATAAGAATAGTTCCCGAGATATACGTTTGTACCATTTTCGGTTCTGGTTACTGCTGTTGATGTACCCGGAGTCGCGAAGTATACGCTTGGAACTTCCGATGGTAACAGATTCCCTATCTGTGTGCCTGCCGCGTGGGTGGTATAAAATCCTGCTTCATATGGGATATCCAAAACTTTCCCAACGTCCGTTAAAACATTGACATATGTTGCGGGTTTTAAAAGCGATTCCCACGATTGCATGAATGGAGATTCGCCTGTTATATTAACTTGGCTTTGTGTGGATNTCTGGGTTGTATTCGTTGTTGTGGTTGTATNCATTCCACCTTGATTGTTCGGTGTATATGTAGTAGTACTTTGAACCAGGGGGTCAAGCGAAGTATTGGTTGATATTGTTTTTTGCGTTGGTGAAAAATACGAGATTATATCACTTACTACTGGGATTTTTATTCCAAACAATTCTCCGGAAGATGGTAAAAACCCGGAATCCGAACTTTCGGTTGATACTGTACTCGGTGTTTTCATAACAGTTGCTGGTTCACTTGCTCCGATCTGTGTGGTTGTCTTGAATGTAGTAGACGGTATAGTGACACTTGGTACAGTTACCGATCCGTAAATCCCGGTCTGATCCATCAGCAGTAATGCCGAAGCATCTGATGACACATGCCACGGAATATCTGCTCCTGGTGCCTCGGACTTTGAGAGGTTCTCAGTGTAGAAGGGAGAGATAGTATCCAGAT
>JGI24891J29808_1000656_pt1 | contig 14058 bp, 10 predicted proteins | sample FreactcultuFSWF8_FD_29808 | JGI IMG/M metagenome (IMG submission 29808) | reverse complement strand
TACCGTAGGGCTATATGGAGGGTTAGCAGGGTTGATAGCACCTGGTGTTCCATCATTACCATATACCGTAACAAATTGGCCAAGTACGTATGGCTTTTTAATCTGCTTTGGGCCTTTTCCTTCTGCTGCCTGCATATTATCTCCTAGAGGCTCATATAATCTATTCCAAGATCCGGTACATTTGAATCTTGTAAAAACTTCATTGCGTTAGTACTGAAATCATCAGTATCTACTGCTGAGCGTTCAATAGGAGCTGATTGGACTGTCTGAGGTCTTGGGACCGGCTGGCTTTGTACAGGAGCTTGTGCCGGTGCTCTATTGACCTTACCTTCAAGATTCTTGATGGCATCTTCGACAGGCTTTAAAGCTTTATTGATCGCTTGTTCAATCTGTGGGACAACTGGTTCTTCAACCTTTGGTGCCTCAGGCTTGATATAAAACTTACGTAGAACTTGATTACACAAATCCCAAACAAGTGGTGTGATCTCATTATGACCACTTAAGTTAATAATTCGTTTAGATACAATATCCCAGGTATAATTATACTCTTTACCATCGTAGCTAACCAAGGTACCTACTCCGGTTTCATCGGTGGAACGCTTATTGATAGCGATGGTTTCAATGTTTGAAACACTAAACCATTCTGGCTCTACAACGACTGGGGCTTCAACCTCAAGGATCTCTTCGGTTGGTTCCGAAAGGATCTTAGTTAATTTAGTTCTAAACATGGGTTATTTGGAGATTACCAACTCGTAGTCAGACTTGCGCTCTACAGAGGCAGTCTTGTCATCCCAGATAACGGCGAACTCTTTGTCACCAACTGCAAGGATGGTCCCAGCAATCTTGGTATTTGGAGTCTCGGCAACAACGCGTGCGTTTACCAAAGATTCTGAGCTTGCGCTGGCAACTACACCAAAAGTGAAGTCTTCGCGAGCCTGCGAATTATTGAAACCCTTTACCTGTGAAGCAAGCTTGGCAGCTGCCTTGGTAGGAACGTCCTGAAGGTCACGGCTGTTAATCAAAGCTGGGTTCATGGCCATTGGGACTGGGTCAGATGCTGGGTTGGCATCAGTAGCGTGAATGTGTGACTCGTCAACATAACGTTGGATTTGGTCGCCCAAACCTTGTTGCTGCTGCTTGTAAGCATCCATATTCTTTTCGAAGTGGTTGCTGTCTTGATCAATCATGTCACCGACCCATTGTTGGCGTGGGTCTTGGAAGTTATTGTCTGGGCTTGGCTGCATGAGATCTGCGACCTTAATGCTCAAAAAGGAATCCATAATTTTCTCCTGTACGTGGATACATACACTATGGTATGTATTCTATGTTATTACATTATTTAGTTGGATGGCGGGATAGTTGCGCCGGTTTGATCTCTATCGTATTGCTCAGGAGTGTCAGTCTGCGTCATAGGCTGTACCCTAGGTGTCTTAATCTTAGGAATCTTGTATAGGCTATCAGCCTCAGGCTCACCAGCGGCGGTAATAAAACGGAACTTATCGGCAAAATCCCAAATATTCTCTTTTTTGCTGGCAGCGAGTCCCAATTGAGGAATGTTCTTTTTTTGACCACCAGCGTTCATAAGGCAATCGACGTGAGAGAAAAGAGGCTGACTACCGTCGATGGTTGTGCCGTCTCTTATCACGGGCCCGAGATCATCCTTATTACCAGGCATGTCGCAGAAACGGCAGCGCTTATCAGCTCCCTGTTCATCAGGTGTTAGATTTGCTGGCTCAATGTAGCCTTTTTTAGAATTAAACATAACTATCCTTTATATATTAGAAACGGTACTCGTCAGGGTCTTCGCCTTCAGAAGGAACGTCACCATAAGAATTGTCTTTTTCGACATTACCTCCAAAGACTTCAATTCCACCATCAATGTGGTTTTTTGACTGTATTCCTTTGATTGCGGCTTCTTCTTCTTGTGGAGTAAGTTTATTTTTACCCGTCATCGCTTTAATCACTTCGAGTTGACCCGCACGACCTTCTGGGGTCTTTGATAAGTCAATGGAATCTGGGATTGGCTCGATTGGAACGCTGGGCGCGTCTAATCCGGTAGTAACGTTCACATTGAACTTTTGCTTGCCGGGTTGATTTACCGCTCTTTGCATAGTGTTAACAATACGTGGCTTTCCAGACCTAATCTCATTAGAACCAGTCAGATTAGATAAACTATCTGGGTGATCTGGGTCTACCCCTCTATATTCGTCAGCATCTCGCATCAGTTGCTTAAATTGCTGCTTTGCAAGGTTTGTGGTAATCTTTCTATAAGCGCCTTTTAGCTGGCCCTCTCCGAACCCTGTGGCAACTCTAAAAATGTGGTCAGCTTTTACAGGCTGTCTTAGAGAATTCGGAGTAAGCTCGTGCCTTCTGGTTCCATTGCTCCACCAGCCTTTTAGTTTGCCTCTTGGAATAGTTTTGGTAACAGTACCAGCAGTAGCTATGAGCGGCGCGGAAATATCGTCAACTCTGTGTAATCTACTCACATCGACGTTCTCTTGGTATCCCCAGGTACCGCCACGCATAGGTGAACGCTCACCAGAATACGGTCTAATCAAGTCATACAGGTTAGTTATGTGCTTTTTAACATCAAACTTATCTTGGTCTAGTTCTCCACCCTTATCAAAAGCATCTGCAGTGCTATCAAATTCAATATTGCGGTCAGGACGCCCCTTAGTGCGATCTCTTTTTTCTTGGCGAGTCAACCGAACTGGTCGGTAATGATGAATAATATTTGCAGTCAAAGGATTGCCGTTGGCGTCACGAGAAGTAATGTTGTGAATAATAGCAAATGATTGCTTATCTTTTGGACCAAAGTCCGACACGCTAGGGTTATCAATAGCGATTACGCCTTCGCCAGTTAGCTTGGATCTTAAATTAGCATTATCGTAAAATTCATGACTGCTGGTTCCTTTACCATCTGGGTTGATCGTATCATGATTGATAAAATGAACAAAGTCAAATTTACGAAGTGGTTCACTTTCGTGGCCTTGCAATTGCTTCAACCCCTTAGCTAATGGTTCGTAGTCATCTACGACTACCTTTGGACGCATAAGTTTCTTGATACGCTCAGATGATCCTGAACGTGAGTGAGTTGCCCTGAGTGGTATGTCTTTTGGTAAGAAACCTTTGTTGAATAAAGGTTCACGTACTTCTTCATCGAGGATTGGTTTAAATTCGCAACGATTGTGACATCTACCACCCTTACAGTTTTGATTATGGAAATCAATAAATGTATTATAGTCTTTAGCCGATTGGTGTATATTAAACAGTTCAGTTTCTGGGTGTCTCATCGTGTGACCGGTATTATCACAACCTAGGCATACCTTTTGTTCCTGGAACCTTTCAGGTGGCATGGATTCATTCCCACCTTTGAAAGCTCCCTTGCAAATAGGGCATTTATATTTATCTGAATTACGAACAGCGGCAGTAATGAGGCCATAGACACCGCCCATAATTTGACGGTTGTTCTTATCTTGCATCTTGTAATTTTCTAGCTGACGTTTATACGAAGCAGACTCTGGGTTTCTGATCTCATGCTCCATCTTTCTATTCAGTCTGTCTTTTTCTCTTGCTGCGTACTCCGTAGGATTGTAAACATCAGAAAGTTCTACGGTTCTTTCTTCACCAGTTTCTGGGTCTTTGAACTTTTTAATGTTTGTTTCACCAGCACGGCTAGGGTCTAAAGAAAAAACCTCAAGTGGTCCGAATGTCTGACCTGGCTCTGGTCGTCGTGAAGTTTCAGAATCTCGATCTGGACGATCGCTAACAACTTCTTTAATTTCAGGTAAATCATTTTCGAAACTAGAAAACTGGGATGGATCAAATCCACCAATCCCTGCGGCTTGCTTAGAATTAAACGTTTTCTTAGACATTAGTATTTTCTCCTAAGCTAGTAGAAGAAGGCGGAACCTTAGGTAGGGATTCCAATGCTTCTTTGAGATCCTGCGTTTTTCTGCTGTCTTCTCCGTGGTATTGACTAACTCTAGACATAAGTTTATTTAATGCTTCCTGATATGCTTCGTGATGAGGACTTTCGTAAGCACCGAGTGTCTTCTGATCATGCGCAACACTAGATGCGTGAGCGTATACATCATCCAGCAAGTTACCTACTCCTCCACGTTCACCGTTAGCGCCATCATAATTGCTAACAACATTTTCAATGCTTGGTATTACGCTTTGAACATTCGGGTGATACTTTGAGCTGGCACTTTCGCTTACAGGAAATCTTCCATTAAGTAATTCTTTTCTCCTATTATTAGTCTCTAAATAAGACTGATAGTGAGGGCTTTTCTTGTAGTCAGAAACTGTTTCGTCTCCCAATGCATTCTTAATGTGAGTGTAAGATTGATCGAGCAAATCATCAGCTGCCTTGTGATCGACTGTTGGTGCAGTGCGCGTAACGTACTCAGTGTTTTGAGGAGTTGAGATTGGAAGGCTTCTGAAGTCTTTCATTGTTTCGATTAGGTCATTCAAGTCTGCACTGGATTGCGTAAATTTTGCGTTAACGCTTCTAGCATTCTGTTGAGACTTTTCCAACAATTTCTTGTGCTGGCTTTTAGTAAGATTGACACCATTGCTAATAGTACCAATCATTTTCTGTGAATCAACTGGGATGTTTTTGCCATCATCGGAGTTTGCCTCGTATTTGTCACCGACTACTTTATATGTCTCAAACGACGATTTTCCAGTGTCTGGGTCAATTTCGTGCAATACGCTGTGTATTGTGTGCGGGTTCGCCATGGGGTTATCTCTGTAGGCATCTATCATACCTTTAAAATAAACATGCGATGGGAACTTTACACCCATTGGGGTAATGTATTTCTTGCCTGCAGGAGAGATAACGTCATCTTCGTCATCGTAACGACCTACGCGGCAATAGAGGCATGGCTCACCAGTCTCTTTATTCTGCCATTCATCATCGCCATGGCAATTTAAACAGTTGGGATCACCATGAGCTTTCCAACCGTCTACGTTGGTAGATATAGTATTTCCATCTTGCTTTTGAACTTCAAATGGTTCTAAGAATTTTGGATTACCGTGATATTCTTCGATAGTTTCATGAAATTCTGGTTTAGGCATGCGACCGAACGCACTCTTGATGTATTTTAAGCCATTGCACTTAGGGCATACGTTGTTTGGAGTTAATCTCAATAAAGAGCGTGCAGAATTACAGTTAGTACATTGGTGCCCATCGTTGCCGTTGAGCTCAGGTTCTTTCTTCGTTCCGTCACAAGCACGGCACTTGACTACCTCTTGTTTAGTACCTGTTCCTGACCATTTTTCATCCGCACCATTGCATACTGAACAAGCTGGTTTATCTTCATCGTCAAAATATCGGACTCTACCTGCTCCTAATCCAAGCGAAAACTTCTTTACTCCAATTAGATTGCCTTCTGCATCATAAACATGTTTACGGTTGATTTTACCGGGTAGGCAGTCTTCACAGTGCGTGGAGTTACTCCTATTAATTGGATTCTTGACTCCGGTTGCATTGCATGCATCGCATTCTTTTTTGCGGTATTTTTGCAAAACACTACGGATCTTTTCTCCGTGGCCTACTCTTCCTAGCTCATTTCTTACGATGCGCTTAAAGCCGAATCCCTCTGTTCCGACCCAGATAACTGGCATGTGTGGCTCTTTGGTAATACCGATGTCAGGGCGACTACGCTTAATACCATTTTCATTGGTTTGTGGAGCCATGTCGTAAAGAAGCGGTGAATGTTGTTTGCGGTACTCTGATCCAAGGATTGAATTGCCTTCTGAATCATATACAAACTGTGGTGCATGCTTGTGAGTAGGGAGTAATTGACCGGTCTTAGCAAAAATATCGACTGCTTGTTCGTGAGTTACGTGCTCATTGCCCAAAAACCCACAACCACAACGGTCTTCTCCAGGCTTTGCTGGACGGCGCGGAACTTGATCAGTGAACATTTTACGGAATGCAACATCTCCACCCAAAGCAATCGCTAAGTTAGCTGGGTGTGTCGGGTCAAACGCAGGTGCGTTAATACCGCTAGCAGGATTTTCCTTAGATTTTCTACGTAGTCTTGATAGAGTGCTTCCAAAGTCAAGAATAGAATTCAAATCTCTTAAAGGTTTGCTATCAGTTCTACCATTTTGGTTGTTGCGTGGCACATAAGCTTCCATGCTGTTTAGCTTATACTGTTTCATCAATTTAACTAAATCAGGATTGTGTGCGACTTGGTCCTTTGATAGACTTACTCTATCATAACCATTCTTTGGATTCCGCAAATGACTTTTGAATTCTCTGTGTATACTACGACCTTCTTCATCGTATCCATATCCCAAAGAGTGGTGGATTGCTTCAAATCGGCCAGGTTCTACATTCGGGTTCTTTGATACATGCCATGATGGATCGCCAACGTATACGGCAAAAGGTGCGTCAAGATCACGCTTTCGTCGCTCATTTTCTTTTGCAGTAGCGTTCTCGGTTCTGAAGCTTTGTTCACGTTCTCTGTTCAGACGTGCTTGTTCAAGATTAAGCTCAGGTGTTTCGCCTCTGTAATACTCAGGCTTAGCTGATAACTTAATCTCATTGTCTTTTTTAGAGAATTTGAAATGCTTCATACTTTATTAGCTTTTTCCATTTTGGATATTTGGATTTAATTCGATTTCTTCAATTCCGTTTTCTTCGTCGAGATCCGGATGAGTATAATTTTTGTCGAAGCCCATCGCGCTTGGATCAACCTTTTCATCTTTTGGATCTTCTCCCCAACCAGCACTTATCATACGATTGAGTCTTTCTTGTGGGGAAATGCGTTCTACTGCTTTATTGTCTTCTTGGCTCTGAAGCGAGAATGGTGATCTCTTTTGATTAAATCTTTCACCAATAATAGCGTTCCATGCCTTTCGAGCACGGTCTGCAATAAGATTTTTTCTGTGGTTAATACGATATTGTGATTCATTAGATTCGCCAGGATTGAGTTGTGGTCTCAAACGACCCAGATTCTTTTCCATTGCAACCTGGGAACCCATAGTTATTCCGTAATGGTTAGAGCAAACTTTAATTGCACCATTACCTGTCAATCTAACGACATGCTCATATTGTGGCATTTCGTTGTAATCTCTTGTATTACTAGGAGTATTTTTTTGCAAAGATTGCATGTAATTAGGATCGCTAAAGTCTATACGTTCTTCGTCTTGTTTTTCTCCTTTTAGATTTTCTTGTTGGTTAGAACACTTAGGGAAACTGTCTTTGGGCTCACCGAATATAGACTCAAACGCTTCATCGTCTAGACCACGAGCATCATGGACCCAGCAGTTCTGAGTAATTCCGCCGTCTTTTAATGATGGGAATACTGCTTTAGTCATTAATCCTGATCCTTACATCTAGTCTGTTCATTAATAAAATTATCTCTAGCCGTCGCAAAGCTCGCATTATTGCCAGCATATTGTTTTTTAAGATTCACTATACCTTCATCGAATTCTTTGCTGTTTTGAATCTTAGAAATTTGCGATTCTGTTGCCTTCCCAGTCCCGCCACAGCTACACCATTTAGGGTGCTTCTCTAGCTTAAATGTTGGAGTTTCTAACTTAGTTTCGCTAACATTCTTTGGAGTCTCTTCAAAATCTTGCTCTCGAGCCTCTTCACGCTGTCTATTGATTATATCTATATTTTCAGGTGAGTCAAGTCTTTCTGAACGTGATTGACCAGGGTAAGAAGGTTTCCCAACCGCCATTTCTTCGACATCTTTACCGAGACTACGCTCAAGCGTTGGATTGCCCAATAAGCCTCTGTTTTGAATGCCTTCCAGGTATTTAACTGGTCCCATCTCACGAATGCCCTCCTCAATTGATTCAGGTTCAGTTGGTACAGATATCATTCCTTCGCCTAGCTGTTCTTCTCGACGTTCTTTTTGTAGCTTTACAGCGTAATCTGTGGCGCCTTGAGAGTGCTCGCTTGGGTTGTATCCCTCTTCAGTAAGATCTTCTAAGGCTTCATCTGTTTTAAAACCTTCAAGGTAATCAAAAGACGAAGATGGAGATTCTTCAGCTTCTTCTGGATTCCCCTGTGTTTTATCAAAAAGATTAGTCATTGATACTTCAGGGCTTATTGATTCAGCTTTTTCAGATTTTGGCTTATCCTCATTGAAGTGTTTTAGGCACTTTCCTTGAGTATATGCTGATGCATCACCATCGCATTGACGGCTAGTAACAATACCGTTGATATTATTGGTTTCGATGTGATTACAACGGCCATATTCCTCTACATCACCATTATTTTGACACGTTGGGCAAATAGCATTCTCAGATCGCCAATACATTTTTGGACGACCGATGCATCCACCATCTCGAGTCTGTTTACAACCCTTGCAGTGCTCTTCTCGATCATTTTGTTTGCTACCGCACTCACCTGAGCAAGTTTGACAATGTGAACGAAGCTCATTTCCTGGGTTGTTGAAAATAGAGTCTCCGTGGCATTCAGGGCATTGAATTCTCTCAGGTTCTCCCTCTGACTCTTCTTCCCCGAGGTTTTCTGGTCTTTTGTACTTATATAGAGGAGACTCTTCATCTCCAGGACGGAATCCAGTTTGAGAAAGACCAGTTTCGTTCTCTTCGTCGAACATTGGTTCATCTTCGATATCGTGGACTGGATTATCATCTGATTCTGCAGCAAACTTTGAATTAAACTTTTTAGAACTTTCCTTAGGTAAAGCAGGATTATCTTCTACGCCACCTATATTTTTGATATTGATTGGGAATTGTTCTGGGTGTCTATTCAATCTAACAAGGATCTCTTTCATGGTGTCTAGAGTTGTGGGATTCGCAGCCATGGCACTCTCGCCAAACATCTTCTTGTATTCTGCCATCGAAATGTCTGGGTGAATCGGTGATTCTTGCCTTGGCTGTTTAATAATAGGTTGTTTAGTTAGACTACGTCCACCGGAGTTTGCCATTTGTTCAGTATAAGAAGAAATGGATGGGATATCCGTAGCTTTTCTGAATTCATTTGGTTGATAATCTTCATCTTCCAGCTCGTCAATATATGACTTACTTGAATCTTTTGGTTTGGTGTTTCTACCCGACATGCCCATAAAGCGCCATGGTACGTGACCCCTACCAAAAGTAAAGAAATCTTTTAAGTTCTCGACTCCACGACCCATTAGATCGCGTGCTGGACCAGGAACTCGAGCGCGTACTGGCGAGTATCCAGGGTAAAGACCACTTGGATTGCTATAACCGCTATCGCTGGGATCTTGGAAAAGGTACGACTCGCCATCTGACTCGTGCTTAACGTCTGGGTACTTGTGAATTGGGTCTGGTTTAAACCAACCTAAGTAGGCGTTTTTATCTGATACGCTACTTGGAACAGGTGCACAATTATTTGCACCGTATGTAGTTGGATTGCAACGCGTATAACCGTCTTCTCTTCTAACTACATCCACACCGTCTTCTGAGCTTCTTCCGCAGTGCATGCACGGAAGAACAGAGTCCGGTGTTACACGTGACTTTTGTGGCACTGCCATGCCGCTGTCTGGGCAATCTTTATGGTCACAGTAGATTTCATTGACCGGCAGCTGCTTAGTGATCATTTTGCCTTTTGCTCCTCCCAACAATTCTGAAGGGATTATTGCAGGCTCATTGGTAATAGATTTATTGTGGTTGCTACACTTAGGGTTTGAGCAAATTAATCCACGACGCTGGTTAAAACCACTAGTTTCAACGTTGCGGATCTCTTTGCTTTGTGGGTCTTCTACCTTTTCTACATATTGCGAAGGTTCCCATGGGTAGTTAGGTGTTCTTCCTTCTTTACCACAAACAGTCTCTTTACCATTCTTGTCTATAACTTTTCCCGTGCAATGAGTTGGGAACATCATTTCAAGCTGCTTATTGAGCGATTTAGGGAAGCGGTGACAAGTAGGACAGAACGCTAGGGTTGGTGTTGGGGTTGAACCCCAGTCTTGGTGATTGTCAGTAAAATCAGCAGGAGCATTTTTAATAAGATCGATTGGATTATATCCATCTTCTTTTTTAGAGTTTCCGTGCTCCCATTGTTTTGATGATACATCGAAGGTGTGATCACCGTGCGCTGAGATCAATGCACGCCTACGTTGGAATGGGCTGATCTTGCTATATTTGTGAGATGGGACTAATACTTTTGCCTTAAGATTCCAAGTGCCTGGCGTTTGCTCTTCATAACCTAGATGGACATCGAAGTGGCGTCCAGTATCCCAGTTCTTAATTCCATTGAATTCGTGAATACCAGCTTCGATAGCAGGGTGGGTTGCACCTGGTTTTAACGTTATGCTTTCTGGAAGAGCTGCAAGTCGTTCTTGAAAATTAGCATAGGGACGTTGTCCAGCATAACGAGGTTCATGCTTAGGATAATTTCCTGATGCCCAGTGCTTTAAAGTATTCGTCCATAAATGACCACCATTTTTATTGTCATCATCCAAGTCGACTCTGCCAAGCTGATAATCCATGTTATCATTTGATTCTTTAGCGAGTCGAGGGGAGAATACTTTGCGACCTTTGGCTGTATTAATATTAGCCATTTTAATATAGTCTCAGATTATTCGTGCTCGGTACGATGAGGCTCAGGATTCCACTTGTTGGGGTAATCTGGCCAATTTGGCTTATGTGGTGGATTTTCTTGCATTGGGTTTCATTTGAGATAATCATCTTTTTTATCGCCACTAGGATTTATATTTTTATCGCCACTAGGATTTATATGAGGTCTAGATATGAATGGATAATCACTACCAGGAACTGGATTTCCATGTGGGTCTTTCCTGCCATAATCTGGATTACGAGGATTCCTTCCCAGATCACAATCAGGACAGGTACCATATGCACCTGTTGCATTTGGACCACGAGTTCCACAACTTGGGCATGTACTCATCCTTGAATGAGGATTCTCTGGCTCGGTACGATGAGGCTCAGGATTCCACTTGGGCTTATCTGGCTCGGTACGATGAGGATCACCTTCCCACGGTGATGGTGGCGTCGGTTTCTTGGTAGGAGGTTCAGGTTTACGATGAGGCTCAGGATTCCACTTGGGCTTATCTGGCTCGGTACGATGAGGATCAGGATTCCAGTCGGGATGTACCTTGGAAGTATCATGTTCCCCATGTTCATTAACAGGCCAATTCTGTGGCAGTTTACGATTAGGATTAGGTTTCCAGTCGGGATGTGGCTTCGGTTCCCCATGTTCATGAACAGGCCAATTCTGTGGCAGTTTACGATTAGGATTAGGTTTCCAGTCGGGATTAGCGGTCTTACACATTGAACAAGAAGCGTGACGAAGTTGCCATTCGTCAAGAACAGCACGGACAAGCTTGGCCTTGGAGTCGCTGACATTGGATAGCTTGTGGTAAGCAACCTTTTCGATGTCTTCTTCTACCATCTGCATACGCTGGGCAAGCTCACGCTCACTGTGGGCCATGAAAAAGAAATCACCAGTCTTTGAAAGAAGCTCGTGCTTAGCAGCAACTACCTTCTTACCGGCAATCTTGGCGTCAAAGGCCAAATTTACTGAATCATCATAATCGAACATCGATGTCATCGTGTTACTCCGTATTCTGGTGCAATAGCACCGCTGGACAATGGGCATAATAGCCCTCACTACTTTCTATAGAAAATAGCATGTTTTAAATGCTTGGTTTTGCTGAGGGGGAAGGACTCGAACCTTCAACATACGGATTCAAAGTCCGGTGTTCTGCCAATTGAACTACCCCTCATTGCGCGGACCGAGGTGGATTCGAACCACCGGTACCTTTCGATACGCCGGTTTAGCAAACCGGTGCTTTCGGCCACTCAGCCATCGATCCTTGGTAATTACGAAACGATATCTAAGTATTCTGCTTCTTTTCTGTCGAATTCATCCATTATATACATATTGTTGTTTGGATTCAACAAATTAATGGAACTCTTTGGGATATTTGATATATTAACCATCAAAGTCGCAGAGATAGCTTCAAGTTCTTCAAGACCTACTTGCATAAGTTCATTTGAGATTGCGCTGTAATGGTTTTTTAATACAACTGCATCATTAACTGGCTTATGAATCACTTCTATTGCTTCTTTAGGTAATTCTGTTTCACCGAATCGACCGATTGGCACGCCTTCTACAATATCGATGTACTTCAATTTACCGTGGTCACCGCAATTGAAGACCTCTAAGATAATGGAGGTGCTGCCAATGATACTGTTTCGGTGTATGTAGCTAAAAGTTTCTGGTAATGTCGGTTTGTCCTGAGAATACCAGTAGGTATCGGAATGGACCATCGCCTCTACATTGAATGGGTGATGTTCACAAATGATTTCCCAAGTTCTTCCGGTGCTCGAGATATCCACAAGGATAGAATTATTGGTCGTATAGTGCTTCAAATATGCCACTGCCTCCTCTGGCTGCTTCATGGCAACTTCTCGAGAGAATGGCAAGTAGTACGATTTCACCGAAAAGAATGCATTATAGATCTTGTGCATCAATTGGCAATCTCTGCCCAGGAATACGATCTCTTTGCCTGGATACTTTCTAAATATAATTTCGCAGGCAATAAATAGCCATGATAGGTTATCTTGATTAGCAATTGCGAATAATGGAGCGTAAGTCTCTTCATAGTTCCTTAGACGTACCTCTCTTAGGAGTAAGCCCAAATGGAGCAATCCATTATTGATAAAGAACTCTTCTCGACCGGTTAAGCCGTTCGGGTAATGTACGGCGTTAAATCCTCGTGAGAGCGGCATAGACACGTCTGAGTGGGCATTATCACCTAAATGATACTCTAGGTCTAATTTGCCCTTCATACGGTCCCAAAAAGCCCCTGAGGACTTATCTCCGTTTGACTGGTAAATAGTCACCTGCTTGTCCATACCGATGGATCTGGTTAGGTTAAGAACGTCTTTGCCAGACATATACATATCTGAGACAAAGATATCTCCATTTCTAACTTTATCAATGTTTTCTTTGATTGGGAAAGCGTACTTCTTTTCGCACTCTAGTTCTGCTTCATACAACTCATCGATGGTCAAATGCGACGGTATTTGACCAGCCAATTCCATAGCCTCATATATTTGGATTAAGCTTCTGCTACCTGTATCCGCAGTGATTCTATTAGCAGCAAAGCTATCAATTCCATATCGCTGCCCTAGCTCTTCCCAAATAACTCTACTGTCGATGTACCTTCTGGATAGAAGCGTATCGAACACATCAAATGATCTAATCTTATGCATTCTTATTCTTAAAGATTAGGTTCACAAAATTAGCAGAGATTAGTTCGTATCCATTGTCAGACATGTAATCAATCATATTCTGAGTGTTACCTGGTGCATATGCTTCACTGGGTTCAATCACAATAATATATGGCCTATGATTAGATAGGTCGATATTTTTTAGAATAGGTAGGTCAAGCCCTTCAACATCGATAGTTAGAACAACAACTTTCTTATCAGATACTTGTTGTAGAAGGTCATTGATATTAATAGTCTTAACTTTGATCTTGTCTTTTACTCCAGGAAAGCTTTGGGTAATGCCCGACCATTCTTCAACAAACCTCTTGTCCACGCTAGAGATTTCATTGTCTTCGCATAAGTAGAAATCGATCTCTTCTTCACCGTCGATAGTCACAGCAGCTTCAATGATTTGATCATTTACTCTGAATGTTCTCAGGACTTCAGCGAGCTTAGGATTAGGCTCTACCAGGTAGCCGCCGATATTGAACGTCTTGCTCAGCAAGAAAGTTGAGCTCGTAGCCACTGGGTGATTTGCGCCTACTTCGATATAGGTGAGGTTCTCATGGTTGAGCCTAACCTTATTCCTGAGCTGATATGCTTCCAACTCACTGCAAATCACAACGTCTTCGTATCCCTGAGAATAGGTCTCATGCACCCATGCTGGGATAGTTGCATTGGGCATTCCCAGGATTGCAATATAATCATAAACAAATGGATTGATTATTTTTTTCATAAGCGATCCTGACCGGACTTGAACCGACGACCCCAAGCGTGACAAGCTTGTGCTCTAACCAACTGAGCTACAGGACCTTATCTAGTCAAATTATTGACAAGACTCACAGTACTCTGGGTTTTCCA
>JGI24891J29808_1000654_pt1 | contig 14121 bp, 10 predicted proteins | sample FreactcultuFSWF8_FD_29808 | JGI IMG/M metagenome (IMG submission 29808) | reverse complement strand
GTGTAGTTATACTAATAGATGGATTAAAAGAGATTTACTTAAATAAAGAGTCTATAAACTAAAATAGACCCTATTATTTATTTATGTATTTAATAATTATTTATTATTGTTAATATTAATTTAGTTATTTAATATATTATATGCAAATATACGGTTTTTTTTTGATAAAGTCAAATTTATTTTTTACTATAATTTAGCTTGGTTTACCTGTTAAAGACGTTTGTGTTGCAGTATTTACTAGTTTTGAGATGTTTCTGATAAACGTTGGGTCGTTCATTAACTCAACTCCAATGTCTTTACTCATAGTACCTGGCATTTTTAACTCTATAGTTCCATTTATTTTAAGGTCACCAAGTTGAACCATGATGTTATTTGGTAAACTAGTACTTGATGATGATGCTGGAGAACTAATTTGTTGGTTATTCAACGCTTTAGCTAAATCCTTATTACCATTAACATTTGTACCAGCAATCATCGTGCCATCATTTACCTTCATAAATTTATCATTAGGGTGAAATACAACACCATCATTTATTGATTGAACATTACTATTAGAATTACCTTTACTAGAATCAGTAAAAGCTTTACCAATTAGTCCACCAACGTAAGAACCTGCTTTAGCACCTAAAATTGTACCAAAAGGTCCCATAAATTCATCTAAAAGTGTGCCAGCGGCACCACCTAATATACCACCGATTACATTACCTGTTCCTTCAGCTGTTGAATCAGCACTCATTGCATCAATAGCACCAACACCTAAACCACCAATACCGCCACCAACACGTTTACCAATTCCAGAACTAAAAAATCCACCAATACCACCTGCCTTACCTTTACCACCAGCTTTACTCGCTAAACCTTCAGCTTCACCACCAATACTTACCTGGCTATTAAAGCCTAATGCTAACGCTTTACCATTTTCATACCAAGTAACAGCATTTGCTAATATTTTGGTACCGAAATATACTATAGCAGATGTAAATGGGTTTTTTAATATAAATCCACCAATAGTAGACACTAAACTACCAATACCTTTAGCTAACTCAGTTATATTTTTACCCCAACCGCCAGCGATAAACTCTTTTACAAATGAGCCTAATGCTGGTACCAATTCTTTTTCCATTGTATCAACAATAGGAAATAAATCAACTTTGATACCATTTATCAATGCTGTTAATTTATCATCAAATGTCATAGCATCTTTAGCTCGTTTTTCAAGACTAGATTTTTCTTTAATTTGGGCATCTATTACAGCTTTATCCGCATCAGTTAATTGACTTAATAGTTTAGGTGAACCATTAATATCAATTGTCGTTTTACCATCTTGTGAGAACTTAGCTGAATTAGAAATAAATTCCATTTCCGCATCTGTAAGACCCGTAATTTGAGCTTTAATAGTTTTAGCTTTAAAAGCGTTTTTACCTGCTGTGGCTAAATCATCGTATGCTATACCTGTTTGTTCCGTAATCTTCCTAAGCCTAGACATTTCAAGTGATGACATTTGAATACTACCATCCTTAGCAAACGACATTGATTCAGATGCGGCTTCGCCAATTGATTTGGTTAGTCCATCCATATCATTACGGGCCATATACATTAATTTGAAAGGGTCTGCTAAAGCTGCCCATTTACCACCTAATACTTGTAATTGCGCTGACATTTCAACCGCACCATCAATATCAAATAGTTTATCAGCAAATGGTTCAATGGCTTTCATATCAATACCTAATTTTGTTGCGGTTAAAGCCATTTTCTTAAGACCTTCAAGACCATCCTTAAAATTATATTTATTCATCATTTTAAGGTTACCAGCAATGTTTTTAACGACCTTACCAGAATTAATACCCATATCAGAAGCATCGTCAGAAGCTTTTTCAATAAATTTAGATGCATCTTCAGCTGATACACTAAAGTTTTCTAATTCAGAAGCCATTTTAGTAGCACCATCAGCACCTAATACGGTACCCCTAGCCATTTCAGCAATTGCTTTATAACCTTTCTCGCCAAGCATTACATTTCTACCTAATTCATCACTATAATCAGATTGATATTTAGTAATTTCTTCAAGTGATACACCAAGTTCAGCGGTTAACCCATCTAATTTATTAGTGCCTTGAGCTGATAATAAAATTGATGTTTTAAATGATTCACTTTGTTTACCAAGAAGCCCCATACTCATACTAGACATTCTAATGGCTTTATCCATTTCAAATAAACCAGAATTTTTTATCTGTCCATAACCTTTTTGTATTAAATCAGGAATTTTAATAAATAATTTAACCGTTTCTTTACCTATTGTTTTTAATGCAACACTACTTTTATTAAAAGATGCCATACCAGCTTTAATCGCATCATTACGCCTTTTGAGCATATATAATTCATCCTTTAAAGCCTCACGATAATCTTTTTCATCCTTAGTACCTTCTTTTTTTATTTCTTTTAACTGATTCTCTAATTTAATTATAAGTTTTTGATTCTTCTGCCACTCTTTTAATAAAGTAATATACTCTTTACCGTCTTTTCTAATACTTTCATGTACAGTATGTATCGCTTTTAATCGACTATATCCGTGTCTATACTCATCGTTCTGATTTTCAACTTCTTTAGTTTGACCTTTAAGCGTTGCTGTAATATTACCTAATGTCTTCTCCATCTTTTCCAGAGCCTTAGTAAGTGCTTCTATCTGTTCTGGTGTTAGAGTATTTTTATCTGCCATAAAATGTTTTTATATAAATATCATGAAATAAAAAAACCCTATTTCTAGGGTTATTTTTATTATGTTAGAGGTATCGTACCAGATTTTAATCCACTCTTTAATGCGTCACCGCCAATTGTTGATGTTCGTTTTCCTTTACCTGATTGTCTCTTTTTATTATCGTTAATGCTTTGTGATTTCTGTCTCTTTTCAAGTAATTTACCTAAGTAAAATCTTCGTTCACCAGTCGGCATCATTAAAATATCATTATAACTTATTTTTAAATGTTCAATACATAAGAATATCTCTTCCCATAAGGAAGTCTTATATTGAAAGGTCAGGCCAAAAAAACTTGAAGTTAAGTGGAAGAAAGGTTTTAATGGAACCACCTCCTGGGGTTCCAACTTCAATATCCAATTCAACACCACTTTCCACACTATCAATATACGCTCTTAATGCCTTACCATCACCAACTCTCATTACTTCAATAAAGTCTTTAACGTATGCTTTATTCCTTTCACTACCAACTTGTACTAATTGTCTTTGAAGAGCGTATGTACCAGTATTATTTATCGGTATACCAGCTTCTTCATCAGCCTTAACCATAGCATCTATATCCTCAACATCACCAACAGTTAATAACCTAAATTTAATAGCTGTTTTACTAACGGGTAATATAAAATCAAAATAACCTTCACTATCTGGCTCAGCTCCTAATTTCTTAACTTTTAAATTATTTAAGTTGATTTCTGTTTCAAATGGTTCATTATTTTCATCATAAAGGGTTACTGGATACATTTCGCCATAACCAGTTGCTCTAATCCAAAGCATAATCGCATTCCTATCACCAACATGCAAGTCACGATAACGTAAATCACGTTCTAATAATTTTCTATTAATAAGAATTTCTAAAAACTCACCGCTCTGTAATAGATTAGGTGATGTAAGGATATTTTCATCAGAAGTTGTTAAATACGCAACTTTGACGTTCGCTTTCTTACTTCTATAAATTTTACCTTCTGATGGTAATGGAATTAAATCGAAACTCATATTATATTGAGGTTGACTTAATTGATAAACATAATCATCGTGATGATTAACAACTGGTTCTGGTTTAGGTATTTCTTGAATTATTGCTCTAGGTGGTGTATTTACCATCTTTCTTTCTTTAACCTCAGGAACGGCCTTAATTTCAATAGGTCTATTTTTAGCATTTTCCATCATTTCTTGATAATTCTGAGTATCAGCTAAATTTTTAGCTATTTGCTCATTTCGAGCTTTTAACTGTTCTTCAGTTCTCTTCCTCATTAATTCAAGAGCTGAATTATCGTAACCAACTCTCTCATATTCTGGATTATAAGCTTCATTAGCAACGGCTAATTTTTTTTCCTCATATTCACTAGAGGTTTCCACAACCTTAACATTAGCTAGTGGTGCTGTAATAATTTTGTCTTCTGGTTGTGTTTGTTTAGGAAACACATTTGGTCTTTTTTCACTCATAACATTTAATTTTTTTTATTAGAAACTATAATAATAAATATAGATAACGTAATTTTTTTGTAAATAGACAAAAAAAATACCCCATGATAAATCATGAGGTATTTTAATAAAATATTTTTTGTATTAGAATAGTAAGATTGCTCTATCGAATCTAAGTGTTGCGGTAATTTCAGCGATACCATCGTCATCCATTGCTAAGTCACCAAAACCAACGTTTGTCAACATAGTTCCATCAAGTAACCACTTTTCAACAACAACACCTGTTGGGTCAAGCATTTCCAATTCGACTGGTCTCTTATAACCAGCTGCATAACCTTGACGGCCAGTAATTGATTCAGAGTGAAGACGAACCCATTCCATAATCGCTTGAGAAGCGGAAGGACCTATCGGGTCTCTAAATGTAACGTCAATTGATTCCCAAACAAATCTACCGATTACCCAAGTAGAGGTATTTAAGAATGGAATTTCCACCTCATTCTGAGTAATTGAAGGTCTTGAAGCTGTTGATAACCACCATTGTTGAATACCTAAATCGGCTGGGAAAGTGATAAGCCAACGATTTTTCCTTTTAGGTTCGTATGGTAATGGCATTTTCATTAATAAATCTGACATATTTCTTTAGTTTAATTTTCGTTTTATTATAATAAATATATGTGAATTAGTTTTTATTCACATTATCAATTATTTTTTTTATTCGCCCAATTTCTTCATTAATTAATTTCTGGCTTTCATCAATAACTGATTCAGACGCATAGTTTTTTGTTTGTTGAGGTTTCTTTTTAGGTGCTACCTTTGGCGTAGGTCTAGTGGCACCACTTAGATATTGAGAGATACTAATTATTACAACTAAGAAGTTAACTAAGTTCTTTTTAAATGTACCCCTATTTTGTGCATCGTTTAGGAATGACTTATTTGGTTCTACAAAATTATAAGCACCACCTTCTTCATTTAATGAGGCCATCTTATCAATTAATCCTTCATATTTAAACTTACCAGAATAAACAGTAATAAATACATCATCAATAAATGCTTTTAAAGCATTAACAGCTTTAGGATTATTTGAATCAATTGCAAATAATTTTTGGAAATCAGTTAACATAATTGGATTAGTACTTAATTTCTGATAGAAATTAGCCATTGCTTGATTCTCTTTAGGATTTATCTTCTTAACCCTATTTCTAATTAATTCAATTCGACCCATAAAATCTTCAAATAGTTTCAATTTATCAACAGATAGATTTTTTTGAAGAAATTGTATTAATCTCTTATCTTTTATATATCTACCCTCTTGAAGAGCGGCACCAGTTCCAACATTAGAATTTGAACGAACACCTAATTTCTTTCTATTTGAAACTAAGAACTTGAATAAACTTTGTAAGTCATTATTTAAAGCACTATCAACTGAACTACTTTTAACTGTACCGCCTTTACCTTGTGTTTTCTGAGCTGGCTGACCTTCTGGATTTTCAGGTGTTTCTGGTTGATTACCACCTATTGAACCAATTGACTGATATAAATCATTTAAAGTCTTAGCCCTTGATTGTTTTCTACCTTTATAACGAAGCATATTTAATAAAGACCCACCTGCAAATGCTACAATACCTAATGGAAATAATATATGATTTAAACTATTTAAAGCTGCATAACCCAATATTGTTTTTGTTGGTGTTGAATCATCTTTTGCTAAAGTATCCATTCGTTTCGATTGGAAGTTTTGTCCAGCATTTTTACCTTGTAATTTAGACCTAACGTCTTTAGCATCTAAATCTGGATTTTGGGTTCCACGTGGAACAGATGACTGCCCACCAGTATTAGGTTGTGAACCACCACTTTGTTGTCCGTTAGGAATATCCTCAAAATCGACATATTCACCGCCATTACTCCTATTTTTATTAGTTCCTTGACCACTAACATTAACTTTAGTTTTACCATTTGGTAATTGTCCACCATTTGATTGTCCACCAGCTGATTGTTGGGAGGAATTTGATTGTTGACCTGTACTATTAGCAACTCGACTATCGTTAGGATTTAACTCAATTGGTTGTGAAATATTTTCAGGTTCACCTTTTGATGTATCTCTTGGGTCCAACTCAATTGGTTGTGATATATCTTCTGGATTACCCTTATTTGGTTGTCCTGATGTATCATTAGGATTAAGTTCAACTGGCTTTGAAATATCTTCTGGTTCACCCTTTCTATAACCTTTAGGATATTGAACATGAACCTCACCTAGTCCCCAAGCTTCATCAATAGTGGATTCTTCATCTTCAGTTAATTCTAAATTATTCCCTTCAATTTCATCAACAACTGAATATGCGGCTGTTAAATCAACGTCAAGGAATTTTCTTACATATTCTCGTAAGTCTTCAATAATATCATTAGCCGCCTTTTCTGGAAGATAAGTTTTATCACTTTGTTCCTTCTTAGTAGCTTCAACTATTGAATCATATACCGCTGCAATTTCCATTACAGTATTTAAGAAATCACCACCCTTTTTATTATTTGGAAATTCTGGATTTTTAGACTTAATTTCGTCATTAAGTTTCTTAATAACCTCATTACCCTTCTTATCAATTATAGCTTGAATTTTAGCTTGGTATTCAGCGTCAACGCCACTTTTACCGAAGACTTTACCGTCAGCTTTATAACGACCTATTTTAGATAGCGCATATTTTACATTTTCCCATGCACCTTCTGAAATTACCATATTATATTGCTCGGTAGTTAAAATAACTTTTCTACTCATCTTTTTTATTATAAATATCCGTTTAAAATAAAAAAACCCCTATAAAGGGGTTCTTTTAATTATTTTTTTAATATTAAACGTTAGCGAACGATGCACCATTATCCATTACAGTGAATTGAATTTGGATAAATTCTAATGCTGTAGTTGGTTTAAGGTAAATCATACCAGTTAATTGGTTATTATCAATATCCTCTGGACTATTGTTTACAACAACTCTAAAGTCAGTTAAACCTCTTTCAGTTCTGATATTATCAAGAATTGGGTTAACAAGTGACAAGAATTGGTTTCTAACGATTGAATCATTTTGTTCAAATAACAATCTGATAGATACAGCTGAAATAAGTTTTCTAGCTTGTAATAAAAGTCTTCTAATGTTGATGTGTTTAAGGTAAGTATCAGCAACTTGCATTGTAAGATTACCCCAGATAACAACTCCACTTGAAGTATATGTTGCGATAGGATTAATTCTATTTTCACAAAGTAAATCTCTATCAGCTTGAGTTAATTTAGTTCTAGCCTTAATACAATTAACTGCACCTCTATTAACACCTGCAATAGCATACCATGGGAACGCTATGTTGTCAGTTAAAGCGGCATTTGTTACAACATCTCTAGTAGCTGGTAAATAAACATAAGCATTGTTTTCAGAATCTAAGATTTGAATCCATGGCCAGTATGTAGCAGTATAGTTACTATCAAAATTACCACCTATAACGTCAGCTACAGTACCTATTGAATATGGTGTACCTGTTGAATCAGCATCAGGTGTAGTTACGATGTATAATGAGTCAGCCCTATCGTTCTCAATCATTTCAATTGTTGAACTAACTAATTCTTGGTTATCGAAGGTATCAATACCTGGTGTTGCAAATATGTTAATATTAACAGCTTCAGGATTTTTAAATGTCCAAATAGCATCTTGATAAGCATAGTAGTCAGAAGTATTACCAACACTACCATCTTGAAGAGGATAGCTAGAGAATGCACCAAAATTTAAACCAGTTTTACCATTAATACCATTTACAGCATATGAGTCTAAATTAGACCTTCTTGTTCTGTAAATATCCCAACCATCAAAACCACCAGAAGGTACGAAAGTAAACTTACGAGCGTATAATTGAGCGTATTGGGTACCAACAACACCAGCTTCACTTTGGAATGGCGCAACGCCAGTTTTAAAGCTAAAGATTGGTTGATATGTTGCACCAGATGCACCATTCAAGTATTCTGTAATATCATCAATAGTTACGGCACTAGCATTTACATCCATGTGGTAACCAGCGGTTAAACCAGTCCATTGGCTGTAAGATGAACCTTGTGGAGGCACACCCTTGTAGCTGAAGAAATCAGTATCAATACCTACAGTATCAGAAACACCTAAGTAATATTTACGTGGATTATCATAAGTACCATATGCATTTTTATACATAAAGTCAGGTGTCTGTACACTTGAATTACCATTACTTTGGTAATCTCTTACTGGATAACCAACGAATCCTGCTGGGAATGAATCACTAGTATCTGAATTACCATCAATTTCAACTAATATATATGATGATTTAGACGCATATGTTCCATCAAGAGTACCGATTAATCTACCGATATACTTGTTTGATGTGGCATCCATAGTACAACGACTAAATGATTCTAAGATTTGTGGTCTTGCATCAGTATCACTAAAGCTTCTAATTTGTACGTCAAATTCTAATGTATCAGGTCTAATGTTAGCAATAGATATTTTAATTTGGTTATTAGCGGCATTACCGTCAGAAATAGTCCAGAATCTAAATAATCTTAATACTTTATTACCTTTAACTTCAGATACAACATACGGTGTAACCGCTGGTTGATATTGTTGTAAGTAATTATTAAATGATGTACCATATTGAGTAAGAGTTGGGTTAATACCTAAAATCTTACCACTATTATTATCATCAGTAAATAAGTTACCATAGAATTCTTCAAGGAATATAGCTGTTTTCTTATCGAAAGCCGCTTTACCTAAAGCTCTTGGAACATAATTCTTTTGTGTATCATCAAATGTTAATGAATAACTAAATGAACCTTGTGTATTTGAGTTACCAGTAATTGAAAATGTACCTAATGGATTAACTGTAGCACCAGTAACTGTTGAGTCTAATCCAAGATTAGTTGTACCAGTAATTTGAAACGCAGGTAATTGAGTTGATGTTGGTACTGTAGCCCTAGAACGTACTAATGCTATAATCTTATCTTCAACGTCTGAATAACCACTACCACTATAAGTGTAACTAACGTTACTTGTTGTACCAGTCAAATTATGTGCATTATAACCAGTTACAAGAATTGTTGACCCAGTTGTTGAACCAGTTACTAATGAACCTGTTGTAGCACCAGTACTAACTGTTGTAGTTGTAATTGTACCACCAGTATAATCGTTATTAATAAATATAGGTGCTACAGGTGTAATTGTTTGACCTGTTGTACCAAGTACGTATGAAAAATTATCTAATCTCTGTGCAGCGTAAAAATTAATTAAATCATCGTTTGAACTAATAGCTACAATTGAACCTGTAGTTGTATTTGCTGTATAAATAAATGCATAACTAGCACCAGAGTATAGGTATGGTGTAGTCGATAAAACAACATTTGGAGTACTACCAGTATTAGTTATACTCATAGCGATATTACCACCGTTAAATACTAACCCAGTTTTTGTTTGTGGTACAGCAATGTTAATAGTTGTCCCAGTATTTACAGTTCCAAGTGTTGCAAAGCTAGTTGGACTTACTGCAAAATAATCATTAATAACTGGGTCAGTTGTAGTAATACTATAAACTGTACCACCTGTAGATGCAGAATAAGTTGCGGTAGTATTATTTGAATAAGTAGTCGCTGTTGTTGCTGGGTCTAAAGCAGCATTTAAAGTGATACCCCAAGCTTGACCAGCATGGTATCCAGAATAACCTAATACTCTTGTAACGAATAATTGATTTGATTGAGATAAGTATGATTTTGCAATGTATGGTAATTCATACAAAGGAGCACCATTACCGTCTGGTCCATTAACTAAAGTGTTATTTAATCCACCGAAGAATGATTGAAATTCACTGTAGTTACTAACGAATATTGGTTGAAATGCTGGACCTTGTGTTGTTTCACCAACTAACCCTAACGAAGTAACACCTACTTGACGAGTTACATAAGTTAAGTCTAATTCTGAAGTGAAGACACCTGGACTAACGAATACTTGATTTGCCATATTGTATTTTTTTGTTTTTTATTATTGTTTTGTTTATAATAAATATTCAAAAAAAAAGGAAAATTAAGTTATTCTGATAAATGTTCAAAATATCTTTAATTCAAGGCTATTTTACAAGCTTGCTCAACCGTAATATTACTCGTATCAATATCAACAAAATTATTTAGTGGTTCTTCATAGTTATTTACATGAAAATTTTCCTTTCCTGTAATTCTAGTTGTATGAACATATAACTCTTTAATATCTTCGTCAATACGTTCTTTAAATTGTTCTCGTTGGTCTCTGTAGGGCGAAACTAACGCAACTAATACATCACGACCTGTCTTATTAATTGTTTCAGCAATTAGCTGTGCTAATAAGACATTCTCTCTTCGTCCAGTTTCTGTATAATCTTTATTATTAAATAATTCACGTAATCTATCACCATCAACTAAGAATGGTTTTATTAATTTATCCGACTCTAATAACTTATTTGCTATAGTTGTCTTTCCAGCACCTGACTGACCAGTTAACCAATATATCATCTTAAAAAATTTACTTTGCGTATTTGAATACATTATAAAACCATTTATAGTTATTATATATCCATTCACTAATATCTGGGCCTAGAATATCTTTAGATTTAGATAAAATTGGTTCTAATTTAGTTCTAATAATATGGTCCCCAAATATACCATAAACTTCATCATCTTCTTTTGTAACTTGTATTATATTATCAAAATTGTGTTCAAAATATGGTAACTCTAAATAATTATAAATGCCTTCCATAGTAATTTCTGGATAAAGACATAAATCTTCAAATTTAACAAAATGTATTTTATTATTTAAACTAAGCCTAAAAAGTTCACCAAGTCTTTCAAGTGCTAAACCAACTGGTGGATTTTGTGCCCAAATATCTATACGTTTAGCAACGGTGGTACCTTGCATTTTAGACCAATCTAAAATAGGGTTAGCTTTATCTGGATTTTTACGATAGTTCTTTTCCATTGAGGTAAAAATATCTCTAGGGTCTCTAATCATACAAATTATTTTTGGTTTAGGGTGAATCTCATTCAAAAAATCGTAATGAATACCCCAACCACGACTTTTATCAATAACGTATTTTTTATCGGTAATAGCGTTATAAAAACCATACATACCTTGACGACAAAAATTTAAAAAACCATTCTTCATTAATTGTGCATCTTGAGCAATAAATTCAGGTGAATTAGTATAATTACCTCTAGCAGCAAAAACTAATTCTAGTACACCTGAAGTTGGTGTTGTATAAATTTCAGGATTTTGAGCCATTATATTTTGAAGTAGTGTACTACCAGCTCTTGGTAATGAGCTTTGATAAAATATTTTTTCCACCATTATTGATTATTTTTAATTGAATTTATTATTTTATTAATATTAAAAACCTCATTTTCATTATTATAAGGGAATTCGTTTAAATCCCCACCTATATTAAATTTTTGGAGATATGATTTTCTTAAATCTGGTTTAACAGTAAATGGTTCTGAAATGATGTTGTCATGTAGTTGATAACCAAAAATTTCTGGTTTATTAGCAATCCAACATACTGTTGACTTTAAACCTAATGCAGCTGCTGTATGTTGACCAAAACTATCAATTAATAATCTCTTAGAACTCATGTCAATTAATACAGCCATCGACCTAAAATTATCGGTTATAGGAATTGTATTTTCAAATGATGTTTGGTCATCTCTTCTTATGTGAACAATTGTAAAGTCGTTCTTAAATTCCTCAATTACTTTAAGTGAAACACTTGTAGGTAAATCTCTAGCCCATGAATATTTCATCTCACTACTAGCACCACCATTACTTTGTAATAATAAAATTGGTTTATTAAATAGATATTTATTACTATAAAACTTTTTTTCCCTATTGTTTAAATAAATAATAGGTTGTTCACCGTTATAATTTATATTAAACATCTTACACCAAGTTTCAATCAGATGTTCCGATTGTTTAATATGATTAGTTTCTAAATATGGGTCATGAGCAAAGATTAAGAAATCTTTATCATCAATTTGTTCTTCATAAAAATAACTAAAACCATTAAAACTATAGTTTCTTTTAATATTTGGATTATTAAGAAAAACATCTGGATACCCAGAAATTACAATAAGATTAGCATCTGGATATTGTTTTTTAATAGCCTCACATACAGCTGTTGCCATTATACATTTACCCATACCACCATTTATTTGGAAAACTATATTCATTAATTATCAATTTTCATCAATATTATGAATATAGTTCCAAATTGTAAAGATTTAATTAAAAAACATTACTAGTTGTACCAGATAAAATAGTTACAATATTAGCACCTAAATTAGCTGCAATAGCATGTAATACTACTGAGTCATCAGTACCCCAACCATTTAACTGTGCATCATTTAAAATACTTTCTAATGACATTACATGTTTAAAGTTTGTCACAACATTATTACTATCAAGAGTTACTGTTCCAAATTGTACTTCGAATCTAACTGAATCTGAACCTAATCTATAAGGTCTAGCTAATGCTGTAATTGTATCCGCTGTAATAGTAGTTGCGGAAAATGGGTTAGTTTGCTCAATTTTTGAGGCTGGCGGATTAATTTTTGCGAAAATCATTTTTTTTGTTTTTATTTGTTTTGAATTAAAATAATTCAATTATTGTATTTTGTAAAGTCTTTATTAATTAATTATCCAATAATCAAATATACTATTATCACCAGTTTGTATCGATGTGGTTCCAGCTGACAAACTGACTATTTGCATAGAATTGATTGTTGTACCACTTCTTGTCGGTATACCAACATTACCAGACGGTCCTGTCACAGTTAAAAATACTTTCGAATTTGATGTTATACACGTATTAGTTAAAGTAACAACCCCAGATGTAAATTTAGCTGAGCCAACAGATGCACTAGTACCAGTAATTCCTGAGGTAATCATTAATTTACCATCAAGCGTTGCATTACCATTAGCACTCACACTAAATTTAGTTGTACCATTTATATAATAAGGTTTATTGTTAACATTGTAAGCTGAACTTGCAATAGGGTAAGAACCAGTTGTACCAGTAAAGTTTGGTGTGAAACTAAATGAAACCCCTGTTGATGCTGTAACGGTATAAACACCACTATCAGCTGTAAATGTACCACTAAAATCTGGTGCAAACACTGATTGATAATTATTTTCCGTTGAAGAACCAACAACACCATTTGGTGTACCAGCAGATAAAATTACATTTATTAATGCACTTCCAGTAGTACCACTAAAAATTTCATTTATTTCTAACTGACTATTAGATGTAATCCCAGTTATTATAAAACTACCATATTGCCCAACATTTAATGTATCTCCAATGTTAAATGTATTTTGAAAAGAGGTAAGATTACCTATTACTATAGATGAACCACTAAATAATGTTACATTACCACTACCTGTTAAAGATTGGGTTAAATTAAATCTATTACTAATTAAACCATTTATACTACCATCACTTTGTATATTAAATCTTTCAACTGCATTAAGGGTTGAATTAGTATTATTAGTATTACTTGCGGAACCAACATAAAATGATAACTTATCTATTGTTGGATTTCCATTATTATAGACATTACTAACTTGTAAAAAACCAACATTAGGTGTGGTACCTTCAGCACCATTCCAAGCTAATCCTTTAAGTATTAATCTACCACTAGCTAATGTATTACCACTATTAGAATTAATATTTGCAAGATTATTTGTGTTTAAGCGTGTTAATATAATATCAGTATTAGCAGTTGGACTTCCATAAATTGTAATACCATTAGTTGAAGATATTAAACCATTAATAATACTAAAATTAGTTGAAGCGTTGAATGTTGTTGCTGAACCTGTACTATATAATTGATTTGGGGATGTTCCTGTAAGTGATACGTCAGTTAAATTTGTAACAGT
>JGI24891J29808_1000653_pt1 | contig 14125 bp, 25 predicted proteins | sample FreactcultuFSWF8_FD_29808 | JGI IMG/M metagenome (IMG submission 29808) | reverse complement strand
ATTGAGTTGGCGCAAGAATATTGTGCGAAACCTAATAAACAAGAAGCTATCGCCAATAAAATCTATGCTAATCGTATGGGTAATGGTGATGAAGCATCTGGTGATGGTTACAGGTACTGTGGCCGTGGCGCTATTCAGATTACAGGTAAAGACAATTACTTTTGGTTTGCCGCAAGTATTGAAATCACACCCGAAGAAGCATCAGAGTATATGCAAACGTTTGAAGGTGCATTACAGTCAGCTTGCTGGTTCTGGGAAACAAATAATCTAAATACAGTAGCGGATGCCAAAGATATTGTAAAAATGACTCATATTATTAATGGTGGTGAAATTGGTATCGATGATAGAACCAACAAATTCAACAACATTATAAGAATATTGAGTTAAAATGCATGATAAAAAATTATTTCTTTTAGCTGGTGTGATTTTAGTATTGCCACTAACATTGGCTTTCTTTGGACACGACCAATTCAGATACCCATGCCAAGATCCTACTAATTGGGACTCTGAGCAATGTAAATACCCAATATGTGATGTTACACGAACTTGTCCAGAGCAAATATTTAAAGGTCAAAGAGATCCTCGTTTGGGTCCTCCAGCAACCGAGCAAAAACTTGAGCAGATTGGCGTACAGTCTACGCCAGCACTCCCTTCATCAAAAATTAGCACAGGAGCTAAGTGTGGAAAATAATAACTTACCTTTCTTATATTCTGAAGACCAGTTGATGGCTCGTCTGAGATTCTTTATTGGTATTTGTTTAGCTATGACTCTGACAGGTATTGTTTTTGTTGTACTTTACTCTATCATCTTCATCACACAACCTTTGAACGCTATTAGTCCTATTGACCAAAAGTTCTTTGAAATGATTATCCCAATTGCTACATTCCTAACCGGAACATTATCTGGTATTATGTTGGCAGGTGGAGACAAAGACCTCAAAGCAAAGGCATTAGATGCGGCAAACAGACCAACACCAGTATCCCCAGCACCAGTTGATACATCCAGCCCAATCACATTGCCTTCAGCACCTGTTGTATCTACAACAGTATCAAAGCCAGTTGTGTCAGTTAGTATACCAGCAACAGCAACAGCCGATCCGGTTGTTGGCTACGGCGGAAAACTAGCACCACCTCCTGCATCACAGCCAGAAATTTAAGGATTAATATGAAATCAATTATACTTGCCATTGTATTACTTTCGGTTAGTTTTGCATATGCGGAAGCACCAACAAAGAACGTTTGTGAAGTAACTAAAGATGCTTCCGGTAAAGAGAAGAAAGTTTGTAAAAACGTTAAAATTCATAAGAAACTTGACGGTGAGAAATTACCGGAAAAGAAGTAACTGTCACAATTTTTGCTAGAATATAGGACCTGTCGAGAAAATGACTGACCAAGAAAGTACTGAACTACGAGTTGACGTAGGTGTTTTAAAGTCACAAATAACGACTATAACCACACTCTGCGAAAAAATGGATAGCGTAATAGACAAACTAATAGAACAACACGATAAGCATATTGCCAAGGTTTATACTGATATGGATGATAGACGAAAAGAAACTGACAACGATATCAAAGAGATACACAATAGAATTGATACCGTTATTGACAAATTACAATTGTCTGAACTGAGGATTATGGAAGAATTGAAAGACCTCAGAAAAGACATGAAAGAACATAACGAAGAAGAAAATAAATCATTAGAAGCACTCATGCAATGGAAATGGATGATTGCCGGCGGTATAGTTGTTCTTTCATGGTTGATTTCTCATATTAATTATGATACAATACAACATCTAATGAAATAAACTTTAACCTTACTTTATATTATGAGCGTTATAATTGACAGAAGTTTTCTACTTCAAGTGTCTGGTCGTCTGGGTATGTTTACTCAGAAAAAAGATGACCTATACAACTTTCGTTGCCCATTCTGTGGCGACTCACAAAAACACAAAACAAAAGCACGAGGGTACGTCTTTCGTAAGAAAGACGATTACTTCTACATGTGCCACAACTGTAGTATTTCAACATCGTTTTACAACTTCTTAGAAAAAGTTGATCCTGCTAAGACAAAGGAATATGCACTCGAACGATTCAAATCAAATTCTTTTGGTAAAAATACAAACGTATCAAAAGAAAAGATTGTTGAGCACGAACTGGAAAGTAACGCACCAGTTTTCAAAAAAAGATTAGATATACCGACAATCGAATCTTTACCAGAAGAACATTATGCCAAGACATATGTTAAAGAACGACAAATACCGGAACAATTTTTTCCAGAACTTTATTATGCCGAAGACTTCAAACGATTTGTAGATTTTCTCGGTATTGAAAAAGAAGGATTAATCGAAAACGATCCTAGACTAATTATACCGTTCTATAATCAACAAAAGAAATTAATTGCCATTCAAGGACGAGCATTGGGTAACTCTAAGTTACGATATATCACTTTGAAGATGTCTGATGATGAAAATAAGTTCTTTGGACTTGANAGGATCGACACAGAGAAGATGATCCGAGTAGTTGAAGGACCTATAGACTCNATGTTCATTGAGAACGCTATAGCGACTGCTGATTCAAATTTACCATCGGTAACTAAGTTGTTTGATAAATCTAAAGTGGTATTAATATATGATAATGAACCACGAAATAAAGAGATTGTCAAACAAATGGAAAGGGCAATTGAAGAGCATTACAATGTTTTAATTTGGCCTGAAATGGTAGAATCAAAAGATATTAACGATATGATTTTAGAAGGCTTTTCACAGTTTGAACTTGAGGATATTATAGAAAAACATACCTTCGTAAATTTAAGGGCAAAGATGGAATTTGTCAACTGGAAGAAGGTATAAGATAGCTATATAATACACTAGGGGCGATTGAATGAATACAAAAATNAAAATAACAAAAAACTCGGTATTTAAAAAAGAGGGTTTTTATGTATATGAAAATGCAATAAGCGAAGATGCGGTAAACTTACTCAGAATACAGTTTGAAATGCTGATGAATACCACAGCATATAAAGACGGCATTGAAGTTATTGATAATAAAACTGTTCGTAAATATGCGGATAAACAAGTTCCTCATTCCTATCCGCAATATGCACATCATGCATTTGAAAGTTTAATGTTAGTAATTCAACCAAAAGTTGAAGAAGTTACTGGGTTAACATTATTACCGTGTTACACATACGCCAGGGCAATGTATGAGGGNGCTATTATGTTAAAGCATAAAGATAGACCTTCTTGCCAATATTCAGTTACCATGTGTATTGATGANGATAAGGANTGTGAATATCCTATCTATATGGAAAACTATGCAGGTGAGGTGAATGAAGTTTACCTTGCACCAGGTGATATGATAGTGTATAATGGCACTGAGTTGAATCATTGGCGTGAACGTTATACTGGCAAAAGACAAATACAAGCCTTTTTACATTATGTTGATGCTAATGGTCAATACGCCGAATACAAGTTTGACAAACGTCCCATGTTAGGNATACTAAAATGAATGANGTGAAGTTAATTAATTACTCACAAGGTAATAATGGTAATCTATTAGAACAAGTCGCATATGCGGCAAGAGTTTCTAATCCATCAAATCAAAATAATAATGATACTGCTGAAAAGTTAGTTCGTTATCTAATCAAGAATCAACATTGGTCTCCACTAGAAATGGTGAGTGTATGTTTAGAAATAAACACTACTAGAGACATAGCAAGACAAATTTTAAGACACCGTTCATTCTCATTTCAAGAGTTTTCTCAACGATATGCGGATGCTTCTCAATTGGGTTTTGAATTAAAGGAGGCTAGACTACAAGATACAAAAAACAGACAAAATAGTTTTGAGACTGATGATTTGGCATTACAAGCGTGGTGGGAACAATATCAAAATAAAGTATTAGAGGTATGCAAAGATGCTTATGCATTTGCTTTAGATAAAGGTATTGCAAAAGAACAAGCGAGAGCAGTATTGCCGGAAGGTATGACTAAGAGTAGGATGTATATGAACGGAACCCTTCGCTCATGGGTACACTATATACAACTCCGAACCGATAAAGCAACACAAAAAGAACATCGTGATGTGGCAATTGCCTGTGCCCAAGCGATTAAAGAAATATTCCCAATGATAGGGGAATTTGTACAACAATAACAACAAGGCAGAATATGACAGAGTACGAAGGTATTAACATAGATTTAGACAAAGACAAACTATTTGATGAATTAGGAGTGAAGAGACTTAAAGAAAGTTACATGAAAGAGGATGAACAATCACCACAACACAGGTTTGCATATGTATCAAAGACATTTGGAAGTAATAAAGCACACGCTCAACGTTTGTATGAATACTCTAGTAGGCATTGGCTCTCTTATTCTACTCCTATCCTATCTTTTGGTCGGTCTAAGCGTGGTTTGCCTATATCATGTTTTCTTAACTATATTGAAGATACTGCGGAGGGTCTAGTTGAAAACTTATCAGAAACTAATTGGTTATCTATGCTTGGGGGTGGAGTCGGTATTGGGTTTGGCATCCGGTCTGCTGATGATAAGTCTACTGGTGTTATGCCTCACCTTAAAATGTATGATGCAAGTTCTTTGGCTTATCGCCAAGGTCGTACTCGCCGTGGCTCTTATGCCGCTTATCTTGATATTTCTCATCCTGACATTAATGGGTTTATTGAACTTCGGAAACCTACGGGAGATCCTAATATCCGATGCTTAAATCTACATCACGGTATTAACATACCAGATTCTTTCATGCAAATCATTGAGAAGTGTATGTTAGACCCTAATGCTGATGATTCATGGGAATTAAAAGATCCTCACTCAGGAGAAGTGCGTGATGTGGTATCAGCAAAGCACTTATGGGAACAGATTCTAGAACTACGTATGCACACAGGTGAACCATACATTCACTTTATTGATACTAGCAATAGAAAATTGCCAAAGTGGTTAAAGAAATTGGGTTTGAAAGTACATCAATCGAATCTTTGCTCAGAAATCATTTTGCCTACTAACGAAGAAAGAACGGCAGTTTGTTGTTTGTCTTCATTGAATTTGGAGTACTATGATGAATGGAAAAACGACAAACAGTTTCTCAGAGATGTGGCTGAAATGCTCGATAATGTGTTACAATACTTTATTGACAACGCTCCGGATACTGTGGCAAGAGCCAAGTATTCTGCTATGCGTGAGCGTTCTATTGGGGTGGGTGCTCTTGGGTTTCACGCTTATCTTCAGAGAAACAACATAGCGTTTGAGGGTGTAATTGCCAAAGTGGCAAATAATAAAATGTTTAAGCATATTAGAAAGGGTTTAGATGAAGCGAATCATCAATTGGGTAAAGAACGTGGGGAGGCTCCAGATGCCACTGGTACAGGCTTACGCTTTAGCCATCTTATGGCTATTGCTCCTAACGCAAGTTCCTCTATCATTATGGGTAATACTAGCCCTTCTGTGGAACCTTATCGTGCCAATGCTTATCGTCAGGATACTTTATCTGGCTCACACCTCAACAAAAACAGATACCTCGACAGACTCATCAAGTCAAAACTAGGTATAGTTGATGATGTTCCTACTGAAAAGTATAGTGATGTTTGGTCCTCTATTATTGCTAATGACGGCTCTGTTCAACATTTGGATATTCTTTCTGACATCGAAAAAGAAGTATTCAAAACATCAATGGAAATAGACCAACGATGGGTTATCGAATTAGCTTCCGATAGACAAGAATATATTGACCAAGCGCAATCATTGAACCTGTTCTTTAGACCTGATGCTCATATTAAGTATCTACATGCTATTCACTTTATGGCATGGAAGAAAGGATTGAAGACTTTGTACTATTGCCGTTCCGAGAAAATTGGTAAAGCAGATAAAGTGTCGAAGAGAATTGAAAGACAAGTAATTGAAGAATTAGATATGACACAAGTTGCACAAGGTAACGACTGTCTAGCATGTGAAGGATAAAATGAAACCAACAATCGCAATGTTTATCAATGACCCAAAATGCTCAGTACAATCTGGCAATGGGTTGATGAAAGCACTTGGCGAACATTACAACTTCAAATTATTTTCTAAGAATGAAATGGAGGAAGGCTTCTTTGACAAGAATATTGACATAGTTGCCTTCCCTGGTGGATTTGGTGATTCGGACTCTTTNGATACATTACTTAAGCAAAATGGTAAGTATGTACGAAAGTTTGTCAGAAAAGGTGGTAAGTATCTAGGTATTTGTATGGGTGCGTTTTGGGCAGGTAGACATTACTTTAATTTATTAGAAGATGTTGATGTAACACAATACATTTGCGAACCAGGTACCTGTACAAGAAGACCTCATGCAAAGAATATGCCAACTACATGGTATAATGGTCTTATGAACCACAACATGTTCTTCTATGATGGCCCTACGTTTGTTGGTGATGGTGAGTTTCAAACACTTGCTACATATACAAACAGCGGTATGCCTATGGCGATAAAACAAAAGAATCTTGCTTTAATAGGTTGCCATCCCGAGAGTGAAGAATTTTGGTATGATAGTTATTCTTATATGAAAGGTAAGTATCATGGAGGTATACAACATGACCTACTACTAGATGTAGTAAATGAACTTATGGAGATAAAATGATAGTGATTGATTTGTTATTTGCTGGATTTGTAACATGCATAGGTTGGTGGGGTGCCGAGCATTATGTAATTGATCCTTATTTTCCACCAAGTATAGAACAACAAGAAACAACAACAAAAAAATGAAAAAAATATTAAGATTTACCGCAGAATGGTGCAAACCATGTGTACAGTTAACTGAAAACTTAAAACGAGCGGATTTAAAAACTCCTCTAGAAGTTATCGACATCGAGTCCGATAACATTCTTGCAACAGAACATGGCGTCCGTAATTTACCTACGATGATTATGTTGAAAGACGGTAAAGAAATTAGTAGAATAGTTGGACTTAAAACTCCTAAACAAATTAAAGAATGGGCGGGCGAATGATTAAAAAAGCTGGTACAAATCTAACAGATACAAGAGATTCATTTAAACCATTCAGTTATCCTTGGGCTTATGAAGCCTGGTTGAAACACGAGCAATCACATTGGCTACACACTGAAGTGCCCATGATGGAGGATGAGAAAGATTGGAAAAAGAAACTCACACCAGAAGAAAAGAAATTCTTAACACACATCTTTAGATTTTTCACTCAAGGTGACATTGACGTTGCTGGTGGTTATGTAAAGAATTATCTACCGCATTTTGCACAACCTGAAGTTCGTATGATGCTTCTAGGTTTTGCGGCAAGAGAAGCATTACACGTTGCGGCTTATTCTCATTTGATTGAGACTTTAGGTTTACCGGATACGACATACAATGAATTCATGGAATATGCCGCTATGAAAGAGAAGCATGAGTATTTGTTGGAGCAATCAAACGGCATTATTAATACAGCGACAACTGCTAGAAATATTGCTATGTTCTCAGCGTTCACAGAAGGTATGCAACTGTTCAGTTCGTTCATCATGCTCTTAAACTTCCCAAGACACGGTAAAATGAAGGGTATGGGCCAAATTGTCACATGGTCTATTGTAGACGAAACTCAACATACCGAAAATATGATTAAATTGTTCAGAACATTTATACAAGAAAATCAGGCAGTTTGGAATGATGAACTCAAAGGCGAGATATATACAATTGCGGAAAAAATGGTACAGTTAGAAGACAAGTTTATCGACTTGGCTTTTGAGATGGGACCCATGGAAGATTTAACTTCAGAAGATGTTAAGAAGTATATTCGTTATATTGCAGACCGTAGACTAATCTCTTTAGGTCTGAAAGGTGTTTTCAAAGTTAAACGTAATCCTCTACCTTGGGTAGAGGAGATGATTAACGCACCTACACATACTAACTTCTTTGAAAACCGAGCAACCGACTATGCGAAAGGTGCTTTGAAAGGACAATGGAAAGATGTGTGGGCACATTAAAATAATAATAAGGAAATAAAATGGAAAGACAAGTAACCGGAGAATGTAGCAGTTGTGAATCCCATTATACAATTGCTTTTGTTGAAGAAATTGTATCAGAAGAGTTGCCAGAATACTGCCCATTCTGCGGCGAAACCATTGAAGCCATCACGGAAGACTATATAGAAGATGATGACTTCAATGAGAATGAGGAATGGGACAACTAAACTGGATTTATAAAGAACAAGAATTTGCCGAAGAAATGATTGGTGACAATTATGGCTTTGTCTACTTAATTACCAATATAGTTAATGGTAGAAAATATATCGGTAAAAAATTCTTTTATTCCGCTAGAACAAAACAAGTCAAAGGTAAGAAAAAACGTTACAAAGTTTTTAGTGACTGGCAAACTTACTATGGAAGTAGTGAGGAATTGAAAAAAGATGTTATAATACACACAAAGGAAAACTTTACAAGAGAGATAATTCATTTATGTAAATCAAAAGGTGAATGTGGTTATCTTGAGGCTAAAGAACAATTTGTGCAAGGTGCGTTAGAAAGTGATGAGTATTACAATACATGGATTATGGTAAGAGTAAGAAAGTCGCATATTAAGGAATATAATGCTGGACTATCTAAGACTAGTTGAAAATTTTGATTTGTTGTTCTTCATTCCAAATGATGACCACGCAAATGCTATGACAGTTCGAGGTGAAACATATCTTGATAAAGGTGAAGAAATTGACCGCACATCGGTAGGACCATCATGGACTGTTATGTTGTTTAAATACAACGATGAAGGAATGATGACTGATCTGGAACGCTTTGATGCGGTACTTTCAGAGCCAAGAGAATATATTTCAACACTTATACCAGATGATTGGTTTGGTGTAGTTGCTAGAAGAACCACAAAATCTGTTGAAATAATTGAAGATTTATTTGACAGCCTTAAAAAATTGTGTTAGAATCATACATGTAACTACCGAAAGATTATATGATTTTAATTGATATTAACCAAGTTGTGCTATCAGGTTTAATGGCACAAATCGACCAAAAGAAAAAATTCGATATGCCGGAAGAAATGTTCAGACATATTGTTTTAAATATCATACGGTCTCATGTTAAGAAATTCAAAAACAAATACGGTGAAGTTATTATCTGTTGTGATAACAGAAAATACTGGCGTAAAGAAGTCTTTGAATTTTACAAAGCAAGCCGTAAAAAAAGCAGAGAGAAATCTAAATTAGATTGGCATTACATATTTGATATGTTAACTAAATTTAAAGAAGAGATTAAGCAAAATATGCCTTACAAGGTCATTGACGTTGAGGGTGCGGAAGCCGATGATATTATTGCAACTCTTACCGAAAGCACAAACCCAAACAAAGAAAAAGTTCTAGTATTATCTAGTGACAATGACTTTTTACAACTTCAAATGTTTAAGAATGTTGCACAATATAATCCTGCAACTAAAAAATTCTTAGTGTCTGAGACACCAATCAAAGACTTAAAACTAAAAGTCATTCAAGGCGACAAAGGTGACGGTATACCGAACGTTCTATCACCCGGAGATACATTTGTATCTGGAGGTAGACAAAAGTCTCTAACAGAGGCCAATCTTACAATGTTATTAGACACACCCCATGAAGATTGGACTGATGATACTGCTAAGAAAGGTTTCGAAAGAAATCGTCAACTAATTGACTTTAGATACATACCTAAGGATTTAAAAGAAAAGATTATGGCAGAGTATAATACAGTAAAGCCGCAATCAAGACAAAAAATGTTCTCTTACTTTATAGAAAAGAGACTGACTAACTTAATGGATGTAATAGAGGAATTTTAATGGCTACGAAAAACATATATGAGATTTTTGACGAATTCGAGAAAACAAAAACTCATCAAGAACGAATGGATGTTATTGGTAAAAACTTAAGCGGTACACTCGTTGAAGTTTTGAAGATGACTTTTCATCCAGAATTTCAATGGAAAATAACAGAGTTACCTAGCGACTACAAAATACCGACAGACCAGTTACCTGGTTTGACTTATGACACAATAAGCAATAAGATTAAAAAATTATACNTGTTTAGGGAAGGTGATCCTACTGCAAATGCGCTAACCCCNAAAAAACAGAATGAATTGTTAATTCAACTTTTAGAATCTTTAGAGCCTCGTGATGCTGAGGTTATTATTGGTATCTTTAACAAGGATCAAGGTGTTAAAGGTTTAGATTATAAGTTTGTGAAACAAGCATTTCCAAATATGTTACCATAAAGGAGTAAAATTAGGTGTCAAAATTTGTAGGTAAGTTTCGTAAAGATCGAGATACTTTAGAAGATTACAATGAGTATCAAAGAAACCGTAAAAAAAATAAGCAAAATAAAAATTTCAAGCATTTTGCTGACATGGATTATTCTGGACAGGAATCTATATCTATAAAGACTAAAAATAGAAAACCGTTGTATTAATACAACAGATACCTTGACAACCCTCCACAGGTGTGATAGAATTGTAATTCTGGAGGTCAAAATGATTATACATCCTAGTTTTAAAAAGACAAAGAAACGCAAACTGCCAAAAGCGGTATGTGAACAATATGAATCATGGTTAAAAAGCCATACACCTGAGAAAAAAGTCGTTATGAAAACTGAAAAATACGTTTACAAACTATCCACATCACCAAGAGGTGAGTCCGTTCGTCATCCATCATTAAATTCCGGTTTAGCCGTTGCAACTAAAGCACCCGCTAAAGTTTATACAGGCACAAAGGTCATGGGTATTGCTACAATGCACAAATCCAATGCTGTTCCTGTGTTTAACAATGAAGAAGCCGTAGCAATTTCAAGTATGAGGCGATAAAATGAAGAAAAAAGAAACTTTCGTTGTAAATTTACAACGTCCACATTGTCGGACACCGATAAAACCTGTACAACCTCATAAAATTGAGGTAAAATATGTTCGAAAACCCAAGCATTCCTTAAAATTGAAAGAAAATTATGAAGATTGACCATAAACCATTGGACAAAGTGATAAAAGCATGGGCTAATAGTAACGAAAAACCAACTCTTTCAAAAATTTATAATGTGGACGACCTATTCGAAGACATTCCAGACAATCCTGATGAGATTTTGTTCAAAATTCCCGATGAAATCATTGCGGAAGCAGGATGGCAAGAAGGAGATGAGATAGAAATCAACTCTGAAGGTCAAACTTTAGTATTAAAAAAGAAAGATGTTGCGGTAAACAAACAAAGTACTTGACCTTTGGGGTATTTCTGCTATAATAGAGTCTTACTTATAGGAATGTTATGCAATTAATTCAATCAAAATCACTTTTAGCTAAACTGATGGCTACNGAAAACGTTCTCGTTGAAGAACGTAAATGTTCCACTGCATCCTTTGATGTTAAAAATCGTATTTTGACGATTCCAATCCTTGACAAAAAACTCTCTGTTGAACTTTACGACTTATTTACAGGTCACGAAGTCGGTCATGCACTCTATACACCTTTAGANGGTATGAAAGCCGCNATCGAATCTAAAACGGTGAATTCCGGCATTCTTAATGTTGTGGAAGATGTGCGTATTGAAAAGAAAATTCAATCCAAATTTCCTGGTCTTAGAGGATCATTCTTAAAAGCATACAATGAATTGCTCGACCGTGATTTCTTTAGTACTGTTGGCAAAGACCTCAATCAAATGAATTTCATTGATCGTATCAATATGCACTCTAAAGGCGGTGCTCAACTTCTTATCAAATTTGATGATGAGGAAAAAGAATTGTTGAATGAAGTTCAAAATACTGAAACGTATAATGATGTTGTTGTTGTTGCTAAACGTATTCAAGAGTTCATGAAAAAACAAGCCGACCAAAAGCGTGAAGAACAGGAACAAAAATTTCTTTCTAGGNAATCCGAANACGGTGAAAATGGAGATGAAATGGAACACAGCGATGACCCATTTGATTTCNCCGATTTTGATAATTTTGNTGAAAATNCTTCTGGATTTGATGATCCNGATTTGGATGTAAAATCTTTTACCGATGAAGCCTATCGTAGAAACGAAAATCGTCTTCTTGACCAAAAATCAAGAGATTTGACATACCTGAATGTTCCCGAAATAGATACCAAAAAAGCCGTATTAGATTTTAAAGAAATGTATGCAAAATTTTTGGAGGATGGAGGTACATTAGACCTAGAAGGTTTTCAAAAATTACGCAAAGAATCTGAGAAGATTGTTTCTTATCTCGTAAAAGAATTTGAAATGCGTAAAAATGCTGAACAACTGAAACGTGCATCTATTTCCAAAACCGGTGACCTGAACATGAGTAAAATCTACTCATACGGTTTCTCTGAAGACATCTTCAAGAGAATCACGGTTGTACCAAACGGGAAATCACACGGCTTAGTTATGTTCATCGATTGGTCCGGTTCTATGCAAAATCACTTAAAAGGTACTGTTAAGCAATTGTTTAACTTAGTATTATTTTGCCGTAAAGTTTCAATACCTTACGAAGTGTATGCTTTTTCCAATAATCTTCATGATGCGGATTCTTTTGCCGAACCTAAGAATTACAGAGCAACACCTAAAATCGGTGACATGAAACTCACGGATTTTAGATTATTGAATATTCTTTCGAGTAGAATGGGTTCTTCAGATTTCACGACCGCTTGTGCCGCTTTGTGTGCATTTTGTAACTATAGTAATTTGCAAACAAATAGAGTTATACCGCACTGGTTCGGTCTCGGTTCTACACCATTGAACGAGTCTATTATTGCCGCTATGAAGATTGTACCGGAATTCAGAAACAAGTATAAGCTCCAGAAAGTTCATGCCGTGTTTTTGACTGATGGTGAGGCTGATGCAATCGATCTAGTATGGGTTAATAAGTCAGACCAACGTACTCAAGCAATGACTGTGGTTCCTGAGGGCATTGATAGATACGATGGTGCCATTATTCGTCATCCCGCTACCAAAGAACAGGCATATATTGCACCGGCATACCGAAATCTGATGACTAAAGGTTTGATTGAATTATTGAAAGAAACGGTTGGTTGTACTGTGATTGGTTATTATCTGTTGAATTTTTCCGAAATGAAAAGAAACAGAAATAATTATTTTGAGAGTGCTAGTCAACTTGAAGAAGCTCTAATAAACTTTAGAAGAAACAAATTTGAGATTGTTAAGTCCGCTGGCTATGATGAATACTATTTGTTGAAATCTGATTCAAATCCACTTCACGTTTGGGGAAAACAAGTCACCGANGAATTCGAAGAGGAAACTTTTGAAGTTGCCGAAAATGCAACTCGCCGTGGTATTGCATCTGCCTTCATAAAGCACAATACCAATAAAATGTCGAATCGTGTTGTCCTCAACCGATTCATTAACTTAATAGCATAGGAGATAAAATGCGCTCAACACTTATTGAACAAGTGAATGATGGATGGGTTGTTAAATTATTGGATAATGATAAGGTTATCAAAATGTCCGTCATTCGGGACTATGAGGATGCGGTAAAATTCTCTGAGCAATATATCAAAGAACAACCGCTTAATGAAAAAGTATTNCTTAAGGAAAATCTGTGAGTGATTTAACAAAAGAACAAAAAGAGATTTTCTGCATCACTCAAGAGGAGTGTGCAGAGGTCACCCAAGCAATCTCTAAAATCTTTAGATTCGGTATTAATTCCGAGCATAATGGTGTTACCAATATTCAAAGACTTGAGGAAGAAGTTGGTGACCTGTTAGCTATGGTTTCTTTACTTAAGGATAAAAAGATTATCAATGAAGATAATGTAACGAAGTATATTGGAGAAAAGATGACTAGGTTGAAGACTTGGTCTTCTATTGAATTTTAAACGAAATTGCGAAACATCTGCCTTTGTTGGAATTCTCTTGTGAGTCTTTCAACATCGGCCGCTGTGGATGGCTTTTTAGCTTCAATATATAATTCTAGTTCAGATTGTTTCATACGTTGACGAATAAATTTAAATGCTTTAATGATACTCATGTTAACCCCTATTAGTGTTTNTACTAATATATATAATAGTTTTATATTTCAAAACAATGACAGACGAACAAATTTTAGAGTTTTATAACAAACTGGTAGAGTTTCGTGGTGGTACAGTTCCTCATCCGGAGCATCACCCCTTACAGTTTGCACACCTAGT
>JGI24891J29808_1000651_pt1 | contig 14162 bp, 17 predicted proteins | sample FreactcultuFSWF8_FD_29808 | JGI IMG/M metagenome (IMG submission 29808) | reverse complement strand
GAAGCCTTGGCACGCATCTTCTCGCCTTGCTTAGCAAGGATTGCAGCCTTCTTCTCGGCGTTAGCACGCTCTTTCTTGCGGCGATGTTCATCATCTTCACGCTGCTGGAGATATTTCTTCCACCCCATGTTGTACACGTCGATGACATTTCTATTGCCATCGATGTAAAAGACCTTGTTAACGACTGTTTCAATGAGGTTGACATCGTGCGAGATGATGACGAGCCCGCCGGAATATTTGCCGAGATATTCGCGCAACCAGTTGATGGATTCAGCATCAAGGTGGTTGGTAGGTTCATCGAGGATTAAAGTCTCTGAGCCGCCAAAGAGTAGACGTGCCAGCTCTACGCGACGTCGCTGTCCACCGGAGAGACCTTCCAAACTGTCGTTAAATATCCGCTCGGGAAGTCCCAGATTCATTGCGATTGATTCAGCCTCCGCAGAAGCTCCGTAGCCACCTGCAACGCTGAACTCCTGATCAACGCGGCTATAACGCTCCATAGCAACTTCGAGCTCATCCATCGAAGCGGTTGCCATCGCCTCTTCTGCCTTTCGCATTCGGGTAACGATTTGGTCTAAACCGCGAGCCGAGAGAATTCGGTTAATAACGCTCTCTTCTTGATCGCCTGTGCGTGGATCTTGGGGGAGATACCCGATGGTTCCAGTCCGCAAAACTTGGCCTCCTGCCGGGAGTCCTTCACCAGCCAGGACTTTTGCCAAGGTGCTCTTGCCTGCACCATTTCGACCAACAAATCCGATTCGATCGCCGTGATTGATTCGAACGGTGACATCTTTTACTAGGAGTCTGGCCCCAGCACGCAGTTCAACACTCTGGGTCGCAATCACTACCTAATCTTACTGGCTAAAAAATTGGAGTCAGACCTGCCCTTTTAGGTGATGGAATTCATTATCGAGCGGGGATAGACTCGAAATAACCGTTTGGAGTTGATTTTTATGAAGGCCCTCGTTATNGGAGCCGGTGGTGTAGGTAGTGCGATTGCAAATATCGCAGCCCGTCGTACATTCATTACAGAGATGGTCGTNGCCGACCGAGATCTGGCTCGCGCGCAAAGCGCAGTCGCCAGGCTCAAGGATTCAAGGTTTAGCGCGGCAACCGTCAATGCATCGAGCGTTGAGGATATTCGTTCACTTATCAAAAGTGTCGCACCCGACGTTGTGATCAACGCGGTTGACCCACGTTTTGTGCTGCCCATCTTTGAGGCCTGCGAGCTAGAAGGCGTCAACTACCTTGATATGGCAATGTCGCTTTCAAAGGCGCACCCAACTAACCCTCATACAGAGGTTGGATTGATGCTCGGTGAAGAGCAGTTCGCGCGCGATGATTCATTTAAATCCAAAGGAATTTACGCGGTTGTTGGTATCGGGGTTGAACCTGGGCTTAGCGATGTATTTGCCCGTTATGCCGCTGACAATTTATTTTCACGTATCGATTCTGCGATCGTCTATGACGGTTCTAATCTCGTTGTTGAGGGATATGACTTCGCTCCTACTTTCTCTATTTGGACCACGATCGAGGAGTGCCTCAATCCACCACTGATGTGGGAGAAAGGTCGCGGTTGGTTTACTACGGAGCCATTCTCTGAACTCGAGAGTTTTGATTTCCCCGATGGCATTGGTCCGGTCGAATGCGTGAACGTAGAACATGAAGAAGTAGCGCTGATTCCACGCAAAGTTGATGCTGGAAAAGTTGCATTCAAGTACGGACTCGGTTCGCACTTTATTGAAATTTTAAAGACGATTCATACTTTAGGNCTTGATAGAACNGAACCTGTGAGCGTGCAGGGAGTTTCNGTCTCTCCGCGCAATGTGCTCGCTGCTCTCTTGCCAGATCCGGCAACACTTGGTTCTCGCATGTCAGGTAAGACATGTGCAGGTATTCAAGTTAAAGGTTTGGGTAAGCAAGGTGAACCGAAGGCGGTTTACATCTACAACGTCGTCGATAACGCATTCTCAATGGGGGAGTATGGTGATCAAGCCGTCGTGTGGCAGACCGCGATTAACCCACTCATTGCACTTGAGTTAATTGAAAGAGGGGATTGGAAGCCTGCGGGAGTTAATGGTCCTGAATGGTTCCCCGCAGAGCCTTTCTTGGATCTGCTTAGCTCGTATGGAACCAGTTGGCATATTCGCGAAGAATCGACTGAGGGAATTACATCTTAATGATTGTAAGTAGTCGTAGCCGGTCATAGGATCGGATATCTAGAAGCGGCAATTTGGAGGGTGGTTGATTATGGCAATTGAAATCTCCAGAAGAAATCTGATCAAAGCTGCAGGCGGACTTGGGGCTGCTTCACTGCTTGGTCTCTCCAATGAAGAGATAGCGCAAGCGGCGAGTACCAAGAACGCTGTGCGCTTTGCAAACTGGTCGCTCTATTTGGATTACGACAACAAGACGAAGAGTTATCCAACCCTGGTTGATTTCACTAAGAAGACCGGCATTCCCGTTAATTACATGGAGGTCGTCGATGACAACGACACCTTTACCGCAAAGGTAACGCCGCAACTTCGATTGAAGAAAGATATCGGTTACGACATTGTGGTCCTCACCGAGTGGATGGCTGCCCGCTGGATTAATGGTAGGTACGTCGCCAAGTTCGATGACACCAAGATCCCTAATAAGAAGAATGTTCTGCCATTTTTGCTTAATCGCCCCCTAGATCCAGGCCGTCACTACTCGCTCCCATGGGCAGGTGTTATTGCTGGATTTGCGTGGAGCAACCAGAAGAATCCAAAGGGAATTCACACCATGGAGCAGCTCTTTGCTCCTGCCAACAAGGGCAAGATCGAAGTCTTGTCCGAGATGCGCGACACCATCGGATTGATCATGCTCTGGCAAGGGGTCGATATCACCAAGCCCTTTAGCGGAGATAAATTTATGAATGCCATCGACTTCTTGCAGAAGATGATTCACGATGGATATATCCGACAAGTAAAGGGACAGAGTTACCAAGAGGATCTCATCAGCGGCGACGCGGTTGCGGTCATTGGTTGGTCGGGAGATATCAACCAACTCAATGCTCAAAACTCCAACCGATTTGGTTTTGCGATCCCTGAGTCAGGCGGAACGTTCTCTACTGACAACATGATGATTCCAGCGCTCTCACCTAACAAGGTCAATGCCGAAGCGGTCATCAATTATTACTACGACCCAATGGTTGCGGCGCGGGTTGCCAATTACATCAACTACATCTGTCCTGTTGCAGGAGCGCAACAAGCAATGGAGAAGGTCAACCCTGCCCAGGTCAGCAACAAATTGATCTTCCCCGATGATGCAATGTGGAAGAACCTCAAGGTATTCCGCGACCTCTCACAGGCCGAGCAGATCTCATTCTCTACGGCGTTTCAGAAGGCGAGTGGTAACGCATAGTGGTTGACGCTTCTACTTCGGCACATGGAGATATCACTCTCAAGAATTTAACTAAGCGCTTCGGTGACTTTGTTGCTGTAGATGATCTAGATCTTGTGATTCCAGAGGGGTCGTTCTTCGCACTCCTTGGTCCCTCTGGATGCGGCAAGACCACGACGCTACGGATGGTTGCAGGACTCGAGGAGCCAAGTTCAGGTTCAATCTTTATCGGCAACACCGATATCACTTATGAGAAGCCTTATAAGCGCCCGGTAAATACTGTCTTTCAAAACTATGCGCTCTTTCCGCATCTGACTATCTACGAGAACGTGGCATTTGGATTACGCCGCAGGGGAGTTAAGGATGTCGATGCTCAGGTTCAAAAGGCTTTGGAGCTCGTTGAACTCACCCACTTAGCCAGCCGTAAACCAAATCAGTTATCAGGTGGTCAGCAGCAACGTATTGCTCTGGCGCGTGCGATCGTCAATAGACCGGCACTTCTGCTCTTGGATGAACCACTAGGTGCACTCGACCTTAAGTTGCGCCGCGCCATGCAGATTGAGCTGAAGTGGATCCAGACTGAGGTCGGAATTACCTTCGTCCACGTGACCCACGATCAAGAAGAAGCCATGACTATGGCCGACACCATCGCCGTTATGAACGAGGGCAAGATTGAGCAGATGGGATCGCCCGCTGATCTGTATGACAATCCACGGACATCATTCGTAGCTAATTTCTTGGGGCAATCTAATCTGATCAAGGGATCGATCGTTGATGCCTCTGGAGATAACAAGGTCGTCGATATCTTTGGTGCCAAGATCGCACTCCCAGCAGCTAGAAATCATGCGCACGACTCCTCGGTCTTGCTCGGAATTCGACCAGAGAAGATCCGTATTCAACCGGCGGGAACTTCCATGAACGGAAATATTCTTNCTGGTGGAGTTATCTCAGATGCCTCATATATNGGCGTNAGCACCCAGTACCAGGTGGAGATGCCATGGGGTCAAGAACTCATGGTCTTTGAGCAGAATGATGATGGAACTCCGCCACTCGCTAAGGGTGATGCCGTCACCATCTCGTGGGAGCCAATTTTTACCTTTGGGCTTGCCGGTGACCAAGATGCCAATGCCGGCTCGGAAGCGAATCCAGATAGCGAATGAGTACCGCGCTCTTACATACGGGCACCCATGAGAAGAAGGCTGTTCTCAGTAAGAAGAAGTTGCTTCCATATTGGCTTCTGGCGCCTGGAATCATCTGGCTTGTCATATTTTTCTTAGTCCCGATCTACCAACTTATAAGTACCTCGACTCAAACTCAGGGCTATGGAATTGGCACATATGTCCAGACTTATCGATTCGCCAACTTCATTGATGCAATCACTTCCTCTAAAGCGCAATTAATACGCTCCTTTGAATATGCCTTTCTAGCAACTCTCTTCGCCTTGATCATCTCCTACCCACTTGCCTATGCGGTGGCATTTAAATCAGGTCGCTGGAAGAACACGTTATTGGTCTTGATTGTTGCACCGTTCTTCTGTTCGTTCTTGCTACGCACAGTGGCATGGGAACAGATCTTGGGGGAGCAAGGACTTGTCATTAAGGTCCTGCGCTTTGCACATATTTTAGGAGCACAAGATCACCTGACGGCCACGCCCTTTGCTGTCGTCGCGGGTCTTACTTATAACTTCCTGCCGTTCATGACGCTTCCGCTTTATGCCAGCCTGGAGCGCATCGATATCCGCATGATGGAGGCCTCGGGAGATTTATACGCAAATGCGTTAACAACATTTCGGAAAGTTACCGTTCCACTATCTATGCCTGGAGTGGTTGCTGGAACTCTGCTGACATTTATTCCGGCGGCGGGTGATTACATCAATGCCGAACTTCTTGGCAATCCGGGAACAAAGATGATCGGAAATGTCATTGAGGCGCGCTACCTAGAGATAGTGGATTACCCGGGAGCGGCTGCGCTCTCTCTGATATTGATGGTGACGATTTTGATTCTAGTTATGGCATACGTTAAACGTGCCGGAACAGAGGAGTTGGTATGAACCAACTCACCAGGTGGTTCTCTCGCAACTTAATCCGGATCTATGCCTTCTTGGGATTCGCCTATCTCTTTCTTCCCATCATTTACACCTTCGTATTCTCATTTAATAACTCCACCAAGAGCAATTTGGTCTGGGTGGGATTCACCTGGAATAACTGGCTCAATCCCTGTGGAGCGCCGGATGTCTGCAATGCGTTAGGTAACTCTCTCAAAATCGGAGTACTCGCCACCTTCTTCGCAACGGTGCTTGGAACGCTTATGGCATTTGCTATGGGTCGCTATGCATTCCGCGGACGCTCTGTGGTGAATATCCTCATCTTCTTGCCGATGGCAACTCCAGAGATTGTTATGGGGGCATCGCTGCTCACGATGTTCATCTCATTTGGATTTAATCCGGGATTTTGGACCATCGTTATCGCACACGTGATGTTCTGTATCTCTTTCGTAGTGGTTACCGTCAAAGCTCGTATCGCAAGCCTGGATCCCCGTTTAGAGCAAGCAGCCATGGATTTATATGCAGATGAACGCCAGACCTTCCGCCGAGTTACCCTGCCTCTAGTAGCTCCCGGAATCGCAGCCGCAGCACTCTTGGCCTTTAGCTTGTCATTTGATGATTTCATCATTACCAACTTCAACTCCGGAGATGTAAATACCTTTCCAAAGTTCGTTTACATTTCGGCGCAACGTGGCCTCCCGCCACAGGCGAATGTGATTGGTTCTTCTATGTTCTTGATCGCCTTGATCATCGTCTTGCTAGGTCAATTCGTTGGCCGTAGGCGTGCAGGGGTGAGATAAGGTTTAACCCATGGCAAACCTGGGCAACATGTATGGACCCTCTTTTACCTTCTTAGGTGTCCCGCAATGCGACTTGGATGATCTTTCAACCTATCAAGATGCAGATGTGGTGATCGTCGGGGCGCCGATCGATTCCGGTACCTCCCATCGCTCAGGCGCCAAGTTTGGTCCACAAGCAATTCGCGGAGGGGATTACCTACCTCATGATGCCGAACGGCCTCATTTAGCGCTGCGCGTTGATGCTCTTAAGGATCTCAAGGTGGTTGATGCTGGCGATCTGATGATGCCAGGTCATGATTTAGTCGCTTCGCTCAAGGTGTTGGAAGAAGCTACAGAGAAGATTTCTCGTACTGGTGCCTTCATCGTTGTTTTAGGTGGGGATCACTCCATTGCGTCAGCAGATGTAGCAGGTATCGCTAACCACCGCGGCAAGGGCAAGATTTCGATGGTGCACTTTGATGCACATGCAGATACTGCTGACTCTCAATTTGGCGCTCTGGTTGGTCACGGAACCCCCATGCGTCAACTGATAAATAGTGGCGCGGTTCGGGGTGATCGCTTCTTGCAATTAGGGCTCCGCGGATATTGGCCTGATGATGTGACTCTCAAATGGATGCGCGATCAAGGTATGCGCTCCTTCGAGATGACAGAGATTCATAACAGAGGTCTCGATGCTGTTCTGGATGAATCTTTCAAGATTCTTACCGATGAATGCGATGGAGTATTTCTCTCAGTCGATATCGATGTCGTTGACCCAGGTATGGCGCCAGGAACTGGAACACCTGAGCCAGGTGGAATGACCAGCCGTGAGCTCTTAGAAACTGTGCGCCGCATCTGTCTAGAACTTCCCGTGGTTGGCCTCGATGTCGTAGAAGTTGCACCGCCATTTGATACCGCAGATATCACCGCGATCTTGGCTAACCGAGTCGTCCTAGAAGCTCTGAGTGCAATTGCTTATAAGCGCACTGGTCAGGTTTACGATCGTACAAGGAATGTTCTGGACCGCTAACTACTAAAGCGTCGCCAAGATATCCGAAATATCCTTCTCGGTTGTCCAAGGGTTAACGATGGCAAAGCGAAGTATCGGCTCTCCTTTATGCGCCGAAGGAACGACGAAGCCGATCTGATCCGCCAAGAGCTTGTCGCTCCAACGTTCGTAATCTGCGCTACTCCAGCCAACTCTCTTAAACGCCACGATAGATAATTTAGGTTTGTGGATGAGCTCTAGGTTGGGATGAGCTTGTACCAACTTGGCGGCATGAGCTGCGATGTCCAGGGTCTGCTGCATCGCGTTGGCATATTCCCGAGTTCCATTTGCCGCCAGCGAGAACCAGAAAGGTAATCCGCGAGCCCGGCGAGTTAAATGAATGGCGTAATCCGATGGATTCCACTCGTTGGGATCTTCTAAGGCCTCTAGGTAAGAGGCGTGCTGGGTGTGTGCTCGCTTTGCGATAGAGGGATCGCGATAGATCAGCGCACAGGCATCGAAGGGCGCAAAGAGCCACTTATGTGGATCGACAATCAGCGAATCTGCCCGCTCCACTCCATTNAATAGCGGGCGNACGCTAGGCGCACAGAGTGCTGCTAATCCATAGGCGCCATCTACATGAAACCAAATGTNNCGTTCCTTCGCTGCAACTCCCACACCATTCAAGTCATCGATAATTCCCAAGTTGGTAGTTCCAGCCGTCGCGACGACCGCAAAGACTCGGTGAGTTGGGTGTTCCGTCAGATATTGATCAACTGAGGTGGCGAAACTGGAACCTGTCATCACTCCATCAGAATCGGCAGGAACATTCAATACAAGTACATCCATGATCTCAGCAGCAGATTGGATGGATGAGTGCGCTTCAGAAGAGCAAGCGACTACCCAGCGAGACACATCTGGATATTTCTCTCGCGCATGAACTCGCGCCGCCACGAGTGCAGAGAGATTTCCGATCGTTCCACCTTGAACAAAGACGCCGCCTGAACTCTCAGGCAGCTCCGCGAGGTTGCTGATCCACCGCAGAGCTTGGTTCTCTGCAAAGACCGCACCGGCACCTTCTAACCAAGAACCGCCGTACAACGCGCTGGAGCCAACCACTAAATCAAAGAGGTTGGAGTGCTCAGATGGGGCAGAGGGGATAAAGGAGAGGTATCTAGGATGATCAGTAGAGATACATGCCAGCGCCAAGGTATCGGTAAAAACTTTCAAAGCCTCATGGCCACCAAGACCATCTTCAGTGATTGTGTTGCCCACCTTCGAAAAGAGTTCTTCGGGACTCTGCGGGCCATCAAGCGGAGGATTCTCTTTCAGACGCTTGAGGCTATAAGCCAAGATTTCTTGCGCCAGAGATTCGACTTCTTCGTTGAACTCATGCATGCGGCGATTATGCCACCTACGCCAGGCTAAAGAATCCCTTTATAGATTGAACGATCATATCGACAGCGATTGCTGCAACTAGAAGACCTGCCACACGCGTAATAAGGGTGACTCCAGACTCCTTAATCAAACTCAGAATTCCCGTTGAGAACATCAAGATCAATCCGATAACCACGTGCACCATGATGATCGCTGCAGCAAGGCTTACTTTGTCACCGGTTGAGTGCGCATAACGAACGTAGAGCATCGTGGTAACGATTCCACCAGGTCCAGCCAGAACCGGAGTTCCGATCGGAACCATCGCAATATTAACTTTTTCGTTCTGTGCAGCTTCTCCGCCGACCTTGCCGGTTAAAAGTTCCATCGAAATCAAGAAAAGAAGAAATCCTCCGGCACCCTGCAAAGCATTAAGTGAGATATGAAGGTAATTGAGGATGACCTGCCCAAAGAGGGCAAAGACGACAATGATGACGAGTGACGAGGTTGCACCCTGCCAGGCAAGGCTGATCTGCTCCTTCTTCTTTCTTCCTGAAACCAATGACAAGAAGATAGGGAGAGCCGCAAGGGGATCAAGGATTACAAAGAGGGTTACAAAAGCTTGGATCCCGAAGGTCAACGCTGACACAGTGGAGAGGCTATTCATGGCGTGATTCTCTCATGCCCATTCGATGCGACTCGAATACCTTCTTGAGTTAGTCGCGATCCTTTTCGGGTTCTGGGGCTCTTAAACCAGTAAATCGAAATGGTCCGAGCATGCGCGCACCCGATCCCCTTATAACATTGGGCAATTGGGCCGACCAACCATCTGAAAGATCTGAATCCATCGCAGTAAAGGTGACCTCTGATGGTGTCGAATAGTTTGAACCATGAAGGGATTCAGCCTCTTCACGGGCCAGAACTTCTTTTTCATAGGCAATTGCAGCGGCATCATTGGTATCGATGGTGAGCGGCAATTTTTTGCGTCGATTAAAGATCACTTTTCTCCGATCTAAAGTTGTATTAAATCTAAAGACTCCGCAGGCTAATTGCAATGAGCAATGAGTCCAAATTCCCTCACGTAGCCCCGATCACTAGAAGGTGAACTGACTACTAATCTCGATCTTTCGGAGGTTGCGTTATGTCCTCATCATCAATGAATCCAAAATTCCCAAAGGTGAACCTCTTAACTGCAGGGTTTCCTCCGGTCGAACGAAGACCTCGAAATGACTGAGATGCGGGTTTTTCGAAACCAATCTCTGTAGGAATACTCGTCTCTCCACTTGCATGAGACTCTTGCTCCTCGCGTGCCAGGACTTCCTTTTCATGGGCTATCGCAGCTAGATCGTTGGGATCGATAGTCAAAGGCAACTTCTTGCGTCGATTAAAGAGCACTTTTCTCCAATGCTTCGGTACGAATAATCTAAGTCTTGCTTCAGGCAGATTCAACGAGCAAGCGATCTATTCTCAGCATTTGAGTAGCCAACTTCCGTGTAAATTCCTGCCATGAGATCCAATAATCCAGGCCGTGCACGCCGCTCCTTTACTGCGATTGCCGTCTTGGCTGCCATCTCCTGTGTGGGATTAGCGATGACATCGAGCTCGGCGCAGGCGGCGGCTATTCCCACCGCGTGCAAGAAGATCACCACCGAGGTAATCAACGCTGACAAGGTCTATGTCGCCCTCCAGTACGGAGTAGTTCAGGCAGCAAAGGCATATATTGCCAATGAGAACTTAACCAACCGACTCAATTACAACGACAGTTACATCGCAGTTTTCAAAGCTGCGATTGCCGAGTACAACTATTTCCTTAAGAACCCTCAGTGCTATCCGACAACTCCTCTGAGCAAGGTCAAGCAGGGCATCTCTGACAATCAGAAGTCGATAACAGCAGTTCAGGCGGATAACGTCGCTGGCCAAGTGGTAGGGGACCCAACAAAAATGTCCACCTACAAACCTGTCGGTCTGCTTAAATAACGTTATGACAAAAGAGATCCTCGCTNAATTCCTTGCCGCAACCGATGAATTTGTTGCAACTGCGGAGTCGCTCTCTGAAGAGCAACTCAATCGTGTCCCTGCGCCGGGGGAGTGGTCAGCCGCCTATGTGATCCANCACCTCGCAGATTCAGATGCTCACTTCCTGGTGAGATTCCTAAATCTTTTGAGCGTCGATAATCCAGCGATCATTCCATTTGATGAAGAGGCATTCCCATCCAGCCTTCACTACGAAGGACGCAGCGTCGCTACCTCACTTCACTCTATTAAAAGCAGCGCCGCCCACGTTAATGACATTTTGAGCCAGATCAGCGACCAAGAATGGACACGCTCAGGTCTGCACCCCGAGCGAGGCGAAGTGACAGTCACAGATGTCTTGCGGTTGACTACCAACCATCGAGTTGGCCACATANATCAACTCAAAGCAAGTAGCTAACGCTTAAAAGTTTAGAAGCGAATATTCTCCGCAAGGACTACATCTACACGGCTGTCGGGAAGGTCGTAATCTGAGCAAGCTCGATTGAGCTCTGCAATGATGTATTCAGCGGGAATGGGATTTCCATTCCACGATTCATCCATCGTTGTATGAGCATCCTCAACTAACGTCACATCCAAACCACGCTCAATTGCAGCATGCACCGTATGTCTTACACAGTAATTGGTCTGAGCTCCAGTGATAATCAAATGATCCACTCTTAACTCTTCCAGCACATCCTCAAGGTCGGTCTCCTCAAAAGAGCTCCGCCACAATTTATGAATGATCTTCTCATCAGGATTTGGCTTTAACTCCGGAACGATCTGCCAGTACTGACTCCCGATCGGCATCTCATCCTCTGAGTGCTGCACCCAAATGACGTCGGTATCTACGGCTCTCGCCTTATCAACCAAGCCCTTAATCCGAGCAACGGTCTCATCCCTATGACGGGCATACTCAACAACCCCGTTTTGGACATCGATCACCATCAAGGCCTTCTTATTGCGGTCTGGGTAAGCGCTCACAGGGAGATATTAAGGCACGTAAAGAGGTGAAACTTTTATCTCTCCGCAACGCAGCTTTTGAATGGTCCCGCCACCATACGGCTGGATTTTCCAATCAAGGGTAAGGGCGACGCTCGATCCCGGGGGAGTGAAGGCAACTTTGCTGGAAGTAGGGCAATAAGCATTTCCATAACCTGTCTGCGCTGCATAAAGAAGATCAAAAGAGACCTTGGCTCCTGGAGCAAGAGTTATTAATCCAGCAGGTGCATTTGGCGCTGCGAAAGAGCCAAAGTGAATCACATGGGTGGGCAGTGCCTTCCCGGTGGAGTCGAACATCTGCAGATTTGGGTAGCCCTGCAATGTGCAACTCTTCGCTGATGTATTTACAAACGACATTCCAGTAACACCACGAGATCCCATGGCGGCATCTTCGACACCAAGCTGGATTGAAAGTTGTGAAGAGTCGCATGTTAATGAGGCGGGATTTGCAGTAGTTGAGGGAGTCGGAGAAGCGGTCGGTGTCGTCTTAGCAGTGCTTGCGCAAGCACTCAAAAGGAATATCCCAGCAAGAGCGACGATCAGACTAGTTTTCTTGTTCATCTTGTCTCCCAAGATGGTGCCTTCGTATCCAGGTTTGGATGATTTGCATTCCTTACTCTAACGAGCATTTCGGGAGCGGGCGTGCCGTTAGCCGCTATTCGCAAGCAACTCACAGGATCAGCGAGCATAACCACATTGCTAAGGTGATTCGAGAGTGCTACACCTAGAGTATGGGAAAAGTTACACACGGCATCATTTTCGCCGCTGTCATGATCGTCACGATCGTGTCGGTAGACCTTCTTTTCTTCAGACACCACACATCTGCACGATTGATGGCGAATGTGGGAATTGTTTTACTCTCCTTGGCCTTTTACTGGAGGTACTTCAAGAGAAATTGAATGAGGAAAAACGAAAAAATTGCTACAAAATTCGTTTGCTATAAATGAAGTCCGTCGCCGACAATTTCTATGCTTTTATCCGCGAGTTGAACTGCATTTAATTCAAATTTGAAGCCATTCTCATCTACTAAATAGATGGGAGCAGCGAAATCTCGAAGTTTGGTGAAGGACAGTGTCACCCAGCAAGTACCGATATTCCTCGAACCTTCACCTAAATCTCCGAGGGACTCCACGATTTGACCATGGGCATCCTCCAGTCGAAAATGCGCCTTTTGCCAATTGAGATCAAAGAGATATTTTGCATTTTGTGGATCAGGATTCGCATTACCTGCAACGTTGCTCTGTTTCCCACATCCGATGAGATCACTTCCCAATTAGCTCGCCCCCTTAGAGGGTGTGAAAGATAGGTAAATATTCATTCCGTTCTTTACTTGATTAGCTCGATGACTGGCAACGTGAGCTAGGACAAAGAGCAAAATAACAAAAAGAACTACGCCAACTTTCTTGTAAGGCGAAACAACTCGTAAATCGTCAAGAAGAGAAGACTCATTAAATCCTTTCATGCGCCAGCTCTTTTTATCTTTGAGGTGATTTGCCTCAGCTTCAAAGTAATTGAGAGGTTGCAATTCTTCAACTCTCTCACCCCAAAACAATTTGGTTGAGGCAACTATCAACCTTAATCCGATGAAGATCTCCATATAAGCGAAGAAGGCGAGGAAGAAATTTCCATGCGCTTCCACATAGGTAGCCATCGTCAGCCGAATACCCATCAAAATGAGAAGAGAGCCCAAAATCCTCTTGGAGAGTTGCCTTGCCTCAGTGGGTTTGGACATCTGCGAAGGCTACTAAATGTCGACCACGTTTTCTTCGTAATTGCCTTGACTGCATTTTGCAGCATCATCCTTTTCCTGTAATTGATTTGGCCGCTCTATTTTCAGATTAATTCCCTACTGGGCAAGAAAGTGACCACTCAAGACTGGATGCGAACAAATCCTCTTAGATCACCCTTGATTTCTTGAAATCCCACGGCTTCATAAAAGTTTTTTTGACCGTCTTGGTCGTCCGTCATTAGAACAATCTGTCGCACATGGGAGAAATTTTCCAAGACGTTCTCTACCAGTGCCTTGCCAATTCCGTTGCGTTGATTGGTCGGATTCACCAAGATGTCTTGGATGTAGCAAATTGTGTGACCATCTGAAATGCAGCGAATCAAACCCAGAACTTGGTCACCTTCTGTAAACAGAAGGACAAGCGTCGAGTCTTCAAGAGCATTCCCTAGTTTTACTGGATCATTCGTATACGCGGTCCAGCCGACAGCTTCATAAAGTCCATATACGCAATCGAAATCTGACTCTGGCAGATAGTCCCTGATCGACACTTGCTGATAGTAAGTCAGTTACCGATCTTCTGTGGACTACATTCGAGCCCAAGACACCGGCAATCAATACAAAAAGGCGGGAAGCGATCTGAACCAGTTTCCTGATCCTTGATCAATTCCCGCCTTTTGGACGGATTCGAGCGTTGTTTAGGAGTCCGACTTAGATGTCGTAATAGAGCTCAAACTCTGCTGGATGTGGACGCAAGCGAACATAATCAACTTCAGCGGTGCGCTTGTAGTTGATCCATGTTTCGATTAGGTCTGGTGTGAATACGCCACCCTTTGTGAGGAAGTCGCTGTTGGCTTCTAGGGCATCCAATAC
>JGI24891J29808_1000649_pt1 | contig 14238 bp, 14 predicted proteins | sample FreactcultuFSWF8_FD_29808 | JGI IMG/M metagenome (IMG submission 29808) | reverse complement strand
GTACTACCGTTCTGTCTTCTTCTAATTCAGGATCACTGGTTAACTTTGCCAGTGGTACACAAGACGTCTGGGTAGATTACCCCGCCTCTAAAGCTGTCATTGTTAATGATGTAGGCGATGTCCTCGTAAACCAATCCACCGACCAAGGCACAGGTGCCCTACAAGTAACAGGACAATCTACTTTTAATGGTGCAGTAACTGATAAGAGCTTGAACTTACAGGGTGGGAATAATTTACTGTTACAAAGTAATACACTTAGCAATGCTTCTTGGCTTAAATCTGGAAGCCCTACTGTAGTTCAAGGTGCAACAGACCCTTTTGGTGGAACTACTGCTTGGACTTTAACCTTTGGCTCTAACACACTTAATGCTATTTATCAACCTATAACACAAATAAATGGTACAACATATGCACAATCTATTTATGCTAAAGCTGTAACAAAAACAATTTTACAAATGGATAATGCCTCAACAAGTGGAAGGGCTAACTTTGATTTAATAAACGGAGTAGTTGGGACAGTAGATTCTAATTTTACAGCATCTATGGTTTCAATGGCTAATGGATGGTATCGTTGCACTGCATATTATCCAGCAGGAATTTCAGGAACAAATGTTATATTTTCTATGCAAGATTCTACTTCTTCTGCAAGAGAAGCAAATTCAACCGCTGGTTCAATATTACTATGCAATTCTCAGTTTGAACTAGGCACTGTAGCATCCAACTACACACCAACCACCACAGCCGCAGTAACCACTACTAATAATATTAATGTGCCTAGTGGCGCAGTTACTTCAAATTCATACTCTATTAATGGTGGAACAGGCTTTTATGGTTCTTCTACAGGCGCCGAAGTAGGAAGTGCTGGTAGTTATTCATTTAGCTCTACAACAGCATCTAGTGGTACTGCCGATGTAATCCTAGCCCGTGATTCCGCCAACACACTAGCCCAACGCAACTCTACTAACGCACAGACATTCCGTTTATACAACACTTATACCTCATCAACTTCGTACGAAACATTGCAATTTGATTGGACTACAACTGCGAATACAGCTACTATTTCTACCCAAAAAGGCTCGGGTGGAGGAACTTTAAGAACATTGGCTATTGGTCAGCCTTTGGTTATTAGTCCTGGCTATACAGTAGCTACCCTTCCTACAGGGGTAGTTGGAATGAGGGCTTATGTTACCAATGCTCTTGCCCCTGCTTATGGGGTTACTGTAGTTGGTGGTGGAGCGGTAACAATTCCAGTATTTTATAACGGCACTAACTGGATTTGCGCTTAAAAGGAAAAACTATGACAATCGAATTCACCACCACAATCACAGGCATGGAAGCCTATCCCATAAAGGACAGCGTACCCTTGTATGTTTTCCGTGTGTATTGGAACTACGGAGGTAAAGATTCTTCCTTCTCCACCTCAATGCAAGGCTCAACCGATGTACCGACAAGCGACCCACAGTCTGCTACTCCTTACGACCAACTCACTCAAGAGCAAGTCATGGGATGGGTACAAGAATACACACCAGCATGGATGTGGTCAGAGTACACAGACAAGATTACAGCATGGATTACAGCGCAATATACACCCGCAGTAATAAACCCTCCGTTGCCTTGGAGTGCGGTGGCAGAAGTGCCTGTAGACCCTGTAGAACCTACTTCTATTGAACCTATTGTTGCTGAAGTTCCAGTAGTCTAATGTTTGGCAAGAGCCCTTTCTCCTCTGCACCAATATCGGGATTATTTAACCAGGCTTACGCTAAGGCATTAAGTATTGCTGTCTCTACCATAGTAAGTCTTACAAGACGAGTTAACAAAGTATTTTCCATTATCTCAGAGTATGTCATTGTAGTACTTTCTGACTTAGCTTTTCATCTGATAGGCTTCTCTATTAATGTAGTAGCCTCAGTATCGTTTAAACGAGCCATAGCGAAGACTTTGACAGTACTTAGTACCCTAGCATTAACTTTAACTAAAAGCGTCTTACGGAGCTTCTTAGTAGCTTCTACAGCCATGGTTACTATACTACGCAGTATAGGTAAGATAATAACTGTATCAGTAACTGCTATAATTAGCTTGTTTAAAACAACAGGTAAAGTATTAACTACTTCTTGCACAGTAACAGTAAGCTATATTAGAAGTGTATTAAAAACTTTATTAATAGTGGTTACTCCTATTATAATATATGGACGATTCTTAGCTAAAACAATATTATTACAAGTTAGTGCTTCTTTACAAGTAGTAGCAGAGTTTGTTAAGCGGTATGGTGCTGTTGCTAAGTTTACTTTTATTGTACAACCTAAAGATAGGTTAGTGGCTGTAGCACATCAAACAATACTAGTGGTTCAAAAAGCTGAACGATCATTATCAATTATTAAATCACGTATCATATTAATCTTTAAAGGCGATAGAAATGGCTGATAGTTTTTCATATAAGATCACCACTGAATCTGAGCTATTTACATTTGACTTTTCTCAAGTGTTGTCTCCATCAGAGACTATCTCCACAGCTACGTGTTCGGTAATTGTAATGAATGGTATTGATCCTAGTCCGTCAGCTATCCTTTCTGGAGCAGCTGTCATAGTAAATAAAACAGCTTCTCAACGAGTAGCTAATGGTATTAGTGAAGTTACCTATAGACTAGAGATGACTATTACAACATCACAAGGTAACACATATGTAGGTATTGGTGATTTGCCTATATATGATGCCAGTCTGGTTTAACATATGAGCTATCAAAGTAATTATACAAGAGGTCAGTGGTTAGTTATCTGTGAGGCCTGTGGGCGTAAATACAAGAATACAGAACTACGTCAAAGGTGGGATGGGTTCATGGTCTGTGAAGATGACTGGGAGCCAAGACAACCACAAGACTTTGTAAGAGGAGTAGCTGACTATCAAGCACCACCATTTACAAGACCAGAGCAAGGTGATGTCTTTGTTCCATTAACTTATATATATGATAATGATGGTTTGCCTTTTATTAAACCAGTAAGTAGCACTGCTAAGGTAACTCTTCAACAATTACGGTTTAGGATATCCCCAACTACATTAGTAGTGTCACCGACTACAAGCACATTGACAACAAGTATTACACGTCTATCTAGATTAATTGATGGATATAATATTAATACAAGATCGTTAGGATAATACAAACATGGCAAATATGTCATTCGCTAATAATGCAGCAACAACACTAGCCTCAGGTATAAATACTTCGGTTACGTCGTTGACTGTTGCATCAGGAACAGGTACACTGTTTCCTACACTTACTGGCAGTCAATACTTTTATTGTACTCTTGAGAGTGTTGCTGGTACATCTCGTGAGATTGTTAAAGTAACTGCTCGGTCTACCGATACATTTACTATTGCTCGTGGTCAAGATGGTACAACAGGTACTGCGTTTAGTACTGGTGATAAAGTTGAACTGCGGTTAGTACGTGCTAACTTAACAGACTTTGCTTTATTAGACGAGGTTAATACTTTTAGTCAACAACAAACATTTAGTGGTACAACAATTATACCAACAGCCACAATTACCACTTTAAATACTCCTAGCGGTGTCTTAGCCACTCAAAATGGTATGAGTGGTATTGCTAAAGCATGGGTTCAATATGCTGGTGGAACAACAACTATATATGGTAGTTTTAATGTTTCTAGCGTAACTGTTTTAGGTACAGGCTCATCAAGAATTAACTTCACTACTGCAATGCCAAATACTAATTATGCTGTTCATTCATCGGTTGCAGGAGATGGTCAAGTTAGTGTAACTTATTTAAATGGCGGTAAATCAACAGCTATTACAACTGGATATGTAGAAATTGCTACAGCATATTTTATTGGGCCTAGTTCATGGTCTGGAAGCAATCCTACTGCTGTTTCTGTATCAATATTTAGTTCATAAGGATAAATCATGCAAGCAATTATTTTTACTAACGACAATGGCGGTGTATCAGTTTGCATCCCTACTGGCGAAATTTCAATTGAAGAAGTATTAGCTAAAGACTGCCCTGTTGGAGCAATTATTGTTGATGACAAAGAACTTCCTACTGACAACGAATACTTTAACGCTTGGGAATTAGTAGACGGTAAAGTCGTAGTGAATGAAGTTAAAAAGCAAGCCATCATTGACGCACAACAAGCAATCATTAATACAAAGGCTTCTGCACTAGCTAAACTAACAGCACTTGGTCTTTCCGAAGATGAAGTAAAAGCATTGGTGGGATGATATGAATACAGAAGCGCTTGAAAACCGTGTAGTACGCCTGGAGATTAAAACAGACAACCATGAAGATGATATTAAAGAGCTTCGTAAGTCCGCTAATGATCTATCTAAAGCCATGGCCAGTATAGAAAAGAATCTAGCACAGATTAAATATATTGCCATTGGTGCGCTTGCTGTTGTAGTAACACAGTCCCTTGGACTTGATCGTGCAATTAAACTATTATTTGGAGGCTAGATGTCTACAACCTTTACAGTAAGCCGTGATCAGATTATCCAGTTAGCATTACGTAAGCTTGGTGTATTGGAACTTGGCGACACTCCTGATGCAGCTACAGTAGCTAACGCATCGCTAGCTCTTAACCTATTCATTAAACAGATGGCAACATCTGGTTTAAAGATATGGAAGACTAATGAATTAGTATTACCACTTGTTGCTGGACAGACTGAGTATGTTATTGGTCCAGCTAGTACTGGTACTGTTGATCTTAATACTGACAAACCTCTTAAGGTTATTCAGGGTTGGTTACGTAACAACACTGTTAGTCCAGCTATTGATGATGTACAGATCCAGCTATTAAGTAAACAAGAATACAACATGTTAGGTTCTAAGTTCAGTACTGGAACTCCTAACAGTTTGTTCTATGAAGTAAGACAGAATACTGGTAACATGTATCTGTATGTAACACCTGACAGTAATGCAGCTGCTACATTCCAGTTACACTTTGTTTGCCAACAACCAATGGCTGACATTAATACAGCACAAGCTATCCCTGACTTCCCTACTGAATGGATGAATGTCCTTGTATGGAACCTTGCTGATCAGCTAGCTATTGAATACAGTGTTCCAGGTAATCATCGTCAAGAGATTGCTTTGCGTGCTAAGATTTACAAAGAAGAATTAGAAGGATGGGATGTTGAGTCGTACTCTACATTCTTCCAGCCTGACATGAGAATGGGAAGACCCTCTTCTAACAACCTACCATAATAGGATACTATGCCAATTGCAAGACTACCTTTAGCACAACCAATAGAGACTCGTGATGGTACCTTGGCAAAGGATTCTAAGTGTGTCAACGGTTACTTTGAGACTGTTGGACAGAAGCGAGAGTTTATTAAACGCCCAGGTATAAAAGATACCGGTGCAACACTTGCCAATGCACAAGGACAGGGTTTATATAACTTTAATGATTCTTTATTTGCTGTAGTTAATAATGTACTCTATAAAATTAATCCTACTACTTATGCTGTAACTACTATTGGTACTATGACTGGTACTATTGGTGGCGTAGTACAGCAGTGTTATTTTAATAGTACACTTAACAACACATACTTGTTTTTACATAATCAAGTAAATGGTTACACATACAATCCAGCTACTGGCGTCTTTGCTAAAGTTGTTGATGATGGTATTACCGTTGTAACTATTATTACAGGTGGTAGTGGATACACTGCCCCTGCTGTTTCATTCTCAGCACCGAGTGGTGGTGGAACAACAGCTACTGGAACTGTACAGTTTACTGGTGGTGTAGTTACTGGTATTACAATTACTAATCCAGGCAGTGGATATACTTCAAGTGATACGTTAGTGGTCACTATCACTGATGGTGGTCCAGGTGTTAATGCAACTGCATCAGCTTTGTTAAATGGATTCCCTGCAGGCCCTTATGCTACAGGTGCTATTTATCTAGATACATATACTGTTATTGGTGGGACTAGTGGTGAGATATATACATCTGATCCTAATAACCCTACAGTATGGAATGCACTTAATTATATAACTGCAGAAGCAGAACCAGATGGGTTAGTTGGTATTGTTAAACATCTTAACTATGTATTAGCTTTTGGTCAGTGGTCAACAGACTTTTACTACGATGCTGGTTCATATCCAGGATCACCTTTGGCTATTGCAACACCGTATCACATTGAATTAGGATGTGCTAATGGAGACTCTATCTGTTCGTTTGAACAAACAACAGTCTGGATTGGTACTGCAAAGGAACAAGGACCCTCGGTATACTCTATCATGGGTGTATCACCGTCAAAGATATCAACACCATTCATTGATCGTATTCTAAACAATAGTACTCTTACTGATGTGATTGCATATCCATTACGTATCAATGGTCATACCTTTTACATACTTACATTAGCAGATCTTAATCAAACACTTGTGTATGATCTTAATGAGAAGCAATGGTATCAGTGGACTATGTATGCTATAGGTGATAGTGATTCCGGAGTTAACGGTATCTACGCTGAACAGTATTTCCGACCTAGTTACTTTGCTGGTGTTGGAGAAACATACTTCTTGTTAGATGATGACAATGGTAAGTTGTACACATTATCTGATACATATTACAATGATGCTGGTGCTCCAATCTATTATAGATCCATAACACCTATCATGGATAGTGGAACTACTAAACGTAAGTTTTATCATAGCGTTGAAATTGTAGGAGATAAGATTCCTGCTACAATGAATATAAGACATACTAGTGATGACTACAAAACATGGTCAAACTATAGACAAGTAAACCTTAATAATGAACGTCCACAAGTACATCAAGCAGGCGCAAGTCGTCGACGTGCTTGGGAGTTCTTATGTACTGACAACCAACCAATACGACTTGAAGCTGCTGAGATAGACTTTGATATTGGTGAGTTAGAGAATGTAGGACAACCAGCACAGCAAGGGTAAGATAGATGGTAACATACCAAGTAGAGTTATACTCTGACGTTCTTCCAGAGCTACGGGTTATATACCCAGAGCACTATAAAGAAATAGAGCAGGAGGTTAGTGGTGGTTTTGAACTAGACCCAGACTGGACTCAGTACTTTGCTCTTGAACAGGCTGGTATGTTACATGTTATTACTTGTCGCAAAGCCGATAAGCTTATTGGTTACATGTTCTACATTGTTAGTAAACATTTACATGTAAAGTCATGCGTTACAGCCTACGAAGATATATACTTCCTTCGTAAGGAATACAGAAAAGGACGGACTGGTATTCGTATGTTTCAGTTTGCTGAACAACATATGAAGTCTATCGGTGTGAATAAAATGCTAGGCACTACTAAGGTACATATAGATAACTCAAAGTTATTTGAATATCTTGGATATCAGTTTGTAGAAAAACTCTTCAGTAAATATATATAAAAAGGAATTAATATGGGTGGCGTAGTCCAATCAATCTTTGGTGGTGGTAGTTCTAGTACTGCTTCACCAGCTCCATTACCACAAAGTCAAACAGATCCGTACGGTGCTATCGGTGGTCGTACAGCGGCTGCTAATCAATTAAAAAGCTTTATGGATAATCCGTCGTCAGCTATGAGCTCACCAGGTTATCAACAGCAACTGCAACAAGGTCAGAATGCACAGCAAGCTGCTGGTGCAGCTAGTGGAACACTACAATCAGGTGCGCAAGCTAATGCTCTACAGAGTATGGGACAGAATACATTTGGTGCTTACTATCAACAGATGCTTGGTAACCTTGGTTCTTTGTCTGGTGCTACTTCACAGACCCCTGCTGGTGGTGCTCAAGCACAAACACAGAGTGCTAACATGGCTTACAATGCACAGAATCAGAATGCTCAATCAGGTCTTGGTTTGGTTGGTATGGCCCTTGGTGGTGCTAACTCTGCTGGTTTATTTAGTGGATTTGGTGGTATGATGGGTGGTGGTGGTGGTTCATTTGCTGGAGGCGCTTCTGAAGCTGGTGGGGCTTATTCCACTGACTACATGACTGCTTAATCATGAGTTTCTGGAACAACCCTGGGGCATCGTTTGAAGGACTAGCACACGACCCGTGGCACTCAATGGAAAACTTTGCCACTACTGGATTAGTGCCTTTAATTCCTTATGTAGCAGGTATTGTTGGCGGTATATATGGTGGCCCTGCTGGTGCGGCCGCAGGTGGTGCGGCAGGTCAAGAAGGCGTAGATTATTTTAGTGGAAATTCTAAAGCTAGAACTGGTCAAGGTATTTTTGGTAGTTTGGTTGGTGGTGCTGGCAAAGGAATGATGGCTAGTGGTGGTTATGGGGCTGGCATGAATTATATGGATACAGGTTCCATTAGCTCTGGACAAGGCATGAGTGCTCTTAGTCAACTTACTAAATTGTTTGGTAACTCTGCTAGTGGTTCAGCAGGTGGTTCAAGTATAGGTGGTACTAGCTCTTCTAGTTCACCTCTCAATTACTTTCAAGCACGTAATCAAAAGATACAAGACCTACAGAGATATATAACTGGTGAGCCTCCACTAACTGGTATTGGTAACCAAGCGGCTGTCTCTCAAGATGCTGAAAAGCAAGCCCTAGAGGGTTATAGTACTGATAAGAATAAACCAGAATACGTAGCTGATTCAAAACCAGTTGAAGTGTTTAATGATGAAACGAATGAAGGATAATATATGGCAAACTTAGCGCAAGCCTTTGCAGGTGGATTTGAAAGTGGTCAAGCTATAGGCGATACTATTGTTGCCGATCGTGATCTTAAACAGGCTCAGTCTGAATCAGGTCCTGGTGCTGATCTATTCACTACCTACCAGAAGGCTGGCCAGATGGCTATGCAATCTGGTAACACTCGTGTAGCAGATAAGTTTCTTAAGCAAGCTAATGAGTTTAAAGGCGAAGCACTTAAGCAACACATTACAGAACTTAAAGTTCATCAAGGTGAAGTAGAAGCTTTGTATCAAGACTTGCAAGGTAGCAAGACTAAAGAAGATCTTCTTGGTCGTGTTAATAAAGCTGCAGCTTCTGGACGACTTTCTGAAGCTGAGAAGCTTGAATACTCTGGTGCTATTAACAAACTTACTGATGAACAAGTACCAGCTTTTATTGAAGAAGCTGGTAAGAAAACATTAGGTTATAAAGAACAGTTAGATGTACAATCTAAGATTGCACATGATGCTCTTGAAACAGAAAAGTTTAAAGAAACAAAACGACATAATATTCAAACTGAACGTAATCAAGCACAGAATGCTTCTCGTAAAGAAACACCAGCTGATAAACGTAAAGCAGATATTGCAACATATCAAGAAAAGAAATTGATTGATCAAATTGACCAGATTGATGACGACGCTCGTAAAGCAACTCAAGCTATTGAAACTAAAGTAGCTGGTAAAGGTTATGATAGTGTTAAAGCTGAACAAGAAATTAAAGCTATTGAAGCTAAACGTAAGATTGATAAACAGTTTGCTCAAAAGAATCTTGATAAGTTTAGAAAAGAAACTGATGGTGGTAGTGATAAACCTGAACCTAAAGCAACAACATCTACTGACACACCACCCCCGGCTGATCATGTTAAGTACTTAGAACAGAATCCTACTACTGAAAACAAAGCATCATTTGATAAAGAGTATGGTCCTGGTTCAGCTGACAAAGCTTTAAAGGGTGCTAAAACTCCTGCAAAAGAATCTCCAAAAGAACAACCAAAAGCAGAAGCTAAAAAAGAATTAACGGATGAAGAACAGTTGGCTGAAGATTTATCTAAAGCTACTGGTGTTCAAGAACGTAATGCAATTCGTAACGATTATAATATCAGGCAAGATCGTAAAGCAAAACAAGCTAAACAAAAGGCTATTGCTGCTAAAGGGAAAGAAAAGACTGAAGCTGCAATTGCTAAGGCACAGAAACAAGGTTTAGTCCTTTTTGGTATGTCTGGTACACAGCTTAAGTTTGTTGATCCAAAAACTGGTAAAGAAGTACTAGAATCTGAACTATAAAAGGAAGTTAAATGGCTGCTCCATGGGAAACAAGTAGTACTCAAGCAACATCTGAAGCTGCTCCATGGGAGAGTAAAGCTCCTATTAAAGCCACAGCCTCGAAAGAGGATCAACCTAAGACTGAAGAAGCTCCTTGGAAGTCTAAAGTTATTCCATCAGAGAATAGTCTACAAGCTAGAGTTACTAGTGTACTTGATGGCGATACTGTTGAAGTAACTTATAAAGACGGCACTACACAGCATGTTCGCATGGCTAACGTTGATGCTCCTGAAACAGCTCACGATAAACGTGGTGCTCAAAGAGGAGGAGATGAGGCTGCTAAGTATGTTTCTGAACGTGTTTTAGGTAAAGAAATTACTCTTGATAATGTTGGTAGCGTTGACCAATATGGTCGTGCTCTAGCTAATATTGTTTATAATGGTAAAGATCTTGGCACGGAAATGATGACTAATAAGGTTGCTGAGCCTTATGGTAAACAACGTACCCCCTGGGAGAAGCTTAAAGGTGATCCTGTTACCCCTAAAGAGTGGCGTGATGAGGGTATTGCAGATGCTCAAGGACACTATAGCTGGGATAGGCTTAAGAAGCACCCTATAAGCGCTGTAGTGGGGCTTGTATCTTCAGGGGTAGACGTACTTACCGGATTACCTGAGTGGGCCTCTATGACCGCTTTAACAGGTGCTGGTCTTGTTAAGGAAACCTTGACTGGTGTTGACAAAGCTGGTAGTGAAAAGTCATTTAGAAAAGCTGAAGAGTTTGCTGATAAGTATACTAAACAGTTTCACATGGATGCTTTGTCTGGATTAGCTGGAAGAGCAGCTACTGCTTTAGGGGCTGATCCGACAATGGTTGGTCATGCTTTTGATGGTTTATCAGAATTGTATCAGTTAGGACAAGAAGCAGTCCAAAACCAAACTTCTAAGGTTGGGATTGCTCCAGCAGCTACTCGTTTTGCAATTGATAACATTGTTGCTATAATTGCTCCAAAGGTTTTTGGTAAAGTACATGGAGCCTTAACTGAGGGTAAACCAACTCCTGAATATGTTAATGAACATCGTGCTCGTAAAGAAGAGCAGTATGCTGCATATGATAAAGCTGAAGCTGAAAAGCCTGCTTACCTTACTGAAACAGCTATTCGTGATAAAAAGACTGGCGTTGTTGAACGCATGGGTCCTAAGCATGACGAAGCTCGTAAAGCTGAAACTAAAGATACACACGAACAAGGATTCATTGATGCTGATGGCAACTTCCTTGAACGTANAGATGCCCTTACTAGGGCTCAAGANACTGGTCAAGTAGCAAAAGGTAAGAAGCTAGACTTCCCCGACGAGGGATTGCATAGTGGAGACCTTCGTGATTCAAACGATCCTCGTTTCCAAATAAAGGAAAAGAAAGTTCGTACTGAAGAACAAGTTCGTGAAGAGCTTGTTGATGCTGCTACTGATGCTCACATGCAAAAGATTAGTAAAGCATTTGATCTTCCTGATCTTGTTACTGACATTAAAGGACGTAAGCTTCAAGCACCTAAAGACTTGGGTCTTGAGAAACTTCCTGGTATTGTTAAAGAAGAACCTACTAAGTTTTCTGCATGGGCAGAAGACCTTAAAGATAAACTTGGGGTATATGTCCGCAATGAAATCAAAGATGGTCTAATGACTCATTTTGATGCGCTTAAGATGGAAGAGATCATGCCTGATAAGGCTGGTCGTGAGCGTGTGTGGGAAGCAATTCAAGAAGGTAAAGGTAGCGAACTTACTGGACAAGCTAAGAAGCTGTATGAGTTTCATCAGAAGGTTATGGATGAGATCTATCAAGCTGCTAATAAGGTTGGTGCTATTAAAGGTTACATACAGGACTATGCCGCTCGTCATATTGACATGGAACATCTATCTGCTGAGCAGAAAGAAGCTCTATTAAAAGAGATTGGTAATGCATATCCTTCATTACAACCAACTACTAAACATGGTAAGACACGTACAGTTACAGACTTTGGTGAGCTTAAAAAGATTATGGAAAAACATGATCTTAAATTTAAGACAACAGATCTTGCTGAAGTATTTCGGTTGTATGCACAGTCTGTAAAGAAAGCGGTTAGAGATACTAACAAGCTTAATGCAATGAAGAAGACTAGTGTTAGTGGTCTTCCAGTCTTAATGGAAATTGGTGGCTCTGAAAAGATACCTCCTAATTATAAACCATTAAGAGGTTCTGGTATGTATGAGAACTATGCTGTACATCCTGATATCTATGATGCTGCAAAGCATCTTATAGGTAGTAACGATCCTGGGATGGTTCTTAAAGCAGCTGCCACATTGTCTGGTGCTATCAAACGTGTTGCTGTTGGTTTCTCATTGTTCCACTATGGTACATTGAACGTAGCTAACTTCTTGACAAACAAACCAATGCACAGCATTGAATCTTTTGTTAAGACAAGAGGTGGTGTTAAGCGTGAGAGTCTGTTAAAAGATCCTACAACAGGTAGACTAAGTGAAGAGGCTAAGTTTCAGATTGATAACGGAGTTACATTCGGTATTATTTCTGACTCAGGTGTTGGTGCTATGGATGCTATTGCACAAGGTGCTGATAAACTTTTAGGTAAGGTTACAGGTAAGAACTATAATCTAATTTATAAAGCAACACAGCCTGCTCGTATGGTACAGAAAGCTCTTGACCATATGACATGGGAGATTACCCATGATGGATTAAAGCATCTTGCTGCACAGAAGAAATTAGAGATGGCTCGTTTGAATCATCCTGATATTCCAGATGCTGTTCACATGAAAGAGATTGCACGTAACATCAACAATACCTTTGGTGGTCTTGATTGGTTTAGTGTAGCTCGTGAAGGTAACAGTAAGTTTAGTGAGAAAATTAAGATGGCAGCTTATAGTCCTACTGGACGTATGGGTTTGCAGGTTCTTATGTTTGCTCCTGACTGGACAATGTCTACTGTTCGTGCAGTTACACATGCACTACCAGAGAGAGCTTTTGCTCCAGAGACTTGGGATTTATCTAGAGGTTTACAAGGCCTATTACATCCATTAACTGATCATGATTATTCAAGACAGTATATGATGCGGTTTGCTTTGACATCTTTGACACTTGCTAATGGACTTAACGTCGCTTTATCTGGTAAGTATATCTGGGAAAACAAAGATCCATTTACTATTGATCTTGGGGATGGTACATTCCTTAGTCCATTTAAACATGCGGCTGAGTTCTACCATTGGATTACAGACTTTGATAAGACGTTTTATAATAAGCTTGGTTGGTTACCTAAACAACTTACTGAAGCTGCTTATGATATTCGTAAAGACACACCACTACAAGAGCGATTAAAGAATCTTGTTAAGGGTACTGCAATCCCATTCACTGGATCTTCTGCTGTTGATCCTAGACGAACTCCAGGTGAGTCAGCATCTGCCTTTGTTGGTATGCCTATTACAGGTGTTAAGAGTAAACCAATGCCTAATTGGGAACGTATGAAGAAGAACTTTCAACGTAAACTTGGTATTAAAATTAAAGACGATACGGATAAAGAATGAAAATACTAATCATCGATGCATCAGGTGTATGCCTTGACTTTGCTTTACGGTGCCAGAACTTTGGACACACTGTAAAGTGTTTTATTAGACACAATAAGGATGGTAGTCGCTCGATGGTCGGTGATGGTGGACTCATTGAAAGAGTCTCTGAGTGGGAGAAGTATATGAACTGGGCAGATCTAATCTTCTGTACAGATAATATCTTTTACATTCATGGCTTGGAACGTTATCGTGATAAAGGTTATCCAATTATTGGTCCATCTATTGATACCAATCGTTGGGAACAAGACCGCATGCACGGTGCAGATGTAATGGAGAAGGCTGGTATTACAACCATCCCATCCACAGTATTCAAGAATTACGATGAGGCTATTAAACACGTGATGGATAATCCAAAGCGTTANGTTAGTAAGCCTATCGGTGATGGAGCCAAGGAACTATCTTACGTTGCTAAATCAGCAGCCGATATGGTCTTTATGCTACAGAAGTGGAAGAAGAGTAACGCATACAAAGGCGACTTTATCCTCCAAGAGTTCCACGGTGGTGTTGAATTTGGCGTAGGTGGCTGGTTCGGACCTGGTGGTTTCAACAAGCAGTTTTGTGAGAGCTGGGAATTTAAGAAGTTAATGAATGATGATCTTGGTGTCGCCACTGGCGAGCAAGGTACTATTGTTCGCTATACCTCCGAATCTTACTTGGCAGACCAAGTTCTCAAACCGCTTGAAGACTTTCTTCATGGCTTAGCAT
>JGI24891J29808_1000647_pt1 | contig 14289 bp, 13 predicted proteins | sample FreactcultuFSWF8_FD_29808 | JGI IMG/M metagenome (IMG submission 29808) | reverse complement strand
AGCTGACAAATGTCAATCCAGAAAATTTGGAGCAAGCTTGATTTCGGCGATGTTGCAACTCATCGTGGTGTCTATACCACCATCTCGGTACTTTTACTGTTAATGGACTGGGCCGAGACGCAGTATAGACCCTGGTTTGGAGAGAACATTTGTAGTTTCGCCTTGCCACCTAGATGAGGATCCTGCAACAAGACAACAACAGCAGCAACGCTGACACTGGATAGGCTACTAGCTAGCCGGTCGATGAATGTTGATCGAGACGTCTACGCACTACGAAAGTAGTGACAAGTCGCCGGACACACGCAGATATAAGGACGGCCAAATGAACAGCGACGAACGTTTTATATGGCTAGGATCGACCTATCATACCATTCTCGAAGTTCGAAACGCAAGTCGTATACGCTCGATAACATCGTCAATTAAGATTGCGTTTGGGCTCACGCTCTAGAGACGGCATAGTAGTTTAAGTCTTTCAGAGTCTTTGAGAGTCAAAAAGAGACTAGTCAAGAAGCGCAACTACAGTTGTAAGCCTTGGTTCAGAGACGATCGAATGTTCATCGAGTGTATCATTTTCTTGTACCAAGACGGCAAGCTGTTTGATGGTGCTTATACCGGCAGAGCGAGTGTCGCTAGGCTCGTGATTCACTAGTCTAATCAATCGAAGGATAATCCTTCTATAACTGCTTAAAAGCCTTGTCGCGCTAAGGTAGTGAGCGGATCTAGTCTACGGCGTCTCTTATATTTCAAACAGATTCCCTCTTGTGCTAAAGGAGTAGATCTTAGTCCTTAATAGTGATTAAAGCAAGCTTGTATTCAATCTCAACCACCCCGGAGCTTTGCACGAGTAACAAGGTTAACATAGTAGCCGGCGCGTTAAACCCTTTGGTGGAGAGGATTGCAGACGAATTCACGGCTAAGAGCCTAAAGGCATATGTCGTTAATGGTCGCGCTGTCGGTCACAAAGTAACCAAGCTTTTGTCGAAGACTAAAGTGCTTAATAATGTTCATGCTATTGTCCGCGGTATCTGTACCGGATTAAGCACTAAGTCACTTTGGTAACGATAAAAGGTAGGTCTTAAGATCACGGGACTTATTAGCAGAGTGGCAGTCGGTGCCCAAAAGCGCTCGAAGGTGGCGAAATGTCTATAGATCAAGGGATAGATAGGAACTGCCATCTGTAGACCTAAACTTCTTAGTAACAATACTAAGAAGGCCTCCATATGCTTGGGTAATCTAGTCGCTAACAAGGGTATGACTTAGATATGGAGCAACTTTCATTCATCAGATCTTTTCGAATCGGTGGAGCAGACTTAGTGGTGAAACATACGTGCTTGTTACTTTGAACCATCCCGGACAGGAGGGGTGTAATGAGAAGAATACCTACCTGCAAGTGCTCGATGGAAGCTGCACCCAACCCTAGTAGAGTAACTCAACGACGAAAGTTTGGCAGCCACGATAGCAGAAAGAGAATCATCAACAAGAGAGTGTCTTCGGAAAGATCTCATACTTCACAATGAGCTATTCTCAAGGATCTACAGCATAATTGATATGTGGTGAGCGTCATAGACGAAGCTCAAAACACCAGTCCGGGTCAAGATAGAAGTATTTGGATACCATCATGGAAACGAGCTTGCCTGACCTTTTAGTGTATGAACTGGACTACGTAAAACCATTGTTCTGTCGCTACAGAGTTGGTACGTGCCATATTCGCTAGCACCACTTTGGGAAACACTTCGAACAGTTTTATTGAATTAGCGTTAGTGCGGTATCCTCTACGATTAGCACGACAGTGAGATCTAAATCCCTCAGGAGGGGGAGCTATCACCACATCATCAAGCACCAGCAATCTACACGACTTGCACCCTGGTCCGATGGGACCACACAGTACTTCACGGGAAAGAACTTGTATTGTGGCGAGGCTGGCAAAGTAACAATAGTGCCTCCGCATTTCTCAATACACTTGGCATGACCATGGGTAGCAGTCAGCGAAAACATCAAGCGTCGGACTGTTGTCTTTGAAGAGTCAGGCTTGTGTGTTCGACACAACGAAAGCACTTTGGTAGCACCTAAAGCTTTGCCAAGATGAGTGATATACAAAGATATCAGAGCGCGCATGTTTTCGATGTTGGACATCATCGGATGCACGCCGAGTATCAGGATGGTAGAGCAACAGGGAAGGTCTGCTCCACTTCCTGCATTCATTGCCTTCTCGACAGGCCAATGTCTGTCCGTCATCATCATCATTATCGGAGGAGGAGTTATGCTGATCCCGAGCCTCACTCATACTAGATCGTAGCAGACATACAGACATTCTCGGGCCAAAGACCTGCTCAGTCTAGCGTTCACGTACTTTTTCATTTGAGCCAGATTGAACCATGTGAAGATAGTCATACAGAAACTGAAAATGGATGACACGAACGATGAATCAGAAAATCAGAAAGCGCAGGTATCGATTAGATCAGACCTTACGATAGAAGAACGTCCCATGCAGAACACGCAAACACTTTTTCCATCTCCTAGTGATGTGTAACAAATCCATCTACTACCGATAAATGATGAAGTGTGGGATACCCTGGCTGATCGGGTCTTGCAAGCTAGCTGGGTTGGTAGGAAGCCAACTTCTGGAGCTACTTTTTTCGTTGTACTTCGGTGGAGATGGAAGTGTTGGTGGACAAGCTAAATGTGGTTCTGTACAAATCACGGCTGGTTTCGGCGGTGTCTGTGAATGATTTTGTCAGAACCTACACACGACTCAAGACGTTTTACACACACACCACTGGTGATGTTGTAATTTGCTCACAATCAGGTTGCGGTAATACTCTATCGAGTGTCCACCCAGATCTAGGTAACATGGAAGAGTCTCCAAGGGGCGAGTCTTGTCCTCGACATGAGTGCGGTCGCTCAATTCTGCTAGTTTCCCTTGATCCTGGAGAAACGAACGTGTACAAAGATTGTAACGATGATCTTTCAGAGGCATCATTGTCATCAATAAACCACCCTTCTTCGCTCACGCCACTGACATTCGGATCTTTATCAATAGCGACGAGAGTAAGAGAGCCGCTCGTTTTGACTGTAGGCTGGATCAGTGGTGATACCCTAGGCGGTGAAAGTGGAGCTGTGGGTGCGGCAGGCGTCGGGCTGGAAGGCCTGTTGAGAAGATTGCATCGGCGAGCACCGGGAGCTTCAGGTAGGCGTGCAGAATCTCTTTGGTTGGAGCTTGGTGCTTTTGTGCTCTTGTCTTTTTGCGATCTTCCCATGAGTGCTTGGAGTCTTCCTTTCAAGATCTCGCTGATTCGTGATTTGGGTTTGCATTCGCTGAGATCAGAGGGCTCAGAAGCATCATATTGGTTGATTTTCATTGAGAAATGTTGAGGGATGCAATGCTTGCACAGACTTAGACTTCTGTGGGTGGAGCAGACGGCTTGCGTGAGGTATCAGTCGATAGAAGGTGATGGAAAGAGCAACCGGGCGAAGAGGTAGAAGACTCGAGTCTGCGGAATCGAATCTCGTCAGCAGTGATTGTGTGAGTGGAACAAGATAAACAGAGGAACAACAAGACCACATCCATCCTTTTTCACACCTTTCTGATGCCATTGACTATTGGACAGCGATCGCTTCGTAGCCAAAACTTTCCGATCCGAAGAGCCTTCTTGGAAAGTGCGATCATCACCATTCATCCTGGATAGAGGAAAGGATGTAGCGAAAATTGACTCGAGAGAACCTGTGCAAGCGCCACTGCAATCTTGTGCCTCATTCACGTGAAAGAATTCCCAATTACCGGGGGCGCTAGGATAAGAGTCCCGAGCACCGCGAATGCAGCAATAAATACCTGTCATTCTAATCATTCATGCACGTGAAAAATCTGATACCATCTTTGGCAGCTCCAGCAGCAGCACGTTCTTCATACATAGATTGGTTTCCAAGCACGAAGGTACTCCTAAAATAGTTTATGCCCTCCCAATATGCTAGCTTACGCACTTTGAGGACGCCCTCGATCAAGCGAATGGTGGCAGGCTTGGGACAGAATGGTTAAGCGAGCTGCAGACAATGGGGCCTCAATCGCGGTCCTAGTTTACGCCTTCGACGCTCAATCGCGTGTACGCTCATGTACCTTGCTGACTTTTGTGTATGGACTGTAACCCACTCACATAATATGCTTGCGTCTGCTCATGATCACCAGCTGGTCTTGTGTGAATGGCCACTTGCACATTAGCTCACATGTTTTTGCTAGCCACGGGAGAGGCTTCGAGACCGCTTCGAGATACTGAGGGACAACCCGACACGATATGCGATTATTGTCATACCTACCTTGTATTTCAGAGTCAGTCCTACTGATCTTCTGGGACGAATTACACGAGACTAATGGAACGCTCTTCCCGGCAGGCGTCATATCATCGGTATTAGGCAGATCTTCCAATACCAGCACTATGCATATGCGCAATAATGTCAATGCTGTAATCTCAACTGCATGAATTACTCCTTACACCTCTTAAGATAAGACATTTTCTCAGAGTCATTGTCTAGAATGCTCGCTTCCAGTCATCGATTTTGGGAAACAGTGATTGGTCTACATAACTTTCCGACCAACACGATCCATGCCTGTCAGTGGTAGCTCTCGACGTTCCGCTCTTCTATCCTTTTCTCCTTGGCAAATCCTTTTGACGCGCCATGCCCCCCTTTCCGTGCACGCACTTGCATGTGTACACTTCCGGGTCATTGTGGGTGTTCACCCCTACAGAAGACCTCTCATAACATCGAAAACACATCTTGATCACTGTTTCGCAGCTTTGCTGCATAAGAATCGCGAGGTTTCTTGTGATCGCGCTACACGCTTCTTGCATTCCTGATGCTTTGCTGCTACACCTTTGCTATCTTTTGCACATACCTGGAGCTAAGCTCATTATGAGACAGGGGACCGGAGCTTAGATCACATGCTATTGGTCCGAAGACATCCGCCATGACAGTGAGCGTGGCTTTCTCGCGGCACTACCCTAGGTTGATAGTCCCATAGAATACTGGCACGTCCAACCCAAATCGGCATCTGAATTTAGGCAATTCGCATGTGCTAGACTAGGGGGATAGCAAGCGATGTTACTTATGGTGCAAACGACTTGACTCACGCAAGCAGTCGATGTAGTTTGTTCATGCTATCAAAACATAGAAGTCTCCAATTTCGATAGAATCAGCTTATCCGACAGAAAATATAGTAATGGTTTAGATTTTGGAGTTCGATAAAGCCGGTGTACTGCTTAGGAAATCAGCCGGAACGATACCTAGAATGTAACGATTCTCCTGTCATGATTGTATTACATAATTTGGTGGATGACTTCGTGATCCTGTGACGTAAGTAATATACAATAATGGTTCGCTATCGATCTAGCTCATACTCAATCAACCTGGCCCTCTCTATATCTATAGGTCTTGCCTGTTTTCCAGCATACGTATTATTCCTTGTTCTGTATTGGAGCCTGTCAATAGCTTATGCCAAACACAAATCGTACTACACAGATAATTAAAAGGATTTCAATCGTGCATGTTTGTGTGGCGCTCCATTTTCGTGGAACAGGCATGACGACAAAGTAAGACAGAGCGAAAAATGTGAGAGTGTACGACTCAGTCTTATTCGAGCACGCTACAAGGTGCTCGACTAGCGCTTTTCAGATGTTTCGATGAGCCGATATAGAGAGACCAAAGCTGTCAACAAAGGTTCATGTGCTCGGTTCTACGCGCAGACATCATTGCTAGCTATAAAAGGCCGTTAATGACGTCTTAAGATCTCACGAGAGCTTGGTTGTAACTATTTGCCGACACCAAATAATCCGTCTTACACTAACGTAGAATTCGCTTCTGAGTTCTTCATTAAGCTTACACTCTCGGTTTCCACTATGGCTGTTGCATCTGCCAGTCAAAAAATCTGATGTCTTTGGTGGAATGGTGACTGATAAGGATTGGTATTACAGCATAGAGAAATGAGAGATGACTTGCCTCCCAAGAGTGCAAAGAGTGAGTCTTTTCCTTTTCTATATCTTCCGGCTCTGTGTACACCGTGAGCGTGCAAAATCGACTGTATATATAGAAGATTACTGCTCGTAACACTCGCTATACTCCGAGGACAGCGATCCTCCCCTTAATAGGAATTAAAATAGATGGCCGACCATATAGGATATCTTATTTCTTGTAAAGCTTGAACCCTGTCTTGGTTATATATTTCAGAATACTCGAAGATTTGAGTGCCATAATCACTCGTAATGGGTGTTCGCGGCTTCGGTAGATCGAATGTCTTGATCACAGCTGATCCCAAAGATATGTAGCCAAGTCATCGACCTTACTTGTCACTCTGGTCTTCGTAGATCTCTGACAGATACCTTGCCGAGTGTAGGGTGGATCTGTCTGAGCTGACACATATGTTTAGGGTCAGTGTGACAATTCTGGCGTCAACTCTTAGCAAGAAAGAATCTACGTCGACGTTGAAATCTGATGGTACTTAAACTCTGCTTAAGATGATCTCGATCTGGCTTGCCGGCACGAAGATAAGCACGCATCGACGTGAAGTCTCTTTCCATGGCCGTCAGGACCATCCGAGATCACTAGATTAATAAAAATGTGTTCTGGATACGATCCAGCTCTTGCTAGAGAAGTAAGGTCATGAACCAGCGTGATGCAGCAAAAATCTGGCTTGGACTCTTAAAAAAAACTCCACTGAATCTTTGTTGTCGCTAGTGTCCACTGCCTTGAGCAGAACCTGGGCAGAGTAACGTTAGAGAGACTAGAATAACGTCCAAGTGTTGTTCGACGCTTCGACGCGAGTGGTGTAGGGAAAGAGTCGGCGCGGTGCACTCACTTTAAAATTTATTCATTTGCGCAAAAAGCGGACTGATATTAGGCACGACGTTCAAGAATGGAGCAAGCACGTCTTACGTGGAGAGATCACCAAGCCCACTCGGTCACATATGAACACTTTCCGTCGACCGTAACCATCCTACGAATCTATGAATCTCTGCCTTCTACACGCTCGCAGAGTTGGAATGTCCGCTGTAGGGTTTCTCGAATCTGTTGTTTGCCTCTTTCGAATGACCGCAGGCCAATCCACGTGTCTCGCGTAGAACAAGGCGCAATCATGGCTGCCTATCAGTACTCGCTCCACTTCGACAGTGAATAACGAATCTTTGTCCCTTCTGGAGTATCACTGGGCTCTCTGTCAACTCTCTTTACCTCCTCTATGGCGCATCGCCGTCGCCACTGCTGCCTGATTACCTGTTTGAGCTTATTGTGCGTAGGAAAAGCAGAAGAAAGCAGCAGTTGAATCGTTGCAGTAGGCTTCAAAGACAGGCATTGTTGCCATGACGTCTGTTTGAAATGGATTAACGGAGATGCGCAAGGGATGAGAGAGGTGACGAGCTCCAAATCAGAGAGTTTGGATGTAGCAAGCGCATTGCTTACCCTACTAACAATTCATAAGCACCTCCAGGTATTGACGATCGCTTGATCCCACGACTTTAGGCAGGATAAATGGACTGGCAGGATATATGTCGCTACATATTGCAAACAGTTCACCCTAGGCAAAGGCAACATATGAGCGAATGCCTGCTGTGATATCATAGACTGAACGAGAGGCGAGTAGCCGCGAAGTGCAATCTTTCCCGTCAAAATCGAAGACTAGAATTTGCTGCTCTCTCATGGACCGTCAAACGAGAGCTGCCTATCCCTCACCATAGCTATCCGTTGCCCGGACGATGTTGTTGAAGGCGGATCATCTAAAGCAATTTGCATTCCGGTGTATGATTTTCGGATTGTATAACGATCCGAAGATACGTCATGGGCAAGACTCCCAACCAGCTGTTGAGCAATCTATGAATGACGAATCGATGTAGAAGTATACGTTTAATTCAGCTAGATTCAACGCTCATCTTTCCTCCCAAAGCCACAATGCGTGTCTGGGAGTTAGACGAGAGTTCACTAGTCATGCATGAACGATGGAGGACATGGCACAGCAAGCACTAGACTCGTCTGGATTGACAGTGACTATCTATGCTTCATACCAGGTAAATCGGCGAGACTCCCGTCTTCTGTCTACCGTGCGTTTATCAGACTTACATGCTGCCGCGTCCTGGTGATATATGACGATTTTTTCAGTGCGCACCTTGGAAATCAACTGGTCTGACATTCGACATACTCGCTCTCTTACGTGGTTTCGATTCCTCGAAAGCTACTAAACTACGTAAGCAGCACCGCCTGCGTAATTCACAGCACGGGACGAGGAAGTACAGAGCTGTGATCACCTCCTCTATCGCCTTACGTGGTTTGAAGTGCTTCTACACTTCTAGACTATGTAAGCCGCTCAACTGCATTTGGAGGCAGACTAGACATTTACCAAAACAGCCAAAAATCACGATCCTCTTGATGATTGCTTACGTAGTTTGGAGGCTTTCGGGTACTGCATGCCAAACGTTGCACTATAGATTGGGATATCCACTCGAAGCGTATAAGTTTCCACCATGTACCACAGAGGTCATGGGGGTGTGTCAGCTCGTGCAAGAAATGCGATAGTGTCGGTCGCCGTCTCAAAGCTTGCTCGAATGTTTGTAGGAATATGTGTACTTAGTGATGCCAATGAGTGCTCACTCATGGGTTTGGGATAACTCATGACTCTTTAACGCTGCAGACGGGACTGAGTTTGGAAGATACCAATACATAAATACGCGGAGGCAAGTTCAATGACAGTCTCATACAAACCACGGTGAAGTGGACTTACAAGCTTGTGTTTTGTTTTTACGCGTCTGCCCATCTGATGTGACTCCAACTCACTGTCACTTCGAAAAGCGCGCTTTCTTCGCCAAACGCTTTCTTGATCTTTATCAACATCCAACATACAGTCCCGATCTGCCTTTGCAGAGGCTCGTTATTCTTCTATTGCGCCTCATCTCTGCTTCCTAGCCGACACCGCTATCTATTCTACGGACGACATTGCCAGCACGAGTCGTTCTCGGTCTGCGCTTTTGATTGTTTTCCTCAATCAAAAGGAACACTTAGCCGATTTAGGCCTTCGAATCTCATCAATCGCCGCCAGATAGACTGTTTACTGTCCGCGCGCAGTCTTTGCGCAGTCACTGGTACCGCTGCCTTTTTTTACACACTACCACATCAACATAATTCGCTTCTTCTTCACTCACTTGCTGCGCCTGCGCGTCTCAAGCGGACTACCCCGGAACAGATACATCATGTCATCCTCACATCTTGCTGAGCGCTTCGAGATGTAAGATCTCAAGAAATATATTCTGCCTGATCCTTGGCTGACGTTCACTTAGCATGTCGACCCTACCACAGCCCAAGCCGCACTTGCTGTCCTTGCCCAACGAGATTCTCGCCAAGATCTGCTTCGAGGTTGCTACGTTGCGCTCTTACAAGTACTGGGATCCTTTCAACCCTCACCACATATCGCGTCTTCGTCTCACCTGCAGACATCTTCATGTGCCGGCCACCAGAGAACTTGCGCGAAACTTTCTCACCATTCCTACCGTCATGTACGCTAGGTCTTCCCTCGAGCATCTAGTGGAGCTCTGCAAACATCCTCTCTTTGGACCTCATGTGGTTGGTGTCAACTTTCACACATGTCGCCTCAGTGCTAGTACCTTCGATGAAATTATCTCTTGCTTGCACGATTCGGCCCACCGCGGAGATCTCGAAGACGTCAAAAGACGCAGGAAGGATCTTAACAACTATCTGGAGCTGTATGAGCAGGAGCGTGGTCTCGACCAGTCCGATGAAGCCGAGAAACTCCTCGCAAGAGCTTTGAGTCTACTTCACAGTTATGGCATAGCTCCCAGCATAAGTCTTCCAGGAATCAGCATCAAGTCCAGCAAAGACCAACGCCTCGGCGATTCGATACGTCCATGGGGCTATCCGAAGGCTGTGGACAGATTTCTTTGCACGAACGGCCACTGGAGAGTCGTCATGGGAGCCGGACAGCTCAGTCGTTCCCTCATGATATTACTGAAGTCTGCAGTTACTAGTGGCGTTGAGATCTCAAGTCTCGATCTGCAAATGACAGACTCCTGGGTGGAGGAGGCTGTCCCAACTGAGCCCGACCTTCAGATCGTTTGCAAAGCCCTAACAGCCTTGAAAACCCTCCGAGCTGATCTTTCAAATCCGTTCTTGCTAGAAAGCTTGATTAATATTTTACAAGCGACAATACCCCACGCTGGAACTCTAGAGCGTGTGTATCTGCATGGTTATGATCTCAGGGATGACCAATCACATTTTTCTTTGGATGACACAAGTCGTCTCGACTTGGCTCGGATGGGATCCATTCTTCAATCATGTCAGTCTGGAGCTCTCGTTCAGATCAAATTGGAGTGCTTGGATGTTCGCGAAACAGATCTTCTGAAGCTCTTGGAGGCACACAAGCATACCCTCCGAGCACTATCGTTAATCAAGATCGTGTTGGACGGATGTTGGACGCGCTTTTTGTTCTGGATCAGAGAAAACCTTTCTCTCGAAAAATTGGCTCTTCTGCGCTTGCAATACATCTACAAGCCCAATCTAGGCGAAGACACCGAGATTCTCCACACAGGTTGGTGGCTTGGTGGGGGCTTTTCAGCAGAAGGTGTGAGCGATACTCGTTCGGAACTGTATGATATCCTCAAGCTCATGGAGAGGAAGCGAAGTGGAGAGGAAGTGTCGGCGCTGGAGTGGGAAGAATACGAGATTGATTACGACGAGTACTGTGAAATCCGTGCGTGGTTCGATGAGTGAAGTGGTTGCGTCGACAAGCAAGACATAAGACAGGTTTGATAACTAGTGCAGGAATGGTGAGTGCTGGTGATGTACCACCGAAACGAGCCTAATGAACAGAAGCGAGTTAGACCAAAGTGAACGTCAGTAGCTGTCTAATTCCTTCGACTCTCTTACATTTTGGCATCGTCTGGACTCTCTATGCTGCGACCTACGGGGTTGCAAACCCGACTGAGACTTTTGAATGCGCAACCGAAACAAAGCAGGTAGATAGCATGGTTTTTACATACGCGATCCTTGTAAATGTTCCATTGGGTTTACGAAAAGACATACGATTTGCGCAGTTATTCGGCGACAAAGACCATCCGTAGGGTCCTTGACTATGAACGAGGCGAATCTAAGCAAAGTTACTATTCCAACAGTGCCCACGATTGTTTTCTCGAGATATGCCTTGACTACTTCTCTTGCTCGAGATGCCCTTACAATCTTCGGCTCTTTCATCGTGTTTCCTCGTGTAGCAGCAGCTGTGCCTAACGATTCAACCATAAGTCCATGAGCACAGGAAGCAATCATTCAGCTATCACTTCTTGCTGCCTGCCTCCACATATGCTTGGCCCAGATCTTGTGGCGAGACCCTCTCGAATAGCATATTCTGCCCGGATCAAGCAAGTCCGCTATGGTCTTGTGCCAATAGCTCTTGTCAGAGCAGCCCGTATGTTGCTAGCATTTGGGCTTGGGTATATCTTGAGCGGAGAACTGAAGGAAAAGTTCAATGAGAAACTGGCAGATGATTACGAGCAACCTCAGACCACAGCAGTATGATAATCAGGTTTGGTGCTACATAGGCTCAAGAGACATATGAATATTCACATCTATCGTGGTAACTATGTGCTCGGAAGAAAATGATCTCTGTTCCAGGTGTCTCCCTGGGCAGCAGACCATCAAATACATGGCACGATCAGTGTGCTCATAGAGAATTCATCGGGATACACGCATGAGACTTACACGCTCCTAAAGACCACTTTGTCGTATCATCAGAATTCACCAAGGCTGATATGAATGACAACGCTTCTTCAATTCTGCTTCTGAAGAAAAGGTCTTCTCGAGGATCGGTTACCGGAAACACATGATTTCATGAAGCATCAGATAGCTAGCCCTAACGTATGAGCTTACGAAGTAATGAACACTGCCATCATTCTCCTCCAGACCTCACTTCTCGGAGCATTGAGTTCATCTCCAGTCCTCGAGACGGCATCCCTGATCTCTACAGCTCTTCTGAGAAGGTATACCAAACATTCTCTCATGCTTCTCCAAGTTAAAAATTTGTGGACTTCGGGCATTTGACCGTCCTTTTGCTTCAGTGCAAGAAGGCCAAAGTGGACCTCACTAGATATGCCTCGCAGCTTTCCAAAAGGAGAGCAAAAGGCTGAGAATGCGATGGGTTGACAAAAAAGCCTCGAGCGCAAAATGATTACTTCTTCGCCGGTTCTTCTGAGATGCGCCAGCGCAGTGTCAAAGACGATTGCTCGCTGCAGAATAATCTGATGCTCTCCTGTGCTGTGTTGCGCAGTGTTGTGCTTTAGCCCCTTGCTACTCCAGATGTCAAGGTTGCACGCGTATATTGAATCGTCCATCGATGGCGTTTTTACTCGAATCCCATACAAAAGTGGCAAAAACTCTTAATTGTGAGGATCATCTTTCGATTACCGGCTCCCATGTTGTATACTTTCCCCTACGACTTACCCATCCTTGAACAATGCAGTGTTGAAGATGCCGATGTCTCGTTGTACAGGACCTCGGAATGTTTCAGCTGGACAGGAATCGTCTTCTTCTTCATGAAACATGACATGGCCAGCACGTGTAGGGACAGACTGTGCGAAAAATCATGATTGTCGTCGACCATGGCATGCGCAACGACGGCAGGACCGAGGCCGCCATGAACGAGAGCAAGTACAGCATGGACAAGAGCCAAGCCGCAGAGTCAGACAGAAGCGACCAGGAAGTCGAGGATCTGGTCCAGGACGACATGACCTGTCTCGGGCAGTCCTTCGAGAACATGTCAGCGTTTCGGACTGTTTGTTGGCATCCGAGTAGCCAAGTTTCATCTCGGGCTGGTAATTAACCCTCTTCTGACTTGCTACCAGGCACTTTCTCGACATCTGGCGAGCCAAAGATATCGTTCACAGCTCGTTTCGCGCCTAGTGACACCATCAGTCCGCCGCAATCTTTGGATATGTAGGTCGCATGGATGCGCATGCTATCAGACGGCCGTAATCACACTGTATGACGCTTTACGTTCTCTCTAGCAAGAATCCAGAAGGCGAGGGGTTGCTTTAAGCAAGCGAACAAAGCAGCAAAGACGTCTGTGTTCTTGAGCAGAGGTTGGAAAGCTCTGTCCAAGCACGAGACTCGCAGTAAAGGCTGCCATACCGACTGTTGAAGTTGGCCGACACAATCGTGCGAGGAGGCGAAGCGTGGGACGCCATCACGTCGCTCAAAAGGAGCGGTGGTGGTGCGCATGAGCATGTTTATTCTTTGCACTGGTCATCCAGCTCGTACGACTTTGGTGCGCATCTGGACAGGTCGCTGGCTGGAGCTGACGTTGGAGGCAAACATGGGAGGGTTTGGCAGGCGGGCTGGCAAGTAGCTGGAAGCTCGGCGAGAGCGGGAATGATACAAGTGAGGATGCGCTCTCGGAGGAGAGGGAGGAGGAGTGCGAGAGGTGCGCGAATCGAGACGGGCGAGATGTTGTCGCGATGAGCTGATGAGAAGAGCAGACCGCCAACGAACAAGTCGCTCGACAGCCTCAAGATGTGTGGTAACCTGGTCTTTCTGATGGTTGGTCGCGCTAGTCAAGTCAGTGTTCAAGGCGCGGGTCTCTTGTGCTGATAGACTCTTCTTGTTGGCCGGGGACGATGGCTATCGGGTGGGCGATTGGCGCGAGTGAGAGAAACAGAGAGCTGGCACATGTTAAAATACGACAGCGGCGACGCGGCTCTATGAGGCATGGATTGAGGCATGCGCAATGCTTCATGTCAACGTCTTACTGCTTCAGACCAGCCGGACTTGAACGTCTTGTGCTGTGTAGCCTTCCTGCCCCATGTGAGGTGCTGATGTACGTGACCTGTGTCGCACGAGAGATTGGGGTTGGTAATTGGCCATGTCTTCTGGCGGTTCTTGGTCCTGCTCGAGCTGATGGTCGACGAGGACAAAGACTACAGCCTGTCGCGATTCGTCGGCGTCGGCGCGGCGGCTGTTCGGCTTCGAGGTACCCCAGTCCTTGAGCGACGAAACAATGACGTTGAAAGGTGACCCAGATTATCCGAAGTAAAGCCAGCGGCCGGTCACCGCGTCCGAGGTCCTGTCTTGGTTCTGTTTTGCATCAACGACAAGCAAGAGATGATTGCTTGACCATCATCTCTTCTCATCAATCTTTCCCACAGACTCGCTCTGTCACACACTCGTCTTGTGGCGTGCTTGAAACATCTGCCACCAATATCGCCCGACTGTGAGTGTTCTATCCTTGTCCGTGCCGACAGACGACCACGTCCGCGCCGC
>JGI24891J29808_1000646_pt1 | contig 14310 bp, 31 predicted proteins | sample FreactcultuFSWF8_FD_29808 | JGI IMG/M metagenome (IMG submission 29808) | reverse complement strand
ACTTGCTATTCCAGAACGCGACTCGAAACCAGATTGTTTCGCCATCTTCATACTGCCCATTGACTTTTTTGCGAGGTGTGTGTGCTAATGAAAACGATGCAAGAACTTCATCCTTGAGCATCTTTACTTCTGGATCCGATCCGAGGTTGCCTTCAATGATTATCTGATTCATGATTTTGCCTTTCTTGTTGGATTGCTTACATTACACCCTGTCGATACTTCCGTCATCTTTCAAGATTACCCAGTTCCCATCAGGTTGAAGAAATGGCTCTGTCTCCGGATTCGACCAACTGCTCACCATCCAACCTTTGTCGGTAGCGATCGAAGGGTTTTTGTGAATTGAATCAGTGCCGAGATTATGGCACTCATGATGAATCCGGATTAAGTTAGATACGGAGTCTTTGCCGCCCCTAGATTTTAACTTTCGATGGTGCAGTGCCATAGATTCAAGGGCGGGGTTGCCGCAGGTTTCGCAGTAATGCCCTGCCCTTGCTTCTACAAGCGCGACGATCTTTTGATCCACTTAATACCAGCCATATCTGATTTCGTGCTTCCAAGCGATGCAAGGAGAGCCGTATCGCACCTGAATATAGTGCAGTCCGTAATTTATTTGCTTGATCGGGCTTTTAGGTTTGTACTCGAACCTATAATTAGCCCAAGTCGTTGGCAAGAATTGAGCAATGCCAAACGCTCCTGAGGATTTGTTAAGCGCTTTAGGATTCCAATGCGATTCTTGAGTCCATAACTTATTGAGACAGGAGAACTGCGATTTGTTTGGAACTTGCATCCGCGCATAAAGTCTAGGGTGCATCATAAAAGACGCACTCTGCTTAGGCGCAAAAGCCGCTTGCGCTCCTACTGTTTGGAAAGATCCCACCACGAAGGCTACTACAAGGATCTTGCCCCACGCCTTTATTAAGCGACCTTACTCCGTTCGGAGCAGGATTGGCAAACAAAAGCCACCCAAAGTTGAACACCGCATCCGCGGCATCGGTTAATCTGTGAGTCATCCATTTTCGTACATCCTTTCGGGAGATAGTGGACTGAATTAGTTTACCTTTTATTTACTTCCGCCCCAACCAGAACCCCTGAACGCTACGCCGAAAGGTGAAAAAATACGCTCAACCTTTCCGCAACATTCAGGTGCTTCCGGGCTTTCGTGAATTGAGGCAGTCACTTCGTACCTTTTTTCGCATTTAGAGCATTTGTACTCATATGTCGGCACTATTGTTCTCCGGCTCTGCTTAGGTGGACATTCATGGCGTGGTAATACATTAGTTGGTTTGTTGGAGATTTTACGATCACATTGTTGGTTATATAGCCCTCGGTTTCTAATTCGTGAACCACTCGATAATCACAATCGAACTCTGGGCAAACTTCAACAATCGTTAAAGTTTTATTTGTCATTTTATTGCCTTCTCAATCTCTTGGATGGTAGGGCAGGGATATTCATAATTAGCGTTACAACCGACGCAATTTCCAAACTGGCTTGGCTCATGCAATTCCACTACTGCACGAAGGGAATCTTTCATCCATCTGTAATACCAGCCAAGTTCAGCGGAATCTATCTCTGCTAGCAATTCATCGTGTGTCATTAGCGCTCGCAATCATCGTCGGAACTACCGTGATTGTTGCAGTAGTAATACCGTTTTTCATAATCAGTTTTGCAGTGCGGGCAATTCTTTTCGCCGTCGATGATTACTGTTTCTTGGTCCGTGTATTCTTCAGCGCAGTTTAAGCAATAGCCCAAACCTTCCGACCAGTCGATAAGCCATTGACGATGCGTTTTGACTCGTGCTTCAGATAATGGGGTTGATGTCATTTTCATATTCCGATGCACTTTTCAGATGTACCCCAGCAATAACCGTTGCCAGTCCACCAGATATGATTGACGATGTAAAAGGCGGCGATGAAAGCAATAACTCCCAGCGTTCCAAAAACTATTCGGCGGCGGATTACATATTTACGATCCATTTTCTTAGTCATCTATTCCTGCTTTCATTAGTTGAACTTCGATTTTTAATGCACACCACTCGCACTCATAGATTGCATCTTGCATCTCGATCAGGTGAATGATTAAACGATTAGCGAACCCGCCTTTAGAACCACACCAAACGCACATCATTTATTTTGATCCTCTCCCCAAAGCGCATCATCGTCTAGCAATAGCAACCCGGCAAAAATGCCGGACACTATTAAAAGCCCTAGAGCAATTAGTCCGATCATCAGAGCGACCCCCCGTAATTAGTAGTGACTGTGTAAGTGTTATCAGCGGTGTCAAAATAAACGCGATATGCATAACCTAATGATTCAAGAAATGCTCTGATAAAAAGAACATCCGCGTAGCGCTCCGCCCAATAAGCGCGAAGGAAAGAGTAATCAACTTCAACCGAATCTTGAACTCTGAAGTCGATGTCCTCAAAGCGCCCGGTTTGCTTTCTCCAAGCGTTCTGAGTTTCATTCCAATTTGTCGAGTTGATAGTAAGTTGCTGAAAGTCTGCATCTGTAATTTTCATTATGCAAGCACCCATCCCTCAGTGTAAATTTGACCGCAATCGAAACATTTACCAGCGCGAACATCCCAAGTGCTTGCGCAAAAGCAACCGGACGGGCGAACAGTTGGTTCGCCTTTGTGAAAGTCGTAATGTAAAAGAAGTTGATATTGCTTGGCAAAAGTTTTGCCGCAGTTGTAGCATTCGTATTTCATTATGCCACCGCTTTGTCGTTTAGATATTCAGCGAATTTCTTTGCGTTCTTAAAACTTGAATCCCATCCGAACGAGTGCATGTCCCAATCAGGTGAACCGTCATTGACATATGTGTACCATCCGAAGTTGCCATCGCTTTTTACTGCGTACTTTCCGCATTTTGAGAAATAGACTCCATTAAGATCTGAACGCTTCCAAGTAATTTGATTTTTCATTTTTTGCCTTCTTCCTGTTGGGGGCTTGTTGCCCTGTTAAAGAAAATACTAAAGTGTTGTTCGATAGATTACAAGCGAAACGCCCTAATTTCGTAATCTTTGACCAGTCATCTGCCAGCCGCTAAATCCTCGATTGTGACCCCTAATTCGACCGCTTTTTCCTTGAGGTAATCCGCCAGCGTATCCAGCACTTCACCATCGGTCATCGAGTCCGGGCTGTTGTAGAGGATTTCCGTCATGTCGCGTATGAGGATTTTCTCCACTTATGCCACCGCCCACTCTTTTTTGACCGCAGTGAGTAGATCGATGTTCATCGCATAGGCGATGCGATAGATTAGATTTGAACCATATCCACAGTCGAAAGCGAAATCGAACTTTGTTCCGAGATTTTTGTAATAGGTATTTTCGTCGAATGTCTGACCTTTTGTGTGATCGTTCATATCAAGAATTGCCTGAGCGATCTTTGCGAGTTCTGCTTTGAACTCAGGAGAAAGATCACGATTTGTGAAAACGAAATCTGCTCCGTATGAAACTTCGACGGGAAGTGTTGATCCCTCAAGAATTACGAAAGAGTTGTGATACGACTTCATGTCAGTCATTCCATCGAATGACGCACCTTGAAAACGCTTTACGATTGAATCGACTTCTTCAGGTGTTGGACCATCGACCCATGAAACATTGATTGAAGATCCACCGGAATATGAGTGTGAACGAACTGAAAACTTTACATTTNGAAAATAGTGCTTGACTTCTTTGCGAATCAACTTAGCGGTGTCTGCGGTTNAGATTCGTGTAACTTCCATTTGCTTGCCTTCTTTCTCTTGGGGGCTTTGTTGCCCTGATAAGAGAAATCTAAAGTGAGTGCCGATAGATTACAAGCGAAACGCCACTATTTCTGAAAAATCTTTATGTCCGCCCCCGGGGTGTCTGAATAGACTTTTTCCGCCTTAATGTCTATGACCTGAGAATCGTCCTGATAGGCGATTCCAGTCAGGGCATCCAGTACCCCTCGAATATATTTATCGAGATCCGGCGCGACTGTCGGGTAATCCCTTTTGACTGTCTTAGGTCTCTTGACCCGAAAAGAGATCTCAATCCCGATCGCTCCCTCAACTGGCTTGGCTCCGGCAAAACGAGCCGACAATGCGACAGTTGATCGCCACACCGCAAGCGCAGAGCCTTGAGAGTGCAGAATATGTCCGTTGATCACCTTCATGGAGCCTTGTGGCACCGGTGTGCCATCGCACGAGAAAGAGATCATCCTACAATCGTAACGGAATCAGTAACGACCTTGTGAGCCTGCCCTGACGTGTTCTCTAGATAAAAATCGTAAGCGCCCGAGTAATCAGATTCTAAAGATTTTACTGTGTAAATAGAGTCGCCGAACTTCACTTGATCCCCTAGTTGCACAAAACTCGGATCAACCTGTGTTGTAGTCATAATCNCCCCCGATCGGTTGTGTAATGCTTACGATAATGGTAACAGATTACGGATTTCGTCGGATCTGCCCCAATAACTGTTTGACCGATTCCGGCATTGGAATCGATTCTGAGGTGTCTATTGGTTCGAACCTAGGCGGAACTACTGTAGGAACATTAAAAGACTCTCTAAGGGTGCCTTGAGGGCGTTTTTGAGGCAGTGGGGAATCAAGCCAGCGATCGCCATTTAACCAAGTTGAAGGATGGGCAGTAAAAGCAGGATCTCTGTTCGGATCTTCCGCATATCTTTTTGCTCCTTCGATAATCGTTTCAGCCGTACCACGCTTGACTGCTTTCATCCAAGAACGCATTGCAGTAGCCTTTCCGACCTTTATCGGATACTCACTCCAAAAACTATCGAACAAATTGTTTATATTTTCTTTATCTTTATCTTTATCTTTATCTTTATGGTTGAACGGTCGTTGAACATCCGTTGAACGCTTGTTAGATTCATCTTCTAATTCCGTTGCACGGTCGTTCATTTTACGCTTGAGAGCAGACTTTTGACCAGCGCTTGATGACTGTTCGGATTTCTCACGAACCTTTGCTAGATCATTTTCGACTCGAGCGTGTGTCCACACATCTCCGTCAATCCAAAAAAACTCGGCAAGGATTTCTCGGTTATCTTCCCACTCTTCCGGACTCATGCGAGCCACGAAAGCCAAGCGATCCCCCGTGTTATCCAATGGTTTGCCCCGTTGCCAGTAATTCATCAAAAGCAACAAGTACGCACCGTTCTGCGCGGCGTTCAAGTGAGCGGTGTCTGCCAAGTAGTCGCTNACATAAAGTTGCATATACGGTAGTGAACTCATAATCTCCCAATCGCTTGCAGGATCATCTCTTTGTTGATCCCATGTTTTTGGAAATCCTTAAAAACTTTGTCTTTGATTACGGATTTCCTATGGCTCAAGATAGATTGTCTTTCTTCCGTTGTCATCCCGCCCCATACCCCGTAATTTTCGTGATGCGTTGCATACCCCAAGCATTGTTCCCAGATAGGGCAAGGCGCACATTGAACCCGAAATACCTCGGTGTCGATCAACTTTGCCACGCCGCGATCTTCGATCTTGTAAAAAAAATCTGTAGGTAAATCTTTACAAGCGGCACGATCCCAGTCGATTTCCGTGTAATCAGGGTTGCGATAGTTTTCCACTAGCGCATCGAACTGATCTCGATTGTAATAACCATCGCTGAACCGATGAATCTCGTACTTTTCAATCCAGCGAAAAATTGTTCTTTGAGTTACCCCGTATCGGATAGTCGCTTGACTGAGCGAGATTTTTCCTACTTTGCCTTTGACGGGCATCCGTTCACTCCTGTCGCATCGTAGTAATCGCAGAAAGATCGGCAGAAATAAAGATCCTTTTCCGGCTCAGGGATTTCTCCACTTGCCGCCATTCCTTGAACTTCGGCGATCCACTCTAATCCCTGTCGAGCCATTTCTGGATCGTAAGGCTCGGAGTGTTCTCTAATATCTTCGGAGACTCCATCTCTTGCTATCGCTACGAGCGAGACGGTTTCTACGGGGTAGCCATTAGCGCTGACAAGATACCCGTACAACTGAACCTGCAACCGTTGTTGTAGCGAAGGAAAGTAGCGAAGGCTTTTTACCTTTGTTGTTTTCCAGTCCACGATCTGCTTAGCATCTTTGATGTATAGATCAACATGACCCCGCAAACCTTCGACCTTGAATTCCTGCTCGATCATAAAGTTATCGCCGAACGGATCTTCTCTCTTAATCGCTTCAGCAATTCCAGCGTGGATGAAAGTTCCCATAATCGCGGCAAGTTTGTCGGTGGTATTCACTTTCGGCGCTTGAGTGATATTCATAAACNCCCGGCGCTTGCAATCTCCCACGGCACTCGGTCCAATATCAACCTGTAGCGATCTGTCGCGTTGAGCATCGTGACCCGCTAAAGATCCGACTAACATTTTTTTGATTTCCATTATGCGACATCCATTCCTGTTCGAACTGAAGTTCCGATGGAGCGGGCAATATCTACCTGAACTCGGAGCCGAGCGACATTTGCGCGATTAGCCTTTACGATCGCTTCATCCATCGCAACGATCTTGTGTAGTTCAGCATTTTGCACGAGTGCCATATCTTCACGCTCGCCGACTGTGTAATTCTTACCAGTTGGAGAAGATTTCTGCGATAGTTCTAAACGAGTGCGAGCCATCGAGATTTCGTAGTCAGCCTTGTGTTGTTGATAAAGCGATTCAGTATCCACTAGATCATCATGCGCTTCGTCAATTAACTTGCTGAGATCCTTTAATCGGGCTTCGACCTGTACGGGCGTAACGACACTCATTTATTTCCACCCATAACAATCTGAGCGCAAATATCCTGAACCTGTAGAGCCACATTTTCGATGCCACTCTTAACGATTAACTTACGATCATTTGTAAAGTTAAGAGCGCAGATTTGATCGTAAATATCTAGCCGAACTTCAGCCTCAAGTCGAGCCATCATCTGCGTAAGTTGCTTTGCTAGATTTTCGTCGGTGTCTGATCCTAAGATCAGTTTTCCGTTCTTAATTTCCCAGTGATTTTTTGTGCAAAACAATTTCATAGCATCATCCCATCTTCGGCGGAGCGCCATACGACGCATTGGTTATTTCTTGCATTTGGTCGAGTAGTTCCTGAGTCAATTACGAATCCATCCGCTACAAGAGATCCACGAATCGGGCGAACTGTATTGCCTTCTAAATGCAACTGAATTTCGATTTCGTAGTCGGTCATGCCTTGCAAGCCTTTTAGCAAAATCGTTTCGTACACTTTGCGGCGGATTGTTCCCACTTTTGGGGCGATCTTTTCTAGGGCATCAAGCGAAGTCTGCTTCACGATAACTCCTGCACTTTTTTGTTTAGTGCATCTTTAATTGTTGTTCCGCTAACTTTGCAATCCAAAAAATCCTTTTCGTCTGCCCAGATTTTACGCAGTGCATCTACTTCGTTGGTTTCTTGAATAATGAGCAAGATCCCTTCGAGGCGTTCTAATTCTTCAGGCGTTAAAATGCGAACTGCATAGAGCGGAGACTTGCGAGGATTTTTTTCGTAACGATCAACCTTTTNCATCTCTTCGCGCGATGGGCGTTTATTGCCAGAAAATAAGAAGTTTGCAAGCGCACGACCGATTGCCGAGGTTTCGCATACTTCGAGAGCGGAAGTCTTTGTGACCATAGACGAGCCGACAATTTCTTCAGCGACTCCAGTAGCAACAGGGCGTTGATCTTCACGATCAGAATAAACGAAAGCCTTAACGACTTTTCTTTCATCACTATCGTGGAGAACATCCGACAAGATCCGACCGTTTGGAAATTGTTCCCAGAACTTTTTGATTCGGGATTCGACTGTGTCGTAATCCTCTAAGTTAAAACGACCTGCCATTTTATTTGCCTTCCGTTAGTTGATTTGGTTTTTTATTCATTTGATTACGCCCCGATCGTGATTGACTCGAACGGGCGGTTGAGGATGCGAGCCGCATATTCGCGGGAAAGTTTGAGAGCCTCTTTCTTGTTGTCTGCCCATACCATCATGTGAACATCAGATTGACGAGTATGCGCTGAAGTAGCCTTGCCAATAAACCATGCGTAGTATTGGCGGCGAGCGCATTGTGATTCGTTGAATGATGCGATGAGATCCGCATCGGTGAAAGCGTATTCTCTAATCATTTTCTTGCCTTTCGTTTGGGGGCTCTTGCCCTGTTAAGAGAAATCTACATTGAGGATTCCGAAAAGTCCATAATCTATTAAAAAAGATTTTGAGCGAGTCTTGTGCCAAGATAGGGGGATGATCCGCGTTCAGATAAGTCTGTGGAGCCTAGCCGTCGTAGTCGAGGCTGAGCCTAAATATCCAGACCAGATTGACGATATTGTGAACAGAGCCGGCCAGTTATTCGTAACTGGGCTTATGGCGGCAAAGAATCAAGATTTGGACATTGCTCAGACCAATTTCATCGAGTACGAAGAAGATCCTGAAAATTAGGCAAAAAAGGTAAAAATGTCTATCTTCCCACCTGAAAAGTTATCGCACTCAATAGCCGCCTGAATCGCCTTTCGGATCAAACGCTCAGCATCCTCGGGGGTTTTAGCATCCTCAGCGCCTAACACTCTAAGCGCACCGAGAGCATAATCTCCGCCCGATCCGGCTTTGTAGAGATTGCTGATCGAGGTTTCCCAAGAATAATCGCTCGACACCTTGAAAAGTCTGCCACNAACGGCAACAAGTAAGTCATTGTCGTTTCGTGCAGTTTCATCTTCTTTTTTCCACTCAGACCCGGCGCTTAAAAGTTTCCTTCGCAGTGAAGGGATAAAAAGTCGCGTGATGTAACTTTCAGGCGTTCCCCGATATCGAGGTGCAGTCCATCCGTGTTCGAGAATGTTTAAGCCACGAACTGCACCCGATCCCGCAATTAAAGTCGGACCATTGGCAAAGATTTTAGGATCGCGCACATAAATAAACTCGCCATTTTCGTTGCTGGCTTTTGAGTCCGCACCTAGCACGCACCACCCATCACCTTGAATACCGACGAGCGTAGTCATTAGTCGAGCCAAACCTTGTATGCCGCAGTCACTCTTCCTTTGACTGGATCAACGAAGTGCAATCTCTGTGATGGTGTTGCGCTGGCTGCCAACATAACGCCTGCGTAACGATTGTCACTTTCTGTAGATCCCGTTTGATATACGGAACCTTGTCCATTTGCCATTGCCCACTCTGCGTGAGTGTGATAGTGACCGATGTAAACATCCCTGAACTCCCACGGGTAAGCACCGGATCTCCATCTGTTTGCGTGTTGAACGATTGCGCCTGGGCTTGCGAATCCATTACGACCTACCTCATCTCCGTGAATTAAAAGTGCTTTGTAGTTGCCGATCTCTACACGCTGGATATCTTCAGGACATTCTTGCCAACTTAAACGCTTTTCTCCAGCGAGAAGTTGTCGAGCCAGTTCGTAACACATACGATCGAAGTTATCGGAGCGAGGCACATTGTCACGCTTAGATCCAATACGACCGTGATTTCCCCATTCGGGAACGACGGTGACTTTAGAATAATTAGCGAGCGCATAACGAACGACATCAACGCAGAGTCGAGATACATTGACATATTGCTCGAAAAGAGTTGAGTCGATCTCGAACGCCTGTGACGGAAAGTTAAAAAGTCCTTCAACCATATCTCCGCCGAACATAATCACGACTTCATTGACGGGATGATCTGCTCGCATAATGTCAGTGATTGCTACTGCTTTTTCTGCGAACTGCATAACGCGCTTATACATAACTTCGGAATTGTACGAAGTAGTTTTTTTAGCGCCTTGCCAGTCAGTCATATGCCAGAGCGCTACTTCCGATTTTTTCTTTCCCTTTGGTAATGATCTCTCCGCAACTGGTTTGATCGCTCCCATTCCCAGAACTGCGTCGTGAGCTGCTTGGTGGGTAACTTCGACGAGTTGATCTGTTCGGTCTTTTGCTTGTAAGAGTTGTTTCTGAACGCGCATAAGTGCCTTGCGAAGTTCAATAACATCATCAGATTCGATCCCTTCCGGAATATCGCTCAGGCGATCGGACAGGCTCACTCGACACCCATGATCGTTTTACCGTGTTTTGTGTAGCCTTCTTTATCTAGCCACGAATCATCTTTGTAGGGGTTGTGAAATAGGCGAACGCTCTTTAGCGCATCCATCATCAGCGCGACTTGATACGCGGGGATGTCATCTTCTAATTTAAGAAACCCTGCCCATACGCGACCGATAGCAGTGAACTCGGTAAAAGCATCGCCGTATTCTTCTAAGCGTTGCTCGAGGATTTTCTCTACTCGATTGCGGGGCATTTGCATTGTCCGTTTCTGTGTTTTTGGAAAGTTGTCTCTGCAATTTGATAACCCTCAGAACGGAGAGCCGCAGTTAAAGTTGTTGTTGGCAATCCTTTTTTNATTGCTTCAAGTAGCACAGTTCGATCATTTTTGTCGAGCATTTCAATGATAATCGCAAGTGTGCATTTGTTTTCGGATTTGACTTGGTGTTTTTCAATGGAATCGGATAACGCCATGATTTGCCCCCTTTGTGAGAGAAGCGTACCGAGAAAAATCATCAGAAGCGAATAAACACGCCCAAAGAAAAGAGCCGCGGCAAGTGATTTTTAGGGTCACTAGAGGCGGCTCAGTTCTCACCCTTGATAGCACTCTCAGGTGGTTGGTTACTTACCGGCGAAGGTGTAACCGATTATTAAGTTTTTTATGCGATTGCCTCGGACCATCTGGATCCGAGAAGTCGAATCTACATCAAAGTGGCCAAAGAAAGCAACGCCACGCCCACGAATACCCAGAAATAAATCATTGGACATTATTTACATACGGAGTGACGATATGAGATTCAGGTTGCACATTTGGACTCGACACCGGATTATGCGGTATCGAACTGCCCGCAAGGGCGGCACCTGCGGCAACAATTAAATGGTGCGAATCAACTGCGTAGCCACTATTTGCCCATGCCGCCATAAACCCAGCACTACCGAGGGCAATTGCTTTCGGGTTGGTAATCGGCAAACGAATCATTGAATCCCCTTAGCGAGCAGAGCGTAGGTCACTTGGTCGATCTTTCCAGTAACGGGTAACCCCACTTTTTTCTGATACAACTTAATAGCGGCAAGATCAGCCGAGGTAAAAGTTGAGTTTTGATTTACGGCAGGAATCAAGCCGGCGGCGAATAAAGCCTTTTCGACCATCAGTTCGGCGGCAGTTTTCTTTCCCACTACCAGATCAGATGGCTTAAAAGCGGGCGCAGAGGCGGTTGTAAGCGGTTTTGATACCGAGGTGGTACTACTTTGATGCNCCGCGACTCCGCCAGCCCCTAAAGCAGTTACGGCGGCAGTTCCAACGGCTAACGGCTTATTAGTACCTATCGAGGTCGTAGGTTTAAGAGGCGTCTCATACTCAGGGCGAACAATCGCCAGCACATAAAGATATGCCCTGTGTCTTAAATAAACTCCATGTCCGTTATACTGCGAGACATCAGTCATATGCTCCGGACCAGTATTCCCACCGATCGTTGTAATTCCATCTCGAGAAGCATTAACGATGATTTCAACATGGTCGGCTATGCCATTTCCTGCCCATGAAAAGAAAACTAGATCGCCGGGCTTGCCAGAATACTTATCGACTACGCCTTTTTTCTGTTGGAACCAAGCCAGACCTGCTGGGCAATACGAGAACCCTTTAGGAGTTTGAGCGGCTACAAGATGTGAAAGATTATTTTGCTCGAATACCCAAGAAACGAACATCGCACACCACGGCTCATTTGGGATTCCATACCAATCACCATACGGGTTCGCATCAGTCGAGCCACCATAAAAGCCGACCTGCTTTTGAGCGGTCGTTACGATGTCGAGAGCATTAGCCATTTCCCCATTGTACCGAAATGCGAAAACCCCCGACCTTCTCCTGTCGAGGGCTTCGCTAATCTGATATTACTTTGCGGCGTTAGCCTCTACAACTTTATTTGCATCTGCGAGAACAGTATCGACTGCCTGTGTCACCAACGGAGCGGGTGCGCCAGTTGCTTTCGTAATCTGATTAACAAGCGATGCGGGATTTACACGAGCGATAAGCGGGGCAAGCAATCCACCTACAAGAGCCGAGATGATTAAATCTTGGATTGTAATGTGCTTGTTGTATTGATACGCGCCATATCCAGCCGCAACGATTCCATATGCGTAATGCTCGAGTAGTGCTTTTTCTTTAGTCGTGAGATTCAACTTGAACTTCGCCATTTTTTTCTCTTTTCCCTATTAGGTTGCGAACATATTTCTCAGCCTCGAAATCACTAGCCGAAGCGTGATGAATCCCGCCAACCCCGCGATGATGTTTTTCGCAAAGCCAGACCAGATTCGCTCCCGATTCTACCCACTTCCCGACAGAATCAGGGTCAGATACTCCGGGATAATCTACTTCGAGCCATTTAAGATCGACACCATTTTGTAGGCTGAACTCAATGTGTGCGTGGTGTAATTCTAATCCGCCAGCGCAGTCTGAGAAATCGGCTCGATGGCTTCCGATTGAGCATTTAGCCGAATCTTTCGTGGCGTTGCGGTAAGCGTTAAAATCTTTGTAATGCGGATCTTGTTCTCGCGGTTCGTGCGCCGGATAATGAACAATGTAGTTGTTTGTAATAGCCTGATCGTGAGCATCCATTAAATATCGAGTTTGGTTTTGATAATGGCTTGGTTCAGTTGCAATTCGTGAAGCGCCGCATCTTGACGGTTGAGTTGATCCTTAATAGATCCGCCGCCATTTTCGTACATCTGATATTCGATCTTGTCGAGTCGCTTGTCCATCTTATTGAACTTTTTATTTATCCAGAAAATTGGTGCCCCTATGATCACAACGCTTTCAAGAAATGCCCAAACTGCGTTTGTTATCGTGTTAGCGTTATTCCAAAACATATTTGCGCCCTTTCGGGTTATGGGTTAGACGAGAGTAATTGTTCTAATTGTACCGACTGCATCGACAATTTTCAGAGTGTTTGAAGTTGAGTTCAGCCACATATCTCCGTGACGAGTATTGGTCGGATCAGTAGCCACGATTGGAACTGTGAATCGCCCTGCGGTTTCCAGTTTGTTAATACGGTTGTCTAACCCAGTAAAAAGATCACGCAACGCAGGTGGAAAATTAACATATGGCATTGACTACCTCAGTTCGATGTTGTTGTAAGAGTTAAGGTTACGCGCTCCGGACCTTTTTCGCCCGGGCTAACATTCAATCCGATAATGCGATAGTTGCCATCGAACTCTGACGGATAGAAAGGATCGGTGATAACGACGCGGGCTTGATCTCCGAGGTTGTAAGTACCGAATACAGGATCAGCATAAGGCGGTGCAACGATCTGCAAAGTTTGAGGCGGATAAGAGGCGGCTAACACTTGCCCATTTGCCAAACCAGTTAGCAGTGTTGAATCGGTGATGTTGGAATAGTTGGTCGAATCTTCTAGGAGCGGCCAGCCCGAGGCAGTCTTAGTTGCATCCGTGCCCGTAGCGATTAGTTTTGCTTCATTAGACCCCGCGCCAGTCGCGTACACAGTATTGACGGCTTTCGTGCCATCTTCTTTGTAGTTATACTGCACGACATTTCCGGCGGGCAGGATAAAAGTTGGAACGCTAGCCGAAATCGATGAGTAAGTATTACCAAGGCGCGGATATCCAAGTTGCAAAGTCTTTGTCGGGTTGCCATCTCCGTCATAAGCGACCTTGATATTAAAGTCGAACCCGTTGTTATTTTTAGCAAGATCAGAGAGCGCATTGAAATAAGTCTTGAACTCGTAAGAGTAATACACCTGCGAAACAGTTACACCCGAAATCGTCGAAGGGATAATGACCCCGATGTTTCCATACGGAACTGCTTGTGCGGTTTGGATCAAAGACTCGGCAATCGTTAGTTGATCTTGGCTTGTATAAGAAAGGGTCGAGGTAATTCTTCTGCGTTCGAAGTAAGACTCAAACTCTCGAGCCGTAATCTTTAGATCCTGAGAGGCTGAATCGTATTCTCTTTGCCAGATAATTCCGCCCCATACAAGAACGCCAGAGCGATCAACATAGACGGCACAACGACCGGGGATCGTAGAGTTGAGGACATTCAGCCCTGCACTATTAACGCCGGAAAGCAACAAGTCACCCGTGAATGTTCCAGCCGCATTAAGTTGTTGAGTGAAATTAACATTAGTTAAAGACAACTCAGCGATGATCTGGTTAGTTAGAACATCCGCAAGCAGGTATCGGTATTGGGTAGCCATAGGGTTAGATTACCAGCGTGTTTGCTTCTTCCGGAGTCAAAGGTTGCCCAGCGATTAACTTTGCTTTAGCGGAAGCCTTTAGCGCGGCAAGTGACTCAGCGGCATCGGCTTGTGCTTTTGCTTCGAT
>JGI24891J29808_1000644_pt1 | contig 14329 bp, 15 predicted proteins | sample FreactcultuFSWF8_FD_29808 | JGI IMG/M metagenome (IMG submission 29808) | reverse complement strand
ACGTAAATGTTACAGGTGTTACAGGTACTGGTGTTTTAGGTACGGCTACAGCTACGGGTGCTGCAAACGTAAATGTTACAGGTGTTACAGGTACTGGTGTTCTTGGTACAGCTACAGCAACTGCTGTAACTTGGCTAGTTGGACCATATTTCAAATAAAGGAGTAAACTATGGGTAAATTATGGGCATTATTTAATGTGTATCGTAAAGGGGAGTGTTGTGTACATGCAGCAGCTTGGAAGAATGGTCAAATTACAGGTTCAATTGTTGCTGGATTACTTGCAGCGATTGTCGCCGCTTCTAAAGCATTTGGGATTGACCTTCCTATTAGTGATGAGCAATTGGTTACTATTGGTGGTGCTATTGTGGCTATTGTCGGGATGTTCATTAACCCAGCAATTACAACAGCCACTTCCACCAAAGTTGGACTGCCTGCCGTCAATGAAACTATTATCCAAAAGTCCCCTCTCACTGGGGAGTAATCCAGAAAATGCAATATCCGAGTGGCTCAGTCAAGTTGACGGGGCCATGATTTTTATAAAATGTAATAACTAAAGGAATTTTAAAATGATCAATAGTTTTTTAATGAGTGCCTTAGCGCACTTGGTTCAAGCAATCATAGGTTCAGGAATATTTCAAGAAATTGAAAATTTAGTCAACGTAGAAATGAGTTCTGATAAATCTGGCCCAGAAAAAGCAGCCGCAGTAAACGCTAGTCTTAAAGCAGCACAAGGTGATTTAGGTGACGCTGTAAAAGGTACGGCAGGTTGGGCTTTAAACTTAGGTATTGAAACAGCAGTTGCTTTAGCTAATACAAAATTAGGCGTTCCAGCGGTAACTAATTAATGCAAATATCCGAGCACTTTACCTTAGAAGAATTAACCTTTTCAGATACCGCTGCTCGGCATAACATCAATAATGTACCCACTGATCCAAAAATATTAGCTAACCTTAACCGGTTAGCTATGGAATTAGAAAAGATAAGGACGTTATTGGGTTATCCAATCCATATTAACTCAGCATATAGAAGCCTGCCCGTCAATGCCTTAGTAGGTAGCAAACCTACAAGCTATCATGTTAAGGGCCTAGCCTCTGATATTGTCTGCCCTGCGTTCGGCAGTCCTAGAGCGATTGTAGAAGCCATTATTGCCAGCAACATCGAATACGACCAAATTATTTGGGAGTTTAACAGTTGGTGTCACATTGGGTTTGCAGAAGTTGGCGCAACACCAAGAAAACAAAAACTAATCATTAACGCCTCAGGCACATCAATTTTTAAATAAGGTTATAGAATGGACAGTCAATTTATTATTAACGCAGTGGGTGGATTACTAGCCATTATAGTTGGTTGGTTGGGTCGTGAACTTTGGGACGCGGTTCAAAAAATGAAGGCAGAGATGAAAGAGCTAGAGATTAGATTACCAACTCACTATGTTCGTAAAGATGACATGGAGACTAGGTTTGATAAACTAGAAGCAATGCTCGATAAATTATTTGACCGTCTAGATCAAAAGGTAGACAAGCACTAGGGCGATACTACATCATTTTATGCATTAGTATACTTAAGAGAGCTGATCCCTCTATTTAACAAATAACCTCGAGGATAGTACAATGGAAGATTTCAAAAGAATGATAAAGATGAAATGCGGCGGTAGCGTAGATTCAGCTTTAAAAGAAAGCAATAAACACTGTAGCGGTGGTAAAATTGGTAAGATGAAAGAAGGCGGCGACGTCGACATGAAACAAGACAAGGCAATGATTAAAAAAGCTTTTAAACAACATGATGAAGCAGAGCATGACAAAGAGCCTACAGAGATTAAACTCAAAAAAGGTGGGCGCTCTAAAAAAGCAGAAGGTTCTGTTAAAAAGTACAAAGCCGGTGGCGCCATCGAGATGAAAAAAGACTCTGGTGACAAAGACACAATCAAAAAAATTAAAGCAACTAATGTTAAAAAAGCTGACGCACCAAACGCGGCAACAAAACGTCCAAACCTAAAAGGTAGCGACGTAGAAAAAGAAAAAAACAAACCCTCAAGTGACGCAGTTAAAATAATTAAAGTGAAGCCAACGGGTGATAAAAAAGCTGATGCTGTTGATAACTTAAAAGGTGGTGGTCGTCCTAAATACAAAAAAGGTGGCAATGTAAAAAAGATGGCTGATGGTGGAACTTCTGGTGTTGGTGGTATCGGTACTCAAAGTCCAATCCCTCCATCTATTGCATCTCAAATTATGCAAGCAGCTCCTGGCGCGGCATTACAGGGCCAAAACCCTCCAACAATGGGCACAAACCCATTGCCTCAAGATAATCCGGTGATAGGTAGATCCCCAAATCTTCAAGCTATTCAACAAATTATGCAACACCCAGCTATTCAAAATATTATTGATAGGTTTAAAGGTATGGGTGGCGGTGGTGGTCCTATGGGCGGTACAGGTATTGGTGCTGGGGGTGGTGTATTAGGTGGTGGTATTAAATAATGCCAGTTAAATCTAAGGCACAACAAAAAGCAATGTACGCGGCGGCCGAGGGGGAAAGTACCCTCGGCATTTCTAAAAAAGTGGGTAAGGAGTTTATTAAATCTCCCGCCCCAAAAGATCTTCCTAAAAAAGTATCTAAGAAAAAATAATGGCCTACTCAAACACCTATGATCAGACCACTATAACGGTCGATCAATTGATTTCATACGCCTATCGAGACGCTGGTAAACAGGCGGAAGAAATCACGCCTGAGTATGTTCAGGCGGGTAAGCAGGCACTATTCTACATACTTCAAAACTCTGTCAACCGCGGAATTAATATTTGGTTGCAAAAAACACAAGTATTAGGTCCTAAAGCATTTCAACAGTATATCACAATGCCTTATAATGTTGTGGATGTGTTAGAAGCTAATTGGGTATATATTGTAAACCCAAGCATTGCTTCAGCACTACCAATAGATAATGTAGACTCTGTAGCTTTATTTGATCAAGTAGCAAACGCCAACTTAAATTTATATGCAACATCTACACTAGCAGAAAATTATTTTGGTGCTAATTTCCAACAACAGACACGTATCTTTTATGTTGGGTTTAATGCATACTCTCCAAATGCTGCAACTACTACGTATACGCTTGACTTACAGGCAAGTAATGATGGTATTAATTGGACAACTATTCAGTCCATGGCATCAGCAACACTGGCAGATAGTCAATGGTACTATGAAGAGCTTGTAGTATCACAACCATACTATTACTATCGATTACAAAATAGAGACATATATAGTACATTTTCACTAAGATCTATTCAGTTTGCTCAAAGCCAACAAGTAATTCCTCTGGCTAGACTAAATCGTACTGACTACTATAGCCTACCTAATAAACAGTTCCCCGGAACTCGAGCACTACAGTACTGGTTTAATCGTCAGATTGATCCTCAAATGTATCTGTGGCCCATTCCCAATACTAATTTTCAAGTCTTTCAAATAATTTTGGAACTACAACCTCAAGACGTTGGTAGCTTAACTAATGAGTTATATTTACCGGACCGTTGGGTGCCGTATATTCAGGCTGAATTATCACACAAATTGGCGTTACAATTACCTAACACAGACATGACGCGTATTACATACTTGAAACAAGAGGCTATGCAGTTACGTCAAGCGGCTGAAGACGAAGATCGTGACAAGTCACCTATCTACTTCCAACCTAATATAAGTTACTATACGAGGTAGTATGACTAGCGCCTATCAACAAACATATGATAATTTGGTTCAAGATGTTATTAATTACATGGAACGTAGTGACGCGGACTTTATTGCCCAGATCCCTAGTTTAATCGGATTAGCTGAGTCTGCTATTGCAGCAGAGCTTAAGTCATATCTCCAACTGACTGTTGTTGAATCAACGTTAGCTGTTAATCAAGTAGTGTTAGCTAAACCTGCAAGATGGCGCAAGACTGTTTCTATGAAAGTTAATGGTCAACCTATTTTAATGCGTAGCCAAGACTACATTGCAATGTATCAATCTGAGTCAACCAATGGGCAACCATTATATTATGGTGAGTATGACTATAACAACTGGGCCTTTGCTCCCAAACCAGATGGTACGTATCCTGTAGAGATTATTTATTTTAGTGAAATTCAACCATTAGATAGTTCAAACCAACAAAATTTATTTACACGCGAGTGTCCTCAGGCAATGCTTTTTGGAACCTTGGTACAAGCTCAGGGATATTTAAAAGCTATTGATAAGCTGCCGGTGTGGAAACAATACTATACTGATTCATTAGCGGCGCTTAAAAAAGAAGACAACACGCGTCGTATGGATCGCAATACTACAATTCAGGAACCATAATATATGTCATCATTTACCTCACCGTTTACTGGTACCGTTGTTCAACCAACGGATGTATCATATTATGCGCTAACATTTTCAACTAATACTCAACTGTATTGGCCAGCTGTTGTAAATCCAACACAAGTTCCTGCGGCTCGTATAATGGACTGTACCGCTTCAACTACGGGATTGTCTATTACTTTACCTGACTCAACTCAAGGTGCTCTTGGATCAGATATTCTTATCAGAAACCTAGGGTCAGTTGCATTTACTGTAGTGGATTTTAATGGTGGTGGATCAACATCAATTGACGCTGGGGTGTCACAGTACTATTATTTAATTAATAATACTGCAACAGAACCTGAGTGGAATAATCTAACCTTTGGTACAGGCACCTCAGCGGCAAGTGCAGCAATGCTACAAGGCGCAGGATTAACTACGCTTGTTGGTAGATTAGCAGTAACTGCTAGTGTAATTTCAGTATCTGCAATTCCAACGCTTACGGATGCAAGCCGAGCAATTAGTTATGTTTGGACATCTGGTGCAGGAACACTTACTTTACCTACTGCTTCATCACTATCTGATGGATGGTGGATTGGATTTAGAAACGGTGGTTCTGGAGTACTTACTTTAACACCACCAAGTGGTTCAACAATTAATAACTTGTCGACACTTTTAATTAATCCAAATAACTCAGGGTTTATATATTACCAAAAATCATCCGGTAACTTTTTTACTTTAGGATACGCCGCGGAGGCAAATGCAACATTAACATCTGCTACTTATGATGTAGATAGTATTTCAGGTAGCACATTTAATCTGGTAGCCAATGCTCCTAATATTCAAAATTATGTAGCCTTATCTGGCACACGTACTACCAACTTAACAGTTACATTGCCAAATATTACTCAGATGTATGCGATAATTAATTCAACAGCTGGTTTATATTCAATCACGTTTACGCTTTCCGGCACGTCAGCAACTTATACTTTAAATGCGGGTCAAGTGGCTGTCTTAGTTGCTAGTGGAAATGCGCTATATGTTATCTCCCAAACAACTACTAATATTTTTTATGCTACAAATGGGTCAGCTTCTGTACCATCATTTTCATTTACTAATGATACCACAACAGGTATGTATTTAATTGGAAATTATGACTTAGGATTTTCAGCCAACGGTACTAATATACTTACCTTAAATGGAACAAATACTTCGTCACTTCAAGTTTCAACACCCGCAACGTTTACCGCTGGGTTAATTTCTGGTGGAACGTTTTAAATGGCGCAAGATCCACAACAATCTCAATATGCTGAAATTTATACCCTTGGTTTAGAAGCGGGTATTAAACGTGACGGTACTGCGTTTGAATCAAGAGAATGTAGTGACGGTGTTTGGTGCCGGTTCCAACGTGGTGTACCTAAAAAAATTGGAGGATATCAACAGATATTTTCTACATTTAATGGGATACCCCGTGGAATAACAATGAACTCTTACAATGGAGTAAATTATATTTTTTCTGGTAACAATAATGGATTAGATGCTTTTGCTACAGGTCAAAGTTTTGGGGTTGGTGGTGGTCCTTTTATTTGTCAATTACTTGCAGGATATTCTCCGTTTACTGTAGCAACTAGTAATACCTCATCAATTACAATTGCAAGTACTACAAACTATACTAGCGTATTTACTGGGGGTAACTCCATAGTATTTAATCAGTCTACTACACCCGTAATATACACAGTATCTAGTTCTACATATAACGCAACTAGTTCACAAACAGTATCAATTAGTATTGCGTCTCCGGCGGTTATTACTTACACAGCGGGCAGTGTNCCAACAAACGGCACGGCGATTACATTTTCAACCACTGGTGCGTTACCTACAGGTATTACAGCCGCAACCACGTATTATGTTATAAACTCTTCTGGTACAACTTCTAACATTTCCTTATCTGTTGGGGGTACTGCAATTGTTACAAGTGGCACACAGTCTGGTACACAGTCTGTATCTTTTGGAGCTACAACTGTAGTCTCTTTTACAACAGTTATTCCAAGTGCAGTTACAACTGCTTATTTTTCTAACACTTATTTTAGCCCTAACTCAAGATTATTGTGGCAATTTGATTATCAATACTCTATTTCTGGGGGATCATTAAATTTAATTGCACATCCAGGGTTAAATTTAGCTAATATTGATAGTGGGGTACCAAGTCAAGTTTATGTGGGATCTACTCTTCCAGGGAGTAGTGATACTTGGACATTTACTGGTTTAGCAGATACTGGGGGAACACAACCTACTTATAAACCAATAGTGGTTGATGGGGGTGTTTGTGTACTTCATCCGTTTATTTTTGTGTATGGATCAAACGGATTTATTGCCAACAATAACGTAAGTTCTATTTATGAAAACCAACTTTTAACTGATTGGAATGGTCCTTTAGCAAACCAAGTCAACGTAGCAACTGGTAAAGTTGTTAAGGGTATGCCAGTTCGAGGGGGTACAGCATCACCTTCAGGTTTATTTTGGGCTACAGATAGTTTAATAAGAGTTTCATTTGTTAATAATGGATCTATTTATTGGCAGTATGATATTATCTCTAGTCAAATTTCAATTATGTCATCTAGTGCTGTTGTTGAGATGGATGGTGTGTATTATTGGATGGGTGTCGATCGATTTTATGTATACAATGGATACGTAACAGTTCTTCCAAATGATAAAAATGTTAATTGGTTATTTAATAACCTTAACTACCAACAACGTCAAAAGGTATGGGCCACCAAGATACCAAGATACAATGAAATATGGTTTTTTTATCCCCGCGGGTCAGCCACAGAGTGTACTGATGCTATTATTTATAATGTAAAAGATAAAATTTGGTATGATGCAGGTCAAGCAGAGGGTGCTCAACGTTCAAGTGGAATTACCACTGAAGTATTTCCGTCACCAATTTGGGGAGACTGGCATTACAATGAATCTTATGGACCTCAATATTACACAATAGCTACCCCACCTGGACAGCCAGCTACGTCAAGATCGGTATTTTATATTGCCGGAGATGTAACAACAACATTTTTACCTTCTAGTTATATTACATCATCAACCACAATTACTTCTGCTAATTATCAAATTAGTTCAAGCGCGTTTGTGTTTAATTCTACTATTGGCGGGGTGGGTGCTACAAAAATTATTTTAAATCCAACAACTATATTTCCAACAATACCCGCGGCGGGAACTCCTATTTATGCAGTATCGGGAGGCTATGGCATTTGGCAACATGAAACTGGTTTAAATAAAATTAATACGTCTCAAGAGTTAGCTATATATTCTAGTTTTACTACATGTGATATTTCATGGGTAGGTGGCACACCATCAAATGATGGATCACCTGCGGTTAATAGACGTATGCACTTACGTCGAATTGAACCAGATTTTGTAATGGGAGGGTCTTTAGAGCTTAATATTAATGGTCGTAAATTTGCTCAGAGTCCAAGTACTACATCGGGCCCATTTAAGTTTGATAGTAACACAGAAAAAATTGATCTTCGTGTTGAGTATCGTGAGATGGATCTAACGTTTGTATCTAATGAGCTTGATGGCAATTATGAGATGGGTCGTATCCTACTAACTGTTGAGTATGGCGATGAACGACCATAATGTCTACTAATTTATTTCAAAAAATATTTCCATTCAATCCTATAAATTCAGATTGGCCGTCTTTTAATGGTAATCTGATTATGTATTATGGTCAACAACCTATACCTATTACAGAAGAAACAAACTGGGCAGATACTGCCAGAAATATTGTGCAGTTACCTGCATTCTCCCAATATAATATTCCAAATCCTGAAGGATTTCAAAATTGGCAAGACTGGGCTACTCAATTTATTATATTAATTAATGGTCAACCAAGATAATAGGGCGTATAATAAGGCTTTTATGCATTAGTATACTTAGATGATATCTTACAAAAAACTAACCGTTAATGAATTTTTTCCTGCCGTCAAAGATTTAATAGACCGGCAGTATGACGAGTTGGTAGTAGATAAATCTGTTCTAAAATTAGACATTAATATAGAGATTTACCAAGAATTAGAAAGACTCGGCATGTCAGAGTTTCATGTTATTATGGACGAGGAAAAGCCAGTAGGGTTTCAGTGTTGGATGATTAGTAAACATATGTTTTATAAATCAGCCCTGATTGCCACAGCGCAATCACTGTACATATCTCCCGAGTATAGAAAAGGGACGTTTGCTTATAAATTTTTAAAGTGGACAATAAACGAAATTAAAAAATACAAACCGCAACAAATTACACTACCAGTTACCTCGACTATTGATCATGGGGTTTTGTTAGAGCGATTGGGTGCGGTATATTTTGAAAAACACTATTCAATAGCATTGGAATAATTATGGGCGCAATAGTAGGGGCAGTAGTATCGGATGTAATTGGTGGCGGAATTTTAGGTACCATAGGTGGTACAATAGCCGCTGGCGTAACCAATAACCTTATTGGCGGTGGAGGATCTAGTGGTAGTGGTGGCGGTCAACCTAGCGGCACATCTGGAAGTACAAACACAGCATCTAACAGCGGATCTGGAAGTTCAGGCACTTCTAATCCAAGTTTATCACCTAACTTAACCGCACAAGTTGTTCCAGGGTCTAGTTTACCTGCTTCATTTGATCCATCTTTTGGTCAAATAGCTATGTCTAATACTGATGTACCCGTTATGCACGCTGCTGAGGGTGGTGAGGCAGAAGCCCCAGATACTACTCCAACTTGGTTAAATCTTCCACATCGTATTGTCCCCGGCACGCAACTAAGTCCAATTCATGGCGGACACGCTAATTTAGGTGAGATGTTTCCTCACTTTGCTGAGGGTGGACATATTCCTGAGTTCTATAGTGAGGGTGGACTACAACACGCTTTTGTAAAGGGCGGAGGTAATGGTACTTCAGATAGCGTACCTGCTATGTTAGCAACCGGGGAGTTTGTTATTCCTGCAGACGTGGTATCAGCCTTAGGCAATGGTAGCAGTGACGCAGGATCTCACGCCTTAGATGGTATGTTAAAAAATATTAGAAAACACAGACAATCAAATACTCCGGATGAATTACCCCCAGATAGCAAAAGCCCATTAGATTATTTAGCAAAACATAAAGAGGTAGCATAATGTCTGGATTAAATTCATTACTGACAGGAACAACTACCCAAAGTACCACGATGCCAACGTGGTATGATACTGCACAACAAAATACACTAACTAATGCTGGAACAGCAACCAGTGCAATGCCTTCATTTAATAATACCGTTGGTGGTGTGGCTGTTAATAATCTTAGCAACCCAAATACTAATCCTTTTGGTAATGCTCAAAACAACTTACAACAGATTGCTACAGGGGCTATTAATCCTTGGCTTACAAACTCAACCACTGGGGCTGTTACTCCTAATACTAATACGGCTATGGGTGGATTGTTTGCCGCTCAAGATCAGCAACTTAAAGGGTTGATACCTCAAACAGTAGCTCCAGCAAACGCTGGCGCCATAGCAAACGGTCAATTTGGGTCCTTGAGTGGGGACACAGCAGCAGATACGGCATTAACTAATGCTCAAAATACTTTAACAGCTCAACAAATGAGTACAGCATTACAAAACCAACAGACTGGTGTTAATGCATCAACTGGATTAGGTAATGTAGGAGCTCAAGGAACACAAGCTGAAACTACATTAGGTCAGATACAACAAAATGCACCAATGCAATCCGTGGCGGATTATGATGCTATTTTAAGTAGTCTCAAACCACCCGAGTCAACAACTCAGTCTTATACTTTACCTTTGGCTGCTCAAATTAGCGGACTCGGTGGTCTTGTTAATTCAGCTGGGGTGTTAACTTCGGCGGGAACAAACCTTATTAATAATTTAGGCCTTGGATCCGGTAGTAATGCAGGATACGGAGGATCAACAATTCCGGGCACTCCTACAGACACATCAGGCGCTTCCAATGGAACGTTTCCAAATATATTAGGAAATAATACTACAGGCAACACTGACACAGNGGTATACTCCCCTATTGATACCACTGGTGGCGGANTATCATCAGGTGCAGGTATCGGTACTCCAGGACAGTCATCATACTACACTGGTNNTGGGTATGCGCGTGGTGGTTTAGTATTTCCAGCTGGTTTAATTTAAGGATTTTTCATGGGCGTACTAGATAGTTTAAAATCAATCTTTGGTGGGTCTACTGAAGACTCTGCACCTGCACCACTTTCAGCACCAATTCCAGCTACAACCCCTACGGGTGGGTTAGACTCGGGGATTATTACAGCACCNGTGGGNCCAAAGGGGTCAAAAGCAACTTTTGATGCAACAAGNTCNGAACAAATATTAAAAAAAATGCAAGACTATTTAGATCAAAGAACCGGACCTAAAGCAGATTTTAATAGTGGGTTGTTGGATGCATTAGCCGCGGGTTCAAGCGCAAGTCCTTATGGAGCAATGCAACAACGCCAAAATGCTAAATTAAATGAAAAGAACGATATCTTATCTAAACAGATGGAAATTGCTCAGTTTCGTGCCGCTCAAGAATTACAAAAAAATGAACAGGCTAATTGGAACTCTAAATATGGTTCAATTGGTCAAGGTAGTGCTGGAGGCACAGGTAGCGGGGGTAGTGGATCAATTAATGGTATTAGCCCAGACGTACTTAGTCGTGCGGCTTACTTACGTACCCTTGGTCCAGAGGGTATAGCTGAAGCTAATAAAATGATGAATACAGCTACCTTAGAATCTGATAAAGCTAAAGTAGGCTTTCAAAATAGTGGTCCCGGCAGAACACAACAAACATATACAATTAAAACTCCTAATGGTGTTATTCAACAAGATTTGGATCCTACTCAATGGGCTCAAGCACAACAATCTGGAAAATTACCTGATGGTACTCCTATTCTTGCCGCGGGGCCAACTAGACCAAACGTAGAGGCTCCTAATGCAGTGGCTCCTAATGCAGTGGCTCCTAATGCAGTGGCTCCTAATGCAGTGGCTCCTAATGCCAATGATGTGGCTACGGTTGAGTCTAATCATAATCCTAATGCTATTGGCCCATATGTTCCCGGACAAGGTAGGGCTAAGGGTGAGATGCAGGTAATGGATCGTACAGCAATTGATCCGGGGTTTGGTNTTAAGCCAGCTCAATTAACCGGCGACAAAGATCATGATAATGCTGAATTGGCTCGCGAAGGCAGAGACTATCACACGGCTCTTGTTAAGNACTATGGAGACGCTACTTTAGGAACTGCCGCATATAATTGGGGCCCGGNCAATATGGATAAGTGGCTTGCCAATGGTGCTGATATTAGTAAATTGCCTGCAGACGTAAGAGACTACGTAGGTAAAGCTTACATGGCTCATGCTCTATCTAATCGTCAACCTCAAGCTGCTCCAGCACAAGCTGCTCCAGCACAAGCTGCTCCAGCACAAGCTGCTCCAGCACAAGCTGCTCCAGTGGCATTATCTGGACCTAATGAAGCTAGAGTAATTGCTCATTATAATGATCCTAGATATCAGCCACAAAATAATAAAGAATTTGAAAAACAAAAAGCAGACTTGGCTGAGGCTCAAAAAGCAGACATTGCTGCTGAAGCTGCAACACACGCGGCTAGATTAAAAGGTACAGCATCCGAATATGATATGTCTGGTAAAGCTGCAGGTAAAATGACAGGATTGGCTCAACAAGCACCTGAAGTAATTGCTGCTGCTGATGCAGTAATAAATCATGCAACTACTCACCCAGAAGAATTCGGGTACATGCAACAAAAAGGGTTTACTGCCCCTATTCTTGCCGCCTTATCAGCAACTCCGAAAATAGAAGGGGCAGTTGAAAAGGTGTTATCTTTAGCACACCCTAGTGTGGATGAGGCTGGAACCACTCAGGCACAAAGACGGTCCACTTCTGATTCAAACGCTCAAAAACTAGGACTACACTATGCCGCAGAAATGTTTGCCGGCTCTGGTGCTCGTTTAGGTTTTGGATTAGAAAAAATGGCGGCCGATGCCAAGGGTGTGGGTACACAGTTCCCGGCACCCACTAATATAGCAAACGCAAAACTAATTAAATTAGCGGCTCAAAAATCTCAAGATATGGCTCCGCTTTGGGATGCTTATCAAAAAGCTGATACCTCTGGTGAGGCTAAATACTCTTCATTCCTACAATCTCCTCAGGCGAGAGCTGTTGAGGCTAAGTGGGACCCTGCGTTTAAAGCTTGGGTTGATGATACTAAAAAGTCTGCCCCGGGATACTATAACTCTTTACTAAATACTAATCAAAAGAAACCTGATATTAACTCATTTTTTAAAAAGGACCGGGGCTAGTATATGGCATATGAGGACTATGTAAATGCCGCCAGGAATTCTGGAGTTTCTGAAGAAGAAATTGCCAGAACAATAGCTGGCCATCAAGGGCAAGACCCTAGNTCTGTTGACGCTGCGTTTAAGGCAGGACACTCTTATACAGATATTGCTAATCATTTGTCTGGTGCTCAACCCAAGGGGGAGTATGAGGGGGACCCACTAACAGCTGCTATAGCTGGAGGTATTGGTGGTGGGATATTAGGTGCTGGATCATTATCAGCACAGTCAATTTATAAAAAACTTTTAGCATCACCTCAAATTGCACCTCAAGCAGCACCTCAAGCTGCACCTCAAGCTGCACCAGAGCCAGTTGTTGAGGCGCCTATTGCCCCAATCGATATTCCTCCCGAACCAAATACAGCAGGTGATTTAGTTGGTAGAGATAAATGGAACAGTAAATTAACTGGGGCCTCTGTTCCGGGGTCTCAAATGGACGCAGCGTCTTTGGCTAAAAATAGAGACCTTATGAACGCCGCCCGTGAAGTTGGTGGATCTTTACACCCCTCAGGAATTATCTTAGGGGCTCAGGATACCCACGCTGCTGCTGTGGCAGATCAGCAATTAGCAATAGCAAGAAATGCTCGAGTTCAAGCCGCGGCACATGATGCACAACTACAACAAGACGCCAGAATGTCTGCCCAATTAAAAACTGAACAAGCCGCTAAGGCAGCCAAAGCGGCTGAAGATGCATCATTGGCGGGTCGTACAAAGTCGGTTGTTTCTGGTGCACAAAAAATAGCACGCCCTGTTACTAATGTAGCATCAAAAATAGCAGGTATTCCAATATTGGGTCATGCTTTGGCAGGTGCTGGTGCTCTAGGTGAGGCACAAGATGCTTATGATAGATTTCATCATGATGACTATTTAGGTGGTGTTATTAGTGGCTTAGGCGCCTTAGGTTCAGCAGCATCAGCATTCCCGTACCAACCGCCAGTCTGGCGCGGCGCTGAGGCTGCAGTAGGAATGGGAGCCCCTGCACTTAACTACGGAATTGATTATCTTAGAAAGCCAGTACATAAAGCCAAAGGTGGCTCAATGGAAGCATTTAATGACCCTATGCATAATATTGGCAATGATCTTAGTACTGGATATAATAGACTCAAACATGGTCAGGCTATGTTTACAGGCCAACCAATAGATGAGGCTTTAGACGAGCAATTACTAAACCACTTACAAGGCAAAGAGGCAAGACCCGTAGAAGAGAGCTACAGTAACTTCTATGATCAGCCTACAGGTATGGCGGGTGGAGGTGCAATTCAAGCATACTCTGATGCTCTTTCTATGCCATTTATTGATCACAGTCTTTGGTACGAGAACAACCTGCCACCGATGTTAGATAAGTATAATAAGAAGATTGGGCCTAAACGTATCGAGGGTGGCCCAAGAGACACAGCGGCTGAATTTGCTGGCGCGGCAGACTACGGACAACGTGCACCGGCAGACTACAACCGAGCCTTAGAGAATGCCACATACTACCAAAACTCATACAACAAAGGCAAAAACGCGGCAGACAATATCACACAAGACGCCGCAGGATTAGCCTTGGGTATGTGTAACCCTTTAATGCCTAAAAAAGACCTCGTTAAACAGGCAGTTAAGTATGGCCTGTCTAACGA